>OASR01000505.1_pt1 | contig 10138 bp, 7 predicted proteins | sample 1475751 | NCBI WGS metagenome assembly OASR01 (sample SAMEA2579907, study PRJEB22360) | human gut metagenome | biome: human gut; feature: human-associated habitat; material: faeces | place: Denmark | collected 2008/2010 | reverse complement strand
TAAAGCTGAAAGCTTTCCGGAACCCCCAGCCTAGCTGGGGGTTTTCTGGGCACAAAAAAGGCGAGGAATAATATCCTCGCCTTTTCGGGTCATGCTGGCGTTACTTGTTCAGTTCCGCCAGGCTCAGCCAGGTTTGCACCACGGTGTCCGGGTTCAGGGACAGGCTATCAATCCCCTCCTCCATCAGCCAGGCGGCAAAGTCTTCATGGTCAGAAGGACCCTGACCACAAATCCCGACGTATTTACCCTGTTTCTTCGCCGCACGGATGGACATGGAGAGCAGCGCTTTCACCGCCTCGTTACGCTCATCGAACAGCTCAGAGACCACGCCGGAGTCACGGTCCAGACCCAGCGTCAGCTGCGTCATGTCGTTCGAGCCGATAGAGAAGCCGTCAAAGTGTTCGAGGAACTGCTCGGCCAGCAGGGCGTTGGACGGGATCTCACACATCATGATGATCTTCAGTCCGTTTTCACCGCGCTTGAGCCCCTGACGCGCCAGCTCGTCCACTACCGCTTTCGCCTGATCCACCGTACGCACGAACGGGATCATGATTTCGACGTTGGTCAGCCCCATGTCGTTGCGCACGCGTTTCACCGCTTCACACTCCAGCGCGAAGCAGTCGCGGAAGCTGTCGGACACGTAGCGTCCGGCGCCGCGGAAGCCCAGCATTGGGTTCTCTTCTTCCGGCTCGTAGCGCTCACCGCCGACCAGGTTGGCGTATTCGTTTGACTTAAAGTCAGACAGACGGACGATCACGCGTTTCGGGTAGAACGCCGCGCCCAGCGTGGCGATCCCTTCGGTCAGACGGCCAACGTAGAACTCTTTCGGCGAGTCGTAGCCTTTCATCATCTCGCGGATTTCGTTCTGCAGTTTCGCGTCCTGGTCGTCAAACTCCAGCAGCGCACGCGGGTGCACGCCGATCATGCGGTTGATGATAAATTCCAGACGCGCCAGGCCAACGCCTTCGTTCGGCAGGCAGGCGAAGTCAAACGCACGGTCCGGGTTACCGACGTTCATCATAATTTTCAGCGGCAGATCCGGCATGGTATCCACGCTGGAGCTCTTCACGCTGAAGTCGAGGATATCGGCATACACGTAGCCCGTATCGCCTTCGGCACAGGAGACGGTTACGTTCTGTCCGTCCTTCATGCGTTCGGTTGCGTCACCGCAGCCGACAACCGCAGGAATACCCAGTTCGCGGGCAATGATCGCCGCATGGCAGGTACGGACTTCGCCTGGGCCAATCACCGCCCGATGGCAGTCACGGCCGCCACGGTTGGTGACGATGGCCGCCGCTTTCTTCATGATCGGTTCCCAGTCCGGGTCGGTCATGTCGGTCACCAGTACGTCGCCTGGCTCAATACGGTTCATCTCGCTGATGTCGTGGATCACTTTCACCGGACCGGCACCGATGCGGTGACCAATCGCGCGACCTTCCGCCACAATTTTGCCCTGGGCGTGCAGCGTATAACGCTCCATCACCTGACCGCGAGAACGGACGGTCTCCGGACGCGCCTGGACGATAAACAGCTTGCCGGTGTTCCCGTCTTTCGCCCATTCGATATCCATCGGACGGCCGTAGTGTTTTTCAATCTGCACCGCCTGCTTCGCCAGTTCCTGCACTTCGGCGTCGGTCAGGGAGAAGCGGTCGCGCTGCTCCTGCGGCACATCTTCAATCTTAACCTGCTTGCCATGCTCCTGGGTTGGGGCATAGATCATGCGGATTTTTTTCGAGCCCATGGTGCGGCGCACCACCGCCGGGCGACCCGCGGCCAGCGTAGGCTTGTGTACATAAAATTCGTCAGGATTCACCGCGCCCTGCACCACCATCTCACCCAGACCCCATGCAGAGGTGATGAACACCACCTGGTCGAAACCCGATTCGGTATCGATGGAGAACATCACGCCGGATGAGCCTACGTCTGAACGCACCATGCGCTGGACGCCAGCGGAGAGCGCGACGCCGCGATGGTCGTAGCCCTGGTGCACGCGATAGGAGATCGCGCGGTCGTTGAACAGGGAAGCAAATACGTGCTTCACGGCCACCAGCACCGCATCATAGCCCTGAACGTTCAGGAAGGTTTCCTGCTGCCCGGCGAACGACGCGTCCGGCATGTCTTCTGCGGTTGCGGAAGAACGCACGGCAAAGGAGGCCTGCGCATCGTCAGCGGAAAGCTGGTTGTAAGCATCGTGAATGGCTTTTTCCAGTTCCGGCTGGAAAGATGTGTCGATGATCCACTGGCGGATCTGCGCCCCGGCTTTAGCAAGCTCGGTCACATCATCAATATCCGTTTTATCCAGCAGGTCGTAAATGCGCTGGTTTACACCGCTCTGGTCTAAAAACAGGTTAAACGCATCGGCGGTTGTGGCAAACCCGTTTGGTACGGAAACACCCATACCGGACAGATTTGTAATCATTTCACCCAGGGAGGCATTTTTGCCCCCAACTCTGTCTACATCATTCATGCCGAGTTGGTTATACCAAAGCACCAGCGGTGACGAGCCATTGTTGGACATCGAAACAATCCTTTTGTGATATTTGATCGGAGTAAGTAACACCTGACTACGTATTTATACTGGCATATTTATTTGCGCTAAAAAAACGGTGAATCGTGTAAGCAATTTAAATTTTCAACTTTTCGGATAGTTTCCCACCAGCGATTAACCCGATGATTCCTCTATATTCAGCCGTTAACCACAAAAATAAAGCCGCTATTTGAAAAATGAAATCCACTTTTCAGGAAAATCAAAAACAGTGTTTCATTCATAATTAAGATAAGTTCTTTGCTGTGTAAATTACTTTTTTAATTTATGCTTTCAGACAATTACGTATGATATTCAGGGTGGGTAAAATGGATAATGCTGTCGATCGTCACGTTTTTTATATTTCTGATGGTACGGCGATCACCGCCGAGGTGCTGGGCCACGCGGTCATGTCGCAGTTCCCCGTATCGATTAACAGCATCACGCTGCCGTTCGTGGAAAATGAGAGCCGCGCCAAAGCGGTGAAGGACCAGATCGACGCCATCTACCAGCAGACCGGCGTCCGTCCGCTGGTGTTCTACTCCATCGTTATCCCCGAAATTCGCCACATCATTTTGCAAAGCGAGGGCTTCTGCCAGGATATCGTCCAGGCGCTGGTGGCCCCGCTCCAGAGCGAGCTGAAGCTTGATCCGACGCCTATCGCCCACCGTACCCATGGGCTGAACCCCGGCAACCTGACCAAATACGATGCGCGTATTGCCGCCATCGACTACACCCTGGCGCATGACGATGGTATTTCTCTGCGCAATCTCGACCAGGCACAGGTGATTTTACTTGGCGTGTCGCGTTGCGGTAAAACGCCGACCAGCCTCTATCTGGCGATGCAGTTCGGCATTCGCGCCGCCAACTACCCCTTTATTGCCGACGACATGGATAACCTGGTGCTGCCCGCTGCGCTCAAGCCGCTGCAGCACAAGCTGTTCGGACTAACGATTAACCCGGAGCGTCTGGCCGCGATCCGCGAAGAGCGTCGCGAGAACAGCCGCTACGCCTCCATGCGCCAGTGCCGCATGGAGGTCTCCGAAGTGGAAGCGCTGTACCGCAAAAACCAGATCCCGTGGCTGAACAGCACTAACTATTCGGTGGAAGAGATCGCCACCAAAATTCTCGACATCATGGGACTTAATCGTCGCATGTACTAATATGCTAGTACATTAACTCAGATTCGGGTATCATCCTCTGCAACAACGGGGCGGTATCGCCCCGAACTTGAAATCAGCAGGGATTGGTTTAATGTGATGCCCATCACTTCCCGGTAGTCTGCCGATGAAGCAAAAATTTTCTGAGACAAATCATGAATAAAACCGACGAACTCCGCACGGCGCGCATTGACAGCCTGGTCACACCGGCTGAACTGGCTCAGCGGCATCCCGTTTCCGCCACGGTTGCGGAACATGTTACGGCCTCCCGCCGACGTATTGAAAAAATCCTGAACGGTGAAGACAAGCGTCTTCTGGTCGTGATTGGCCCTTGCTCTATCCACGATCTGGATGCAGCACTGGATTATGCCAAACGCCTTCAGGGACTGCGGGATAAGTATCAGCATCGCCTTGAAATTGTGATGCGCACTTACTTTGAAAAACCGCGTACCGTGGTGGGCTGGAAAGGGCTGATTTCCGATCCCGATCTCAACGGCAGCTATCGTGTGAATCACGGTATCGAACTGGCACGCAAGCTGCTGCTTCAGGTCAACGAGCTGGGCGTCCCAACGGCGACTGAATTTCTCGATATGGTGACCGGGCAATTTATTGCCGATTTGATCAGCTGGGGCGCGATCGGCGCACGCACCACTGAAAGCCAGATCCACCGCGAGATGGCCTCCGCCCTCTCCTGTCCGGTCGGCTTTAAAAACGGGACCGATGGCAACACCCGTATCGCTGTTGACGCGATCCGCGCCTCGCGTGCCAGCCACATGTTCCTGTCGCCGGATAAAAGTGGTCATATGACTATCTACCAGACCAGCGGTAACCCTTTCGGGCACATCATTATGCGTGGCGGGAAGAAACCCAATTACCATGCCGACGATATCGCCGCCGCCTGCGAAACACTGGCCGAATTCGATCTGCCGGAACATCTGGTGGTGGACTTTAGCCACGGTAACTGCCAGAAGCAGCACCGCCGCCAGCTGGACGTTTGCGATGAAATTTGCCAGCAGATCCGCAGCGGTTCAACCGCCATCGCGGGTATTATGGCCGAAAGCTTTATCAAGGAAGGCACGCAGAAAATCGTTGCCGGACAGCAGATGGTGTACGGCCAGTCAATCACCGATCCGTGCCTGAGCTGGGAAGACAGCGAACTGCTGCTGGAAAAGCTGGCGTCTGCGATAGATACGCGCTTCTGATCCCCGCCGGGTGGCGCTGCGCTTACCCGGCCTACGGTTCGTGCCCTTCTCCCTCTCCCCATGGGAGAGGGAGAAGGGTGAGGGCATCAGACCGCACCTTCCCCCAAAATTTGATCCCGTCACATTATTTTCACAAAAACGCTTGCCGTGAAATTGTAGTTTATTGATAATGATTATCATTGTTACATTGATTGTTATTTATAAATATTATGTCACCTACGGATAACCGCGCGGCAACGCCAGCAAACAAACACACAGCGCCCGCCCCTGCCTCCACCGATCGTCGCATCGACAGCAAAAGCCTGCTGGGTGATGAGGGCCGGGTGATTATCGAGCATGACGGCCAGCGCTATCTTCTGCGCCAGACCCATGCCGGAAAACTGATCCTCACAAAATAAACAACACCTAAAAATACGCCAGCCACCCAGGTGACCCCCAGGCAGCCAGCGCTTTCGATTCTTTATGGAGAGTTGCTATGCCACACCTGCATACCGCATGTTTACGCCCGTCACTTCTGGCGCTGGCGATTGTCAGTACCCTGCCGGGCGTCGCGTTTGCTGCCGCAGATGAAATAACCGTCACCGCGACCGGCAACGCCCGTAGCGCCTTCGAAGCCCCGATGATGGTGAGCGTGATTGACGCCGCTGCTCCGGAAAAACAGACCGCCAGCTCTGCCGCCGACCTGCTGCGTAACGTGCCAGGCCTGACGCTGGACGGCACCGGCCGCACCAACGGTCAGGACGTTAATCTGCGCGGTTATGACCGACGCGGCGTGCTGGTGCTGGTTGACGGCGTGCGTCAGGGTACCGACACCGGACACCTCAACAGCACGTTCCTCGACCCGGCGCTGATCAAACGTATCGAAGTTGTGCGCGGTCCGTCGGCGCTGCTCTACGGCAGCGGTGCGCTGGGTGGCGTGATTTCCTATGACACCGTTGACGCCAGCGATCTCCTGGAACCGGGCAAAAACAGCGGTTACCGCGTGTTTGGTACCGGTGCGACAGGCGATCATAGCCTCGGGATGGGGGCCAGCGCCTATGGCCGCACCGATACGCTTGACGGTCTGGTGTCATGGTCCAGCCGTGACCGCGGCGATATCCGCCAGAGCGACGGCAAGCGTGCCCCAAACGACGAATCCATTAATAACATGCTGGCGAAAGGCAGCTGGAAAATCGACCCGGCTCAGACGTTAAGCGGCTCCCTGCGCTACTACAACAACGCCGCGCAGGAGCCGAAAAACCCGCAAACCCCCGATGCGACCAGCAGCAACCCCATCACCGACCGCTCCACCATCCAGCGTGATGCACAGCTGGGTTACCGTCTGGCGCCGGAAGGGAACGACTGGCTGAACGCCAATGCAAAAGTTTACTGGTCAGAGGCGCGCATAAATGCCCAGAACATCGACAGCACCGGTGAGTTCCGCAAGCAGACTACCAAAGGCGGCAAAGTAGAAAACCGTACCCGCCTGTTCGGCGACACCTTTGCCTCTCACCTTTTGACCTACGGCGGGGAATATTATCGTCAGGAACAACATCCGGGTGGCACCACCACCGGCTTCCCGGAGGCGAAAATCGACTTTAGCTCCGGCTGGCTGCAGGATGAAATCACCCTGCGCGATCTGCCCGTTACCCTGCTGGGCGGCACGCGCTATGACAACTATCGGGGTAGCAGCGAGGGCTACGACGACGTGGATGCCGACAAGTGGTCCTCCCGCGCCGGGTTAACCGTCAGCCCTACCGACTGGCTGATGCTGTTTGGCTCTTACGCTCAGGCCTTCCGCGCCCCGACCATGGGCGAGATGTATAACGACGCCAAACACTTCTCCATCGGCAGTTTCTACACTAACTACTGGGTGCCTAACCCGAACCTGCGCCCGGAAACCAACGAAACGCAGGAGTTTGGTTTTGGCCTGCGCTTTGACGACCTGATGCTTGCCAACGATGGGCTGGAGTTCAAAGCCAGCTATTTCGATACCAAAGCCAAAGATTACATCTCCACCACCGTCAATTTTGCCGCGGCGACCACCATGTCGTACAACGTTCCGAACGCCAAAATCTGGGGCTGGGACGTGATGGCAAAATACTCGGCCGACCTGTTTAACCTCGATCTGGCCTATAACCGCACGCGCGGAAAAGATACCGATACCGGCGAGTACATCTCCAGCATCAACCCGGACACCGTCACCAGCAGGCTGGATATTCCGGTGGCGCAAAGCGGCTTCTCCGTGGGCTGGATCGGCACCTTTGTCGATCGTTCAACCCATGTCAGCAGCAGTTACAGCAAACAGCCGGGCTATGCGGTCAACGACATCTACGTCAGCTATAAGGGCCAGGAGCAGCTCAAGGGCATCACCACCACGCTGGTGCTGGGTAACGCCTTCGACAAGGAATACTGGTCTCCTCAGGGTATTCCGCAGGACGGTCGTAACGGCAAGATTTTTGTGAGTTATCAGTGGTAATTCCCCGTGGGGAAACTATTCAGAAGGAAAAGACAATGGATCACTACACGCGCTGGCTGGCGCTAAAAGAAGAAAACCCGGGTAAGTATGCGCGCGATATTGCAGGGTTAATGAACCTCAGTGAAGCAGAACTGACCTTTGCGCGCGTGGGCCATGATGCCTGGCGACTGCGCGGTGAAATTCGCGAGATCTTAGGCGCGCTTGAAGCCGTAGGGGAAACAAAATGCATCTGCCGCAACGACTATGCCGTTCACGAGCAGGCAGGCAGCTTCACCCAGCAGCACCTGAACGGCCACGCCGGGCTGGTGTTGAACCCGCGCGGACTGGATCTGCGCCTGTTCCTCAACCAGTGGGCAAGCGCGTTTCACCTCAGCGAAACCACCGCACGCGGCGAGCGGCAGAGCATTCAGTTTTTCGATCATCAGGGTGATGCCGTACTGAAAGTTTATACCACGGACAACACCGACCTCGCCGCCTGGGCTGACGTGTTGACCCGCTTTATCTTTGCCGATAACCCGCCGCTTGAGCTGAAGGTTGCCGAGACCCCGCTGTATGCCGAAAATGCAGATGCCGCCCTCGTGGACAAAGCGTGGCGTGCGATGACTGACGTGCACCAGTTCTTCGGCCTGCTGAAACGCCACAACCTCAGCCGCCAGCAGGCATTTCGCCTGGTGGGCGACGACCTCGCCTGCCAGGTTGAAAACAACGCGCTGGCACTGCTGCTGGAAACCGCGCGCCAGCACGGCAACGAAATCATGATCTTCGTGGGTAACCGCGGCTGCGTGCAGATCTTCACCGGCGCGGTGGAGAAAGTCGTGCCGATGAAAGGCTGGCTGAACATCTTTAACCCCACCTTTACCCTGCATCTGCTGGAGGAAACGATTGCGGAGAGCTGGGTCACGCGCAAACCGACTGCAGACGGCCACGTTACCAGCCTGGAACTGTTTGCCGCAGACGGCACGCAAATTGCCCAACTCTATGGTCAGCGTACGGAAGGCGAGCCGGAGCAGAGCCAGTGGCGTAGCCAGATTGATGCCCTGACGCCAAAAGGGCTGGCCGCATGAAGACGTGGTTTGCCCTGCTGAGCGCCCTGCCGCTGGTGGCGTTTGCCGCCGCGCAGGAGAAAATTGTCACCCTTGGCGGCGACGTCACGGAGATTGTCTATGCGCTTGGCGCGGACTCTTCGCTGGTCGCACGCGACAGTACCAGCCAGTGGCCGCAGGCAGCGAACGCGCTCCCCGATGTGGGCTATTTGCGCCAGCTTAACGCCGAAGGGATTTTGTCCATGCGTCCCACGCTGCTGCTGGCCAGCGACCAGGCGCAGCCGTCTCTGGCGTTAAAGCAGGTTGAACACAGTCACGTCAGGGTGATTACCGTTCCTGGCCGCAACGATCTGAGCGTCATTGACGAAAAGATCCGCATTATTGCCGAGGCCACGCACCGTGAAGCGCAGGGAGAGAGCCTGCGCCGCTCGCTACGTCAGGCGGTGGCGGCTCTGCCCGCAGAACCGCTCAACAAACGGGTGCTGTTTATCCTCAACCACGGGGGAATGACCGCCATGGCTGCCGGACAGCAAACCGGCGCCGATGCCGCCATCCGTGCTGCCGGGTTACAGAACGCTATGCAGGGTTTCACGCGGTATCAGCCGCTGTCGCAGGAAGGGATTATTGCCAGCCAACCCGACCTGGTGGTGATTTCGCAGGACGGCGTGAACGCGCTGGGTGGCGAGGCGAATCTGTGGAAGCTGCCCGGACTGGCGCAAACCCCGGCGGGACGGCACAAACAGCTGCTGGCGATTGATGACATGGCGCTGCTGGGTTTCAGCGTGCGCACGCCGGAAGCCATCCGGCAGTTGCGTGTTAAAGCGGAGCAACTGCCCTGATGTCCCGGCGGATCGCACTGTCGCTGTGGATGCTGGCCGCAATTCTGAGCATCATGACCCTTACGGCAACAGGCTTTGGAGCATTGCCTCTGCCGGTCAGCCTGCTGTGGAACGGCAGCGATGAGGCGATGCGTCAGATCTGGCTGACCATTCGCCTGCCCCGCGTGCTGCTGGCGCTGGTGATTGGCGGCGCGCTGGCGCTGGCCGGGTGCGTGATGCAGGGACTGTTCCGCAACCCGCTGGCAGACCCGGGTTTGCTTGGGATCAGCAGCGGCGCGGCGCTGGCGGTCGCGCTGTGGGTGGTTATTCCTGTCACGTTGCCGGCCCTGATGATGCTTTACGCCCCGATGGTTGCGGCATTCCTCGGCGCGCTGGCTGCAACCGTTGTGATCTTCCTGCTCAGCCAGCAGCGTCACGGTTCCCTGTCCCGTTTACTGCTGGTGGGGATCGCCATCAACGCCCTGTGCGGCGCGGCCGTCGGTCTCCTTTCCTGGCTTAGCAACGATGCGCAGCTTCGCCAGCTTTCGCTCTGGGGAATGGGCAGCCTCGGGCAGGCGCAGTGGTCCACCCTGCTTGCGGTGACCTCGCTGATGGTGCCTGCGGTTCTGATTATCTGGCGGCTGGCTGGCCCACTCAATTTGCTGCAGCTGGGTGATGAAGAGGCGCACTATCTCGGGGTGGATGTTGCCCGGGTACAGCGGATCCTGCTGCTGTGCAGCGCCCTGCTGGTCGCTGCGGCGGTGGCCATCAGCGGCGTGATTGGCTTTGTTGGCCTTGTGGTCCCACACCTGATGCGTATGTGGCTAGGGGCCGACCACCGGGCCGCGATCCCCGGCTCGGTGCTGGCCGGAGCGTTACTGCTGCTGGCTGCCGATACGCCTGGGAGGCCCCCTGTGACCCCGTCGATTTCCC
>OASR01000497.1_pt1 | contig 10360 bp, 9 predicted proteins | sample 1475751 | NCBI WGS metagenome assembly OASR01 (sample SAMEA2579907, study PRJEB22360) | human gut metagenome | biome: human gut; feature: human-associated habitat; material: faeces | place: Denmark | collected 2008/2010 | reverse complement strand
CGTTGTATTTATAATTTTAGATGTAGGGAGGAATAGTAAACGATGAAAAGCAAACAAGTTGCATTATCATTGGCAATACTACTTGCGTTAGGCACGGGAACTGTATTACATGTAGAAGCACAAGGAAATCCGACAGAGTATTCACGTCACTTTGGTGATGAAAACACGGTTACCAGTGACCATAGTTTAGCAGTAGGTTTCAGAAATACGGTATCCAGTTCATATTCAACTGCTGTAGGACAGTCTTCTACCGCATCTGGTGAGACTTCACTAGCTATCGGACGAAGTGCACAGGCAACTGCTAATAATACCAATGCTATTGGTCGGAGTGCACGAGCAGAAGGTGAAAATGCTACAGCAATAGGTCATGGATCAGTTTCTTCAGGGCGTAATTCAAATGCCTTTGGTTCATCCGCTAAAGCATCTGCTGAAGCTTCTACAGCGGTTGGCAATAGCACAAAGGCTAGTGGTATTTCAAGTACCGCTACTGGCTTTAATGCTGAGGCATCTGGTAATTTCTCTTCAGCATATGGTAATGATGCTAGAGCAAAGGGAAATCGTTCAGTAGCCGTTGGATATAATGCAAAAGCTGAAGAGAGTGCAACTGCTGTAGGTAATAATGCTAATGCTGGTGCTGCAAATGCTGTTGCACTAGGTTCAGGTAATACGATTACTGCACGTGGTGGAGTTGGAATTGGTAGCAGTAATTCTGTTTCTGGCATTGATTCTGGTGCTTTTGGGGTTAGTAATAACGTAGCACAGGCAAATACATATGTACTGGGTAGTAATGTGACGTCGACACAAGGAAATAGTGTTCTCTTAGGCAATGCATCTACCGATAGCCCTGCCACAACAGAAACACAAGCTAATATAAATGGTATCAACTATTCCGGCTTTGCTGGAGTAGGGTCAGCTCGTAATGGCGTTACGAGTGTTGGTGCATCTGGTAAAGAACGTCAAGTGATTAATGTAGCATCTGGGAAGGTGTCTTCCGATAGCACGGATGCTATAAATGGTAGTCAATTATATGCAGTAGCAAATACAGTGGGCGGAATTCTTAATAATCACAATACATTAATTCAAAATAATATTAATGAAATCGATAAAAATAAAGAAAAAATTGCCGACAATGAACGAAAATTAAAAGATCATACAGATGTCTTACAAAAACATGAAGATATTTTAAATGGACATAGTCAAGAATTAGAAAAACATAATAAATTAATTGTAAATCATGATAATCAAATTACTCGTTTAACTAAAGAAAATCTTCGTCAAGATGCTGATTTACTTCGTCATGAAGATCAAATTCAAAATCATGACATTCAATTAAAAAATCAAACTGAACGTATGAATAATCAAGAAAAACGTATTGACAATCAAGATAAGCGTTTAGATTATTTAGATAATCGTGTTGATAATCATGATGCTCGAATTGAAAATCATAGTGAGCGTATCGAAAGTCATGAACGTCGTATTGAATATAATAAGACTTTAGCCACAGAAGCATTAAAAGAAGCTAAAAAACATACTAGCATTTCTGCAGGTAATAATGTAACTGTAACTACAAGCACAAATGCTGCTGGTGGTACTGATTACAAAGTATCTGTAGATAAAGTTAAATTTGGTAATGTTTCTTTGGACAATAAAGGTCTAAATAATGGTGGCAATAAAATCACTAATGTAGCCGATGGTGAAGTATCCGCTACATCTAAAGATGCCGTTAACGGTAGCCAATTGTATCAAGCTACTAGCGGTATTAGCAATGGCGTGAACCTATTAAATAGCAAAATTGGAAAAGTTGGTGCTGGTGCGGCTGCATTAGCAGCCATTCATCCATTGGATTTTGATCCAGATGATAAATGGAATTTTGCGGCTGGTTACGGTAACTATGCCGGTGAAAATGCGATGGCATTAGGTGCTTTCTACAGACCAAATGAAGACACTATGTTCAGCGTAGCTGGATCCATGGGTAACGGTGAAAACATGGTCAATGCCGGCGTTTCATTGAAATTAGGTCAAAAAAATGGTGTATCTACTTCTAGAGTAGCTTTGGCTAAAGAGGTTCAGGACTTAAAGGCCATTGTAAAAGCCCAAAATGTAGAGATTCAACAAATGAAGGCATCCATGGGAATGGCACCTCAGTTTGACAAGAAAGATGTGAACTTCCCTGATGTACCAGCTAATCATTGGGCTTATGAATACGTAAAAGACTTGGCTGATAAAGGCCTTGTTGAAGGTTATCCTGATGGCGAATTTAAAGGCGATCGTGCGATGACTCGTTATGAGTATGCCGCGATCATTTACCGTGCTTTACAATTGGGTGCTCCAATTGATGGCAAAATGGGGCGTGCGATTAACGAATTTAATCCTGAATTGGCTCGTCTTCGTGACTTAGATCGCACTCGTGTAGATCGAATCTCTGGTAAAGACAATGACCGTCATAAGGTAGAACGACTTCGTGTCAATAATAAAGATAATAAACAAACTAATGATTACAGAGACGTTTACGGTAGTCATATCGAGCGTAATGCGAAGTAATTACTTGTCATGAATTAACCTTTTAAACTAAAAGGAAGACAACAAAATAGTTCTTGTATAAACTAAAGAAAAAACAAAGGAGGCTGTGATAAACAGCCTCCTTTGTTCAATTAATTGCATTATTGATTGCGTTATTAAAATGATTTTTTACCTAGTGTAGGGTGGCTACAACGTTTTAGCGTTAGGGTATCAATCATATGGACGGCTTCGTCTAATGTAATATCTTCGCGCTTTGTTGGTGTTTCTAGGACTGCTAACGGATGATCCGTGCCTACCTCACCAGAAGGCAAGTATATATATTCTTGGTTGACGGCATCACCAAAGATATAGCCGGCTTGTAAATGTTCTTTGTGAATGCGACTCATGGTCTCTCCTTAAATAATTTGCTTTAGCTTGAAGTCTAGATAGTCTGCAGATACCAATTCTAGTTTTGTCGTACCAAATTCCTTTGGAATCCGGTTAAAGGAAATTTGATCGTGTAAGTGGCCAAAGATACAGATATCTACCATATATTGCTCCATGAGGTCCGTAAATCCAGAAGGAGCGTTGGATTCGTTAAATGGAGGGTAATGTAGCAACAATAACTTTGTTACAGGAATAGTCTCTATATCTATAATAGAATCAGGTGTTGGTGAATAGGACTTTTTAGAACCGGATGATTCTGTTATACAGACCTTTGTTTCCGTCCTGAGTTCTTCAAGCACTTTATGTATTGCTTTATCCATTTCTTGAAGTGCCGCTTCGGTACGCATCAATTCTCTATCGTAAATGGATTGGTCCGTTTCCGGAGAGAAGTGGGAGTCTCCAGGACAGAGGTAGGCACGCGTTCCTCCGAATGCAATAAGGCGCGGACCTTCTTCGGTTTGGATGAGTTCTGCGGTGCCGTGACCTTGTATAAAGGTAATAGCGTCGCCCATGAGATTATGCATCTTGTTCGCCGATGCCCACCAATAATCATGGTTGCCGCGAATCATATATTTTTTACCAGGTAGAGATGCAATTTCTTGTAAATCGCAGGCCGCTTCCTCGAGGCGGAGGGCCCAGCTCATGTCACCTACGAGAAAGACGATGTCTTCATCGCTTACATTGGCATTCCAATGCTCTTTGATGCGGGCCCAGTGATCATTCCAGTGAGGACCAAAAATATCCATCGGCTTCGTGGGAGGATTGCCAGATAGATGGAGGTCGCCGATGGCAAATACTTTCATAAAAATCCTTTCAAATATGTATGGTTAAAACCATATATAAAATTATATATCAAATTATGTACGGTATATGGTTATCGCTATTTAGTAGCTTGAAAATAAGGCGTAATATCGTGCTTGATTTTAGCAGCTCGTCCCTCATCGCAAGTTTGTGGTATTTTGTATCCTACATAGAGGGGCGTCGTTACATAGCGCGCCACTACCTTGATGTAATCATAGCCGTCCTCAAGATTATATACGAAGTAATTATAGGACTGGCTAAAGTTTGCTACACTATGCAATACATAGCGCAAAATTTGCTGTAGTCGAAGGGCTACAGTACGAACCGGTGCATCTGGTTTGAAACGAATGTTGTACTCAAAGAACCCGATAATCGGATGGGTAGACAAGGTGATGCGTACATCTTGATCCTCGTGCAAGAGCCAACCCTCCATATTTTGGGCCGTAATATCTTTGTGGTAATCGTAATTCTCAAGGCCTATGATTTGGCTGTGAGGATGACGAATAGAGCCACCGGACATATAGCCATGATTCTTGAAGAACAGTACGGATTTGAACTCTTTACGCTGACGAGTTTCGCGCCACTTATCGAGACCAAATTGGAGAATATGGGCGGCTTCGTCTGTAGGTAAGGTAGAAAATTCGCCTTCGTCAGTTTCCGTTTCGATAATGACGGTAGGCCAAGTTTTTTCTAATACAGGATACTTGTTCATGAGCCATATAATATGGCCTGATGTATCGAGAATATCCGTTAATTTGGAACGATCACAGAATGGACAACGCACTTGTTCATTGCGAATATTGACGGGCTTTGTCCGTCCTAATTCGATATTAAATCTAAGTGGTTTGTTCATCATGTGCCTCCTCCCTTGTAAGAAATTCTATACTCTTAATCATACCACAACTAGCACATTCGTACATGAAATAATGGTATAATAATAGTGTGTTATTTTTGTGACTAAGGAGGCCCTATGAAACCAACGACGCTCGTATTTCCCATTGATGAACAAAATCGTATATTGTTAGGGCGTAAGAAGCGTGGTTTTGGGGCTAATAAATATAATGGTTTCGGTGGTAAACTTGATGATGGTGAAAGCTTCCGAGAGTGTGCCATTCGCGAACTCTATGAGGAATCTGGCCTTCAGGGAAATCCTGAAGACTTAGAATGTGTAGCGGCTTTTGATTTTCAATTTCCTTTTGATGAAAGCTTAACGCATGTGAGCTATGTGTATTTCTTGCGTACTTTTACAGGCGATGTAGAGGAAACAGATGAAATGGAGCCTCATTGGTTAGAGCCGAATCAAATTCCTTACGAACATATGTGGGATGGTGACCGTAGATGGTTGCCGATGTTGTTAGAAGGAAAGAAATTAAAAGGGCCTATTGTGTTTGGTCGAGATAATAATATGGTGGATAAGATGGATTTGACCACTGTTGATACTGTTCTTGAAAGCGAACACTTGGCGCGCATCGATTTGTATATTAATGGATGATGAACGTACGATTGGTTACAATTTAACGTTAAAATTGTTATCTGGTGGGTATTGGAGTATAAAATAGGGAGTATGTAGCCGTGAAAGTGGTACTAGGCTCCTAAATTTATAATATATTGAGGTAATATGATTGATAAAAAGAACCCTAAGTGGGTGCCACAGCTATTGGCGTGGTATGATGTGAATAAGAGAGAGTTGCCGTGGCGCGGTTGTGGAGACCCTTATAAGATTTGGGTGTCCGAGGTGATGAGCCAACAGACGCGTATTGAGGCGATGAAGCCTTATTACGACAATTGGATGCGTCTGTTTCCAACCTTGGAGGATTTGGCAAAGGCCTCCGAAGATGAGGTGGTTCACGCATGGCAAGGGCTTGGTTATTATAGTCGTGCTCGTAACTTGCGTCTTGGCGTAAAGGACGTCGTTGAAAATTACGGCGGTATCGTGCCTCATGACCGTAAGACCATGGAATCCTTGAAGGGCGTAGGTTTTTATACGGCAGGGGCTGTGCTATCCATGGCGTACAATGAACCAGAGGTGGCTGTAGATGGCAATGTATTGCGCATCTATGCTCGGTTGTATCGCATCTTTGATGATATTTTGAGCACTAAAGGTAAAAAGGCTATTACGGCTATCGTAGAGGAGACTTTACCTCACGATCGACCTGGCGACTTTAATCAAGCCTTGATGGACTTTGGCTCTGCCGTATGTATTCCAAAGACACCCCGTTGTGGCGAATGTCCTATTGTAAATATGTGCGAAGCATACCAACATAAGGATACAGATAAACTGCCTGTGCGCATCAAGAAAACAAAGGTAGTAGAGGTGCCTTTATTCGTGGGAATCTTGCAGTATAAAGGCTATTATTTATTGCATAAACGGCCGAACCGTGGACTTTTACGATCCATGTGGGAATTCCCATCTGTGGAAATGGTATCTGCCTTTGAGGACGGAGAACGAGGCCTTGAGGAATTAGTTCAGGCCCTTGGATTTGATCTATCTTTGCAACCAGTACTTGTGAAAGAAATAACACATGTTTTCTCTCACCGAAAGTGGTTTATGAAAGCATTCCGCGGTGATTTAACGTACACAGGGGACGCTAATAATATATCGATTGCAGATATCCAACAGCAATTGCCAAAGGACTGGATGCTCATCAAGCGCGATGAGTTCTCCGACTATGCTTGGGCGGGACCTCATGGTAAACTGACGGAAATCGCAAAATAATTTGTAGGAGCAATGAATGAGAATTCTATTTAATATCATTTTTTCTGCCATCCTCGCAATAGGTCTGGTAGGATTTTGGGCTCTATTCCTCAACTTGTGGAAGCCTAAAAAGAAATGGCCTGCCTGGGTGGGCTATATCATCATTATCGGTGCGTGGTTCGCGGCTATCCGATACTATATACTCAATCAAGTGGATTTATATGGAACGATGTACTATCCTTTGATGAATATGTTCCGTACTGAAAGCTACGGATTCCTCTTTGGTGTATTCCTAGCGATTCCTGTATTTATCATACTTAGTCTATTATATTGGACAATTAATAAGATTTGGAGCAAAACACCAGAGGAAAATAGAACAGGCCGTCGTGCCTTCTTTAGAACTGCTGCAACTATAGTGCCGTTGGCTACTATCGGTGGTTCTAGCTATGCTGCCTTTGCAGGTCAACAAGAGGTAGTAGTAACTCATGAAAGCTTTGGTTACACGAACCTACCACCTGGTTTGAAAAACTATAAAATTGTACAACTTAGTGATATTCATATAGGACCGAGTATCGATTTAGATGACTTTGATGAAATCCTGAAACTAGCGCTTTTACAAAAGCCTAATCGCGTTGTTATCACTGGCGATCTCATTGATAAGCTTGCATGGTTGCCGCAAGTCTGTGAAAGACTGACAACCTTTGCAAAACAAATCCCAGATGGGGTTGACTTTATCTTGGGAAATCACGAGTATCATCACGATGTAAATAAGGTACTTGACGCACTTAAACGAAATACACCTATGAATATTCTCGTGAATAGTAATATTCAAATCATGGGTGGCAAACAACCTGTATATATTGCGGGCGTTGCATATGATAACGATCGTAAAAAGGATAACCGGGAAGTCATGATTAACAAAGCTTTATCTGGAATTCCAGACTATGCTTTTGTTATTCTATTGGCTCATCACCCTGAATTCTTCGAAGAATCTATTGAACGAAAGATTCCGTTGACTCTATCTGGTCATACACACGGAGGTCAAATCGTATTCATGGGTATGCCGTTAGTACCAACAGGCACACCATATACAAAAGGTCGCTATGTAGAAGAACAAAGCGTATGCTACGTTAATAATGGTACAGGACACTGGTTCCCAATCCGTATCAACTGTCCACGAGAAATTACAGTCATTACATTCTTTGACGGAGTTGCTTAGGTTATAAGTTATGCTCTCTATAGGGATACAATCATGTATAATACATCTTTTATCCATAAAATCCTTATATGTATTACTCTGCTTATGCTATTTGATATCTCTTTAATTTGCGCTATGAAATCGGATATATATAAGGGATATCTCAAAATAGCAATACTAGTGGCAATTGGATGTCATTTAGATTTATACCTGGAATTCAGTAAACAAGAAAAACTGCTAATACAGGCATTTAAGAATGATACATTTAACGAGACCTATGAATTGTTAAATACAAAACAGGCGGTTTTCATTATAGCATTGGCCGTGCTAATGACTATACAGCTTATGTGACCATAGAGGATTAAGGGTTACCAAATAAAAGGGGTATTGTATTTAGAAATGCGGACATTAAAAAAGATTCTTATTACTATTCTAATTTTATTTCCTTTTTGTTGGTTCTATAATTTTGATTTAGACGGTACAATGAATTGGGCTTTAGGGCGATATGAATGGCCGTATCAATTTAATATGGCATTACGGGATAATTGGAAAAGAGTAGGAATAGAAGGTTATGTCTTTTCTTGTGAAACACACTTTCCTTTTATATATGTTTATGGGGCTGGAGGGTTCACAAAAATATTGAATATTCCATTTATAGGTTATGTAGAGAAACTACCCAATGATAGTTTTTATAATCAAAAAGGATACGGTGAAAAGTTAAGTTATGCTGATGATACAATAGATGATATGAGAAAAGCCTATGGTAGTACATTAGTTATTTATACATCATTTAATGATTTTTCTATACAAGACCAAGAAATTTTTAGAAATATGGTAATAAATACAAAAGCAAATGATTACAGACCTCCATATAACGCAAATGCTATTCAAGAAGGATATGTTAATATTATTAAAGTTTTCAAAGGGTTAGAAACTTTATTAGGTCAAAAAATTACAATCTAATTTTTTTAGTCTTATAAAACTCAAAAGGACGCTATAGTCTAATCTTCAGTAATAAGTAGTACTGAAGGTTTCAAGACTATAGCGTCCTTTTATTTTCCGTTCATTTGAGGTATGAGAGGATGTTACAGATATGTCATAGAGATGAGAGAGATTTTATTTCATGCGAACTGCTTCAGCAAATTCGTCTTCGGTCATGAGTTTTTCTTCCAAGATGATTTCTTTAATAGAGCAACCGCGTTTGTACGCTTCTTTTACCACCTTAGCGCTCTTGTCGTAGCCAATATATGGTGTTAAGGATGTAGCAATCATGAGAGATTGTTCTACGAAGAAGTTGAGTTTTTCAGGTACAAATTCTACGCCGTCGATACAGTGTGTTGTGAAGGAATTCATCGCATCTGCGAGGAGGCGACAGCTTTCAACAAAGTCATAGATCATGATAGGCATGTATACGTTCAATTGGAACGCACCGCTACCTGCACAGAGCGTCATAGTTGTATTGTGGCCGAATACTTGGGCGCATACCATGGTCAAAGCTTCACATTGAGTAGGATTTACCTTGCCTGGCATGATGGAGGAGCCCGGTTCGTTTTCAGGAAGATGCCATTCGCCGTAGCCACAGCGAGGGCCAGAGCCTAAGAAGCGCACATCGTTAGCGATTTTGAATAGGGTAGTCGCTAATGTGTTAAGTGCACCGTGAGCCATCATAAATGCATCTTTGAGAGCAAGTCCTTGGAATTTGTTATTCTTAACACGGAATGGAGCGCCTGTTACCTCTGGCAATACAGTTTCCATAACGTCTAGATAGCCCTTAGGTGTGTTCACACCTGTACCGACCGCAGTACCACCGAGTGCTACGTCGAGGAGGTGGTCAGCATTTTGAAGGAGCATAGTTTTGGCAGTTTTTAGGCCGTCCACAAAGGCGCTAATTTCTTGGTCTACCATGATGAAAGTAGCATCTTGTAGATGGGTACGACCAACTTTTTGCAAGCCTTTCCCTTTTTCTTGCAATTTTTCAAAGGATCCGATAAGGCCATCCAATGCAGGAATTACGCGTTTTGTAATTTCAAAGTACGCACAAATATGCATTGCCGTAGGGAATGTATCGTTTGTACTTTGGCCGCGGTTTACATCGTCGTTAGGATGAAGTGGATTGGATTCATCTAACTGTTTAGCTCGGTGAGCGATGACTTCGTTCACATTCATGTTAGTTTGTGTGCCAGAGCCTGTTTGGAATACGGTTAACGGGAATTCTTCATCCCATTTGCCATCCACGATTTCATCTACTACTTGAGCGATGAGTTTCGCTTTTTCCTCAGTTACTGCGCCACACTTTGCATTGGTTAAAGCACATGCTTTTTTTACAAGCGCAAGCGCCTTGATTTGTTCAATAGGGATGCGGTGGTCACCGATTTTAAAATTATTGAACGAGCGTTGCGTTTGAGGTCCGTAAATTCGTCTAGCGTCGACTTCGACTGGTCCCATTGAATCATATTCAATTCTTGTTTCCATAATGTTTACAACCTCCTTAAAAGACATGCCGACCCTACTGTCGGTACTTTAATTATATAAAATCCTGTATATTTGTACAGAATAAAAGAGAATGATTTCTATTTTCATATAATTGATAGGTGTATATGCATAATGCGCATATACACCTATCTCCTCCCTACAATATATATGTGATGATTTATATTTAATTTGTATATATGTTTTATATAATGCTGATCTGAGAGGGAGAAGGCGATAGCCCAAAAACG
>OASR01000493.1_pt1 | contig 10411 bp, 9 predicted proteins | sample 1475751 | NCBI WGS metagenome assembly OASR01 (sample SAMEA2579907, study PRJEB22360) | human gut metagenome | biome: human gut; feature: human-associated habitat; material: faeces | place: Denmark | collected 2008/2010 | reverse complement strand
CTTTTAGACGCTGGTTGGCATTCGGCGTACGGCGGCCGTTAAACCAGTCCAGCACCACCGGCAGGTGATCGAGAGACGGATTTTTCGCCCAGGCTTCCGTGAGCTGTGGCAGAAGCTGTTTTTTACTATCGGCGATCTGGCTTTTCAGTTCAGGATGCGCAGCCGCGAGCTGATCCAGCGGCCAGCCCAGCACGCGGCCAAACCAGGCGTAGATATCGCCGAACGCGGATTGACCCGCTTCGAGACCGATGAAGTCCGGCACCACGCTGCCGTCAACCTGGCCGCAAATGCCTTTTACCGCGCGATCGCCAACGGTGGCTTTATCCGCCGTCAGAATGTCGCAGGTGGAGGTGCCGATAACTTTCACTAGCGTGTTAGGTTGTGCGCCCGCCCCCACGGCACCCATATGGCAGTCAAACGCGCCCCCGGAAATCGCCACGTTCTGCGGCAGGCCGAGGCGTTTTGCCCACTCTTCGCAGAGCGTGCCCACCGGAATATCGGCTGTGAAGGTGTCGGTAAACAGCGGGTAGGTCAGGTTTTTATTGATAATTGGATCGAGTTCATCGAAGAAGGCTGCCGGAGGCAGACCGCCCCAGCTTTCATGCCACAGGGATTTATGCCCGGCGCTGCAGCGTCCGCGGCGAATATCCTGCGGACGGGTGGTGCCGGAGAGCAGGGCGGGAACCCAGTCACACAGCTCAATCCACGATGCCGCAGCCTGCGCAACGGTCGCATCGGCACGGGTGACATGCAGGATTTTGGCCCAGAACCATTCGCTGGAGTAAATTCCGCCGATATAGCGTGAGTAGTCTGTTTTGCCCGGCTGATGGCAAAGACGGGTGATGGCTTCGGCCTCTTCCACGGCGGTATGGTCTTTCCACAGCACGAACATGGCGTTCGGGTTGTCGGCGAATTCCGGGCGCAGCGCCAGTACGCGGCCTTCGGCATCCACCGGGGCTGGCGTTGAGCCGGTGCTGTCGACGCCAATCCCAACGACATCGGCCCGCTGGGCATCCGTCAGCTCCGCCAGAACGGTTTTGACGGCCGCTTCCATCGACTCGATATAGTCACGCGGGTGGTGACGGAACTGGTTATTTGGCGCATCACAGTAGCGCCCCTCTTGCCAGCGCGGGTACCACTCAACGCTGGTTGCTATTTCCTGGCCAGTCGTACAGTCCACTGCCAGCGCGCGAACCGAGTCGCTGCCAAAATCGAGGCCAATTGCAATTGCCATGGTGTTGCTCCATCCGAAAAACAGGTATGGAAGAACATTAGAGACTGGGGACAAAAATCGTCAGGCAGGATCCGCTAATCTTATGGATTAAATTGCTGTTACAGCGGAAAGTGTGACGCCGTGCAAATATTCAATGTGGACATTTCTGCCGCACTTATAGACACTTTTGTTACTGCTTATCTGCCTCCTCTGGCGGAGAAATCAGGGGGAAAGGCTGAAACATGGCGGACGTAAAAGAGGCGTGATGCTTTCTGGATCTTTTCGCAGACCATTTTTGACCTGCTTTTAGTGATATGGACAATTGGTTTCCTTCAGGACCGTTGGGAGAACTGAATCTATGGCCGAAACGCAAAACGATCCCTTGTTGCCGGGATACTCGTTTAACGCGCACCTTGTGGCAGGGCTGACCCCTATCGAGGCTGAGGGATATCTCGATTTTTACGTCGACCGACCGCTCGGGATGAAAGGGTATATCCTCAATCTGACCGTACGCGGAGAGGGGATCATCAAGAATGGCGACCAGCAGTTCGTCTGCCGCCCCGGCGATATCCTGCTGTTCCCGCCGGGGGAGATCCACCACTACGGCCGTCATCCGGATGCCAAAGAGTGGTATCACCAGTGGGTCTATTTCCGTCCGCGCGCCTACTGGCAGGAGTGGCTTACCTGGCCGGCTATTTTTGCGCACACCGGTTTTTATCGCCCGGATGAAGTGCATCTGGCGCAGTTCCGTGAGCTGTTCGCGCAGATTATTGACGCAGGGCAGGCTGGTGGTCGCTACGCTGAACTGCTGGCGATAAACCTGCTTGAACAACTGCTGCTGCGACGGATGGAGGCCATTAACGAGTCGCTTAATCCTCCGCTGGATAACCGCGTGCGCGACGCCTGCCAGTACATCAGCGACCATCTCGCCGACAGTCAGTTCGATATTGCCAGCGTCGCCCAGCATGTGTGTCTGTCGCCGTCACGGCTGTCACATCTGTTTCGCCAGCAGCTTGGCGTCAGCGTCCTGAGCTGGCGTGAGGATCAGCGTATCAGCCAGGCGAAACTGTTGCTCAGCACCACCCGGATGCCGATTGCCACCGTGGGGCGTAACGTTGGCTTTGAAGATCAGCTCTATTTTTCTCGCGTCTTTAAAAAATGCACCGGTGCCAGCCCGAGTGAATTCCGCGCGGGATGTGAATAAACGGTAAAAAAAGATAAACAAACAGGTGAACGTAGAAAGCTACCTGTAAACTATTCAGACAATTGTTGCCTTGACGCAGTGCGGGGCGCTAAGCAGAATCGCTGATTCGTTTTCTGACCGGAATAGTTATGCAGGCATTGCTGGAACACTTTATTACCCAGTCCGTTATGTATTCGCTCATCGCCGTGGCGCTGGTGGCCTTTCTGGAGTCGCTGGCGCTCGTGGGGTTAATCCTGCCCGGCACCGTGATGATGGCGGGTCTTGGCGCGCTGATTGGCAGCGGCGAGGTCAATTTCTGGCAGGCGTGGCTGGCCGGGATAATCGGCTGCCTGCTGGGCGACTGGATCTCCTTCTGGCTGGGCTGGCGCTTTAAGAAGCCGCTGCACCGCTGGTCGTTCATGAAAAAGAACAAAGCGCTGCTGGATAAAACCGAGCATGCGCTGCATCAGCACAGCATGTTTACTATTCTCGTCGGCCGCTTTGTGGGACCCACGCGTCCTCTGGTGCCGATGGTTGCCGGAATGCTGGATCTGCCCGTTGCAAAGTTTGTGGTGCCGAACATCATCGGCTGCGTCTTCTGGCCGCCGTTCTACTTCCTGCCGGGGATCCTGGCCGGTGCGGCCATCGATATTCCTGACGGCATGCAAAGCGGTGAGTTTAAGTGGCTGTTGCTGGCAACGGCGGTGCTGCTGTGGCTGGCTGCGTGGCTGTGCTGGCGGTTATGGCGCAGCGCGAAAGCCAGTGTCGATCGCCTGACACGCTATCTTCCGCGCACTCGTCTTTTGTGGCTGGCCCCGCTGATGCTGGGCGTTGCGGTGGTGGCGCTCGTCGCACTGATTCGCCATCCTCTGATGCCGGTGTACGGTGAAATCCTGTTGAAGGTGGTGAGCCGTTAATGTGTTTCCCTCTCCCTGCGGGAGAGGGCCAGAGTGATGGCATCAGACTGCGCTGATGCCCAGCAGCGACGACGCGGTAGCGTTACCCTTCAGAAGTTCTTCTGTCATCCCATCCCACACAATTCGTCCTTCGGCAATGACCACCGATCTGGGAGCAATCCGTGCGGCATCTTCGATGCTGTGCGAAACCATCAGCATCGTCAGCTGCTGGCGCTGAGAGACGTCCTGCACAAGCGTCAGCATCTCCTGGCGCAGCGCCGGGTCGAGCGCAGAGAACGGTTCATCCAGCAGCAGTATCGGCTGTTCGCGGACCAGACAACGGGCAAGCGCCACGCGCTGACGCTGGCCGCCGGAAAGCTCGCCGGGCAGCCTGTCGAGAAATTCCGCGATCCCCATCTGAGCGGCAATGACCTCTAGCTTCTGGCGCTGGGGGGCGTTCAGCTTGAGTCCCGGATGCATCCCCAGCGCGATGTTTTGCCGCACCGTCAGGTGGGTAAACAGGTTGTTTTCCTGAAACAGCATGGAGACAGGACGTTTTGCAGGCGGCGTATGGGTATGGTCCCGATTTTCAATGATTATCGATCCGCTTGCTGGCTGCAGAAACCCCGCAACCAAATTGAGCAGCGTGCTTTTTCCCGCACCGCTTGGGCCAAGCACCGCAATAATCTCTCCCTGACGCACGGAGAGCGTGAAGCGCATCGGCAGATGCTGGTAAAGCCAGGTTACATCAGTCAGTTTTAACATCACGCCCCGGAAGTTTTTCGATAACGGTAAAGAGTCCAAAGCACAGCAGGAGCAGCAGCAGCGCCGTGACGGCCCCGTCCTGGCTGCGGTAGGAGCCAATCTGCTGATAAAGCCAGAACGGCAGCGTGCGGAAATCGTCATTGCCGAAAAGGGCCACCACGCCAAAATCCCCGATGGAGAGTACGCAGGCGAAGGCCAGTGCCTGGGCGAGGGGTCGTTTCAGGGCGCGAAGTTCCACCACCTTTAACCGCCGCCAGCCGGTTATCCCAAGGGACTGACACAGGACGCTGTAGCGGCTGTTGACATCCCGCATAGGATTTTCCAGTACTTTCAGCGCGTAGGGGATGGCCATTAAGGCATTGGTAAAAATGACGATGCCGTCAGCACTTTCCGGCAGGCCGACGGTGGTGTTAAACAGCAGGAAGAAACCGGTCGCCAGCACAATGCCCGGCATCGCCAGGATCAGCATGCCCGTTAGCTCCAGCGCTTGTCCGGCTTTACGGGCATGACGCGCGTAGAGCTCGCGGCTGCTCCAGAGCAACATCATGGTCAGGATCACGCATAGCGCTCCGGCTGCCAGCGCAATGCGTACCGAGGTCCACGTCGCTTGCCACAGCACGGGCTGTTGCAGTACTGACACCACATTCCTGTTCAGGCCATCAACGATAACGGCCAGCAGCGGTGGCAACAGAAGCAGGAGTGCCAGCACGATCAGGATAAAATCGGAGACGCGGCTGTGCAGGCTATCCTGCGGATCGCGCCAGCCCGAGAGGCTATTGCTGCCCGGGGGAATCGCTTTGCTCAGGCGCTGGCTCAGCAGCACCAGCACCAGACAGCACGCCATCTGCACGATCGCCAGAAGCGCGGCGCGGCCCGGATCGTAGTCGTAACTTAAGGCCTGATAAATCGCCAGCTCAATGGTGGTCGCCTGTGGCCCGCCGCCGAGAGAAAGCACGGTGGCGAAGCTGGCGAAGCAGAGCATAAAGATCAGCGCGGCAACCGGGGCAATCTGACGTCTTAACCAAGGCCATTCGACAAAGCGGAAAAACGACCATCCACGCATGCCAAGCTGAGCGGCAATCTGGCGTTGTTCGCCGGGAATATTCTCCAGTGCCTGCAAAAAGAGGCGCGTTGCCATCGGCATATTGAAAAACACGTGCGCCAGCAGAATGCCCTGCAGGCCGTATGGCGAGAAGGTCCATTCCAGGCCAAGCCGGGCAAAGAGCAACGCCAGCCAGCCCTGTCGACCGTAAACACTCAGGATACCAAATACCGCGACCAGCACGGGCAGGATCAGCGTCATGGCGCACAGGCGCAGCAGGACTACTCTTCCGGGGAAACGCCGACGATACAGAGCCCGCGCAAGAAAAATAGCCGGGAGCGCTGACAGCAGGGCAGAAAGAAACGCCTGCCAGAAGGAGAAACGAATGACGTGCCAGAGATAGCTATCGCGCCAGAGCGCGAGCAGATCGCTCTCCGGCGCGTTGAACCACAACGCAAGGAATGCTCCCAGACTGACTACCACCATCAGCATGGCGGCGAGCAGTCCGGGAAGTAACCAGCCGGGAATTAACGGCTGACGGCGCGTTGCCATTCACTTACCCATGCTGCTCGCTGCGCGGCCACCTGCTGCGGCGTAAACTCCAGCGACGTTTGTGGTTTGGTTAACTGGTCGAAACCGGCTGGCAGTGCAACGTGGGTGACGGGATACATCCAGTTGCCCGCAGGAATGGCATTCTGGAACGCCGGAGAAACCATAAATTTCAGGAACTTCTCGGCGAGTTCCGGCTGTTTGCTGGCAGCGGTACGCGCGGCAACCTCCACCTGCAGATAATGCCCTTCGGCAAAATTCGCGGCGGCGTAGTTGTCTTTCTTCTCGGCGATAATGTGGTAAGCCGGCGAGGTGGTGTAGCTTAGCACCAGATCGCTTTCGCCTTTCAGGAACAGACCATACGCTTCACTCCAGCCTTTGGTCACAGTGACGGTTTTGGCGGCCAGCTTCTGCCACGCTTGCGGCGCGTTCTCCCCGTAGACCTTCTGCATCCAAAGCAGCAGTCCCAGGCCTGGCGTGCTGGTACGCGGATCTTCATAAATCACGCGCCATTTCTGGTCGCTCTCCACCAGCTCCTTCAGGCTCTTCGGCGGATTTTTCAGCTTGTTTTTGTCATAGACGAAAGCAAAGTAGCCGTAGTCGAACGGCACAAAGGTGTCGTTGTTCCAGCCGCCCGGCACGTTGACGGCCTCTGCCGCTACGCCGCTTTTGGCAAACAGTTTGGTGTGCGTGGCGGCTTCCAGCAGGTTGTTATCCAGCCCGAGCACCACGTCGGCTTTGCTGTTTTTCCCTTCCATACGCAGACGGTTAAGCAGCGACACGCCATCTTCCAGCGCCACGAATTTCAGCTCGCAATTACAGTCAGCTTCAAAGGCTTTTTTTATTACCGGGCCTGGGCCCCAGTCGGCAGAGAACGAGTCGTAGGTATAGACCGTCAGGACGGGTTTCGCGAACGCAGGCAGCGCAAACAGCGCCAGCAGAGGAAGAACTTTTTTTAACACTTTGCACCTCAGGGTTGAGTGGCAAAGGATTTTGAGAGACAGCCTCAAATCCCTTCGCCGGCGTTATCCGGATCAGGTTCGACGGGTATTATCTCAGCGCACATCTGTGATGCAGCACCCCGTTGAGAACGGCGCTATTGTAATGATTTGGTGAATATTACGAAAGCGTTATGGCTCCGGCGGCGCAAACCAGGCTGATTTGAAATCAAACCAGCCCAGGGTGTTCATCCGCAGACCGCGCATACTGCGTTGACCCTGGATCATCAGCCAGTGGTGTATCAGAGGTACAATCGCCTGTTCAGCCAGCAATTGCTGGCACCACACGGCAAGATTCATGTCGCCAGCGCGCCACTGGGCAGCGTCCTGCTGCCAGTCACGGTTGATACAGTGCTGGATCAGCGGGATCTCATACAGATGAGAAAAGAGCGAGAAATCGAGCGGCAGGGTGAAGTTGGCGCTGTTTAGCCAGATATCACTGACGATCTCCCCTCGGTGCCATTCGTCATAGTCCACTTCTCTGATCTCCAGCGTCACGCCTTCGGCTGCCAGCAGCCTGGCCATGATTCCGGCGATAAAACGATGCTCCACGTGCTCGCGGTAGTAGGTCAGGGTGATGGACTCCAGCCCGGCAGGTTTGTCGCAGTGCGCCGGGCGGGCGTGGTGCCAGCGCGGAAGCAGGCCGTACGCCGGGAACCAGTATGTCTGGTACTGCTCTTCCGCATGGTAGATCAGATTGGAGGGGGACAGCACGTGGCTGACCCACTGACGAACGGCCTGGTTTGCCCCGCGGTGGGTGCGGCTATCAAACAGCAGGTAGTAGCATCCCTCCTCCAGACGACTCTCCACCGCTTTTTCTCCCGTGGTGGGGCCTTCCAGCGTCAGCCCGCAGCTGAGATCTTCATTGAGATCCGGTAATACCCAGACGTTCACTTCGTCGATCAGTGCCCGATAGCCAAAGTAGTCATCAAACGCGCGAATTTTCAGCTGGTTGTTGTTATTGCGGGACACGGAGTAGGGGCCGGTGCCAATCGGCAGGCTGGCGAAATTGTTCAGCGACTCCCACTCGGCGGGCAAAATCATCGACGGCACATAGCCCAGCAGCCAGGGAAGCCATTTGTCCTGCTGCGACAGCTCAATATCCAGCGTCCATGCCGTCGGGGAATGAACGCGGGAAATGTGTGAATAAAGCGGTAGCTTGCGGGCACGTTCCAGAGAGGCGATGACGTCGCGCATGTCCAGCTCGCGACCGTGGTGAAAGTGGATGCCGGGGCGTAAGAAGAAGCGCCAGTGGCACGGGGAAAGTTGCTGCCAGTGATGCGCGATATCCGCTTCCAGTTCCCCATTTTCCTCATTTATCCGCGTCAGGCCGCTGAAAATCTGCCGGGCCATGTGGGTTTCAGAACGCCGTAACGCCGTGCCGGGTAACAGATTTTTCATCGGACGGTAGTAGAGCACCCGCAGAATGTGGCGGCCCTGACGAAAGCTACGTCCAAGATGTGAGACCAGCATCTGGCGCACGGCGGCTTTGTCGCCCACCAGCTGCACCAGCTGGTCGATGCGATCCTGCTCCAGCAGATCCTCCGCGCGCTGCTGCTGCAACGCCAGACCGGTATAGAGAAAGGTCAAACGTGAGCGCTTCCCGCGTCCTGCCTCCGCTTCCCAGCTTAACCAGCCCTGCTGCTGCATGGTGTTAAGCAGCGTGCGCATATGACGGCGCGAACAGTTGAGCAGGTCAGCCAGCTCGTTGAGCGTGGTCTCCTGCGATTGCCCCTCGCAGCACTGCCAGAGGCGGATAAATTGTTGTTGCAGACGACCAGAAGGCATAAAAGGGGAACTCCTGACAAAAAACCAGCAATTTATTTATCCCTATATTAGGCCAATAATTCTCCCCGATGAAGTGAGGAGGTAAATTATGAAGAGGTCTACCGCACGTCAGTTTTATCAGCAGTACTTTTCAGCGACAAAAGGAGCGTCCTGGCTGGCCCGCCGGTGTGCAGAGCAGCGGCTGAAAATGTTAGAAGAACTGATGCAGTGGGACGTTACGAAACCGACCTCTTCCCGCTAACTCGCCTCGATCATGTGTGACTGAGTATTGGTGTTTATCACCCGCCAGCAAAATGTTTTTGCTGGCTTTTTTCGTTTATTCTTTCACCCAATTTCGATTCGCTTTCACAAGGACTTGCGTATGCTGTGGTTGATGACGATGGGGCGCCGCCTGAATGGCGTATATGCCGCTTTTATGCTGGTAGCCTTTATGATGGGCGTGGCGGGGGCGTTGCAGGCGCCGACGTTGAGCCTGTTCCTCAGCCGCGAGGTGGGGGCGCAGCCGTTTTGGGTCGGCCTGTTTTACACCGTTAACGCCATTGCCGGGATCCTGGTCAGCCTCGCGCTGGCGAAACGATCGGACAGCCAGGGCGATCGCCGCAAGCTGATCCTCTTTTGCTGCGCCATGGCCGTGGGCAACGCGCTACTCTTTGCGTTCAATCGCCATTACCTGACGCTCATTACCTGCGGTGTCCTGCTGGCATCGCTGGCGAATACCGCCATGCCGCAGCTTTTCGCCCTGGCCCGAGAATACGCAGATAACTCCGCGCGGGAAGTGGTGATGTTCAGCTCGGTGATGCGTGCTCAGCTTTCACTTGCATGGGTCATCGGCCCGCCGCTGGCCTTCATGCTGGCGTTGAACTACGGTTTTACCGCCATGTTCGCCATTGCCGCGGCCATTTTTGCCATCAGCCTGGCGTTGATTGCCTTCGTGCTGCCGTCTGTGGCGCGCGTCGAACAGACGACGGATAAGCCGATTACGCAAGTGAGCGGCTGGCAGGACAAAAACGTCCGTATGTTGTTTATCGCCTCCACGCTGATGTGGACCTGCAATACCATGTACATCATTGATATGCCACTGTGGATCAGCAGCGATCTCGGTCTGCCGGACAAGCTCGCCGGGATCTTAATGGGAACGGCTGCCGGGCTGGAGATTCCGGCGATGATTCTTGCAGGGTATTACGTAAAGCGCTTCGGTAAACGCAAAATGATGGTGGTTGCGGTTGCCGCCGGGGTGTTGTTCTATCTTGGGCTGATCTTCTTCCATTCGCGCGAAGCACTGCTGGCGCTGCAGCTGTTCAATGCCATATTCATCGGGATCGTGGCCGGGATCGGCATGCTCTGGTTCCAGGACTTAATGCCGGGACGCGCTGGCTCGGCGACGCCCACTTTCAACACAAACCTTTGCCTCTTCGGCGACCACGCTTTTCACCAACAGCATTTCGACAGGCGTCATTCTGGCGGGGGTGATTCAGGGAGCGCTGGCGCAGAGCTACGGACATGCCTCGGTTTACTGGATGATTGCCGCGATTTCGGTCATCACGCTTGGGCTGACATGCCGGGTTAAGGATGTTTGATTCTGGAAGGCGGCTTCACGAAATGAAACGACTTTCTGACAGATGAAGGGAAGGCGCATAGAGTGCGTGGCGGGTGCTTGAGGCTGTTTGCCTCAGGCTTTCGCAAGAGGCAAACAGTGGAGAGTCCCACATCAATAAAACTGATGGGGAGACCAACTTCACAACCCACATTGCGAGGTTAGTCTCTTCATTGCCGAAAAGCAATAAGGAGGCTGGAATGCCAAAACGTACTCTGCTGTTAGGTTTGTTTCTGATCTGTACGACGCTGTTGATCTTCACCTGGATGGTGCGTGATTCGCTATGTGAATTGCATTTCAGACAGGAGAAAACAGAGCTGGCAGCAGTGTTGGCTTACGAAGCAAAACGTTAGCGGTATTGGCGGGGAAGGTTTCCCCGCCTC
>OASR01000487.1_pt1 | contig 10681 bp, 9 predicted proteins | sample 1475751 | NCBI WGS metagenome assembly OASR01 (sample SAMEA2579907, study PRJEB22360) | human gut metagenome | biome: human gut; feature: human-associated habitat; material: faeces | place: Denmark | collected 2008/2010 | reverse complement strand
AGCCACGGGAGCCACAGGAGCAGCCGGAGCAGCTGGAGCCACGGGAGCCACAGGTGCAGCCGGAGCAACTGGAGCAACAGGAGCAACAGGAGCAGCCGGATTGAATGGGGGTGGAGCTATTATTCCATTTTCATCAGGAATCCCAATCACAATGACTACCATTGCAGGCGGGCTGGTGGGTATTCCAAGTCTGATCGGATTTGGAGCATCTGCACCATCGGTAGGAATATTAGGAGCAACGATTGATTTAACAAATGCAGCGGGTACGTTGACTAACTTTGCATTTTCTGTTCCAAGAGCCGGAACAATTACTGCATTAAGTGCATATTTCAGTACCACACTGGCACTTACACTGATAGGCAGTACAGTTACCATCCAGGCACAGATGTACCAGTCAACTACACCGAATAATATCTTTTCCCCAATACCGGGAGCAATCGTGACCCTGGCTCCGGCGTTAACCGGACTTATCTCTATTGGTAATATCAGCAATGGTATTACAACGGGACTGAATATTGCAGTGACTGCACAGACACGTTTACTGCTTGTATTTTCTGCATCTGCTACGGGAGTAACATTAGTGAATTCGGTAGTAGGATATGCAAGTGCAGGATTGTCAATTGTATAGATTTTCAGACGAGATTGATTAAGCCTTAGTATGAGGAAAGAACAGGGGGGTTCACAAAATGTGAATCCCCTTACTTCATTAAAATAAGCGAAAGCTATCTGATATTACCCAGATACGGGAAAAGATTGAGCATTCATTAATCTCTGAAAAAATCTTTAGCTAAATCTGCAAACTCCTTCGCATTTGTTAACATAGCGGGATGTCCGCCGGAAGGAAATAAGTGCAATATTCCCTTAGGTATTTTCTTCATCAGTTCCTTATAAGTTTTTTCAATATCCATTATCCCGATATATTCATCATCTTCCAGGCTGACGGATAACATGGCGGGAATAGTAAGCTGTGATAGATCTCTATGAAAGAAATTTTTAATGGTTTTCTCATGCCTGATTACGACGTCTGTATCCAGATCAACAACACGTTCCCAATCTTTCCCATGGCAGTATTCCCAAAGCATGCATACCTGTTCCAGCGTTTTTGTCTTTTCCCGTTGGGCAGATATGGTACCGGCCCAGGAGCTGACAGCCTGTTCCCCTTCAAAGCTGTCGGCTATTACTTTATGAACCAGATCACTCCGCTCTAATGCCACATTCAGCGCCGCCAATGCACCGCCGCTTGTACCGATTAAGTTTACTCTGCCGTAATGATTATGTGTGATCAGCTGTATTACCTGCATAGCCTGGTCATACCAGAAGTCACTGGGAAACTGATCCAACCGGTCTGAGTTCCCATGTCCCAGAAAATCGATCAGAATCACTTTAAAATCTTCTTTGTACAGATCCATGATTCCGGTAAACATTTTTGAAGACACGCTGTTCCCATGTAGCAAAACCAATGGTAAACCGGTACCTGTTTCTTCATAGTAAATATTCTTTTCTCCATATTTAAAATATGCCATTGTTATTCCCCCTTTTCTATTTGTTAAGTTTATTGTATCAATATAAAGAAAGTAATAAAACCTCATGTTCTTTCTTAAAACAAAAATGTGCCGCAATCTAATCACGGCACATTTTCATTTAAATCCAACTTAAATTTCAACCTGTTTTAGTATTCTCTGAATACTTTTTACGGCTAAAAAATATTTCCCGGATAACGACTGAACATCGACCCCGTTTTGGTAATCCTGGCAGATTTGGGCGTTCCGGGCAGCCAGAATTTGTCTGGTATCCGTATTTTCACCCCACTGCTTTCTATTGGACTGTTTTTTCGGTATATAAATCACTTTTCCATCTATATATTTCTGTATTTCTTCGATTAGCTCTTTTGGCAGTAAGTCAATAGAATTTTGATAGCTCATTTTGCACCTCCTAAATTAGAATTCTTTAGGATTAGAGCGTGTTTGAAAATAGATTCCCCTCAGCTGGCAGAAAGCAATTTCAAACAGGCTCTGCAAAGGCTATAATTACTCACGTATATGTGATAAATGCTGTCTGCTACGTGCAATAGCCTTTGCTATGCACACATTCTCATTCCCATAGATTGCTCCTTTCTTCTTTATCCTTTTGATTTATTAAAAACTCCGTGGGTGCATAAAATGTATAACGTTTAAAGACGGTAGCAAAATAGCTGCTGGTGTTAAACCCAAGACCCATGGCGGTTTCTGTGATCGATTTCCCTTCCAGCAGCATGGACTTGGCAAGTTCGATTTTCTGCTGGTTAATAAAATTCCTGGGAGAGATGCCCACTTGTTTTTTGAATTTCTGTTTGTATTGTGAGGTGGAGAGCAGACATTGTGCTGCCAGCTCATCCAGGGAAAGCTCGAGGGTTAGATGGTCCATAATATAATTTAAAGACTTTCCGATGTCCGGTGTCAGCTGAAATTTTGTTTTATTTGAGGAAAGTATCAGAATATGCAAAAACAGGTTGATGAAACTTGCCACCACATAGGGATTTGCTTCCGTCCGGGCAAAATGAAAAGCTTGTATCAGGTATTCCGATTCCTTGGCATTTATTTTTACAACGTGGGAGGCTATCCCGTTAAGGCCGGCGATCAGTACTTTGGCAGCTGCTGTATCCAAAAATAAAAATCGAGACGGATCATTTGTTTCCAACTGAAACCAATATACTTCCCCCAGAGACAGCGGAACTTCATCCGTACTGTGAATCTCATTGGGGGTGGTAATAAATACGTCGCCCCCGGAAATTTTGTAGTTGGAGGAAGTGCTGGAAAAGGAAAGCGCGCCTTTTGTACACATGGTTATTTCAAAAGCATTTTCGTGGTAATGCCAGTTAAGCGGGGGAATGGCATTTCTTAAAGTGTGTTTGGCGAGAATCCGAAGCCCGGGTATCTGAAGCTGTTCCTCTGCCAAAACAGTGCGTACATCGGATTTGAAATATCCATCTCTCCAGTTGGTAGGTTCCCACATGGATCTTCTCCTTTAGAATCTTTAATTTTGTACAGTGTATGTAACTGATTGCATTATTTTTTTAATAATCATATAATGGATATTGTAAAAAGTCAATAATGTAATTAATAAATAGGATGATAAATTATGCATGTTGTATAGTGAAGGATTATTTGGAAGCTAAATAAGTGCATGATAAGAACTCTTTATTCCCGCGAGCAACGAGCCAAACGGACACGCTGGCGCGTCCAATTGGCGACTGCCGCGAGGGTCAAATACCCCGCTGCTCGCAGCGTTACAAATTTGATGCCTCGTTGCTTGCGGCGGGGTTTTTGACTGGAGAATATTATTCACAACATGTAACGCACAGTTGTCAGAGAACATTTTTCACTGCGTTTTTGATTGTAAATTTAATCTTTATAGACTAAATGGGAAGAATGAGTCCAATTAAAAGTAGGAAGGAGAAACACATGAAATTTGAACCGAATTATCATTATGTAGTTCAGGCTGCCAGGAATCAGGAGGCGGCAAGGCTGCCCTTATATGAACACAATGTCTCCTATAAAAAAATAGGGGAAATCATGGGAAAAGACATGGAGAGCCTCTATAACGGGGATGACAGGGATATAGAAGAATTTTTTACCACATACTGCGGATTTTTCAAAGAACAGGGGTATGATGTAGTAACCTTTGAAGAATGTATCGGCAAAGTGATGCCGGGAAGCGGTGCCCTTGGAGACAGCCGGGTTGATCCGATTATAAAGGACCGGGATGACTTTGACCACTATCCCTGGGATGAGATACCGGAAACTTACTTTAAGAAAAACAGCAGGTATTTTCAGGCATTAAGAAAATGCATGCCCGAAGGAATGAAAGCAATTGGCGGAGTGGGTAACGGGATATTCGAATGCGTCCAGGAGGTGACCGGTTTTCAGGAACTGTGCTATATAGCGGCTGATGATGAGGAACTTTATCAGGATCTGTTCCGTAAAGTGGGAGAGACAAATTATAAGATCTGGACGCGCTTTATGCAAGAATTCGGAGATATTTATTGTGTGCTTCGTTTTGGAGATGATCTGGGATATAAGAGCAATACCTTATTATCCGCAGAGGATATTAAAACTTTAATTCTGCCACGCTATAAGCCCATTGTAGATCTGGTGCATGCATACGATAAGCCGTTCCTATTACATTCCTGCGGTAGTATTTTTTCCGTTATGGATGATTTAATTGATAAAATCGGAATCGATGCTAAGCATTCAAATGAAGACCAGATCGCCGTATTCCCTGAATGGGTGAAACGTTACGGAAACAGGATAGGGAATTTCGGAGGATTTGATGTGGACATGATCTGTCATGCTTCCAAAGAAGAGATGAGAGCGTATATCACAGATATTCTTAAGCAGTGTAAAGGGCATGGAGGAATCGCAGCGGGAACAGGAAATTCCATTCCGGATTACGTACCTACAGAGGGTTACCTGAATATGATTGAAATCGTCCGCACGTTCCGTGGCGAATAAATATTTGTAAATTTCTGTAACGTTCTGTATTTTAGGAAAGAAGTCATTTTAAATACATACAATGTTATAAATTACTTTTTGGGCGGAAATATGGAATTTAAAGATAGCCAGACTTATAAAAATCTACAGACAGCTTATGAAGAAAAATTACAGAACAGTTCGAAATACAGAATCTACAGCGATATTGCAAAGTCAGCCGGTAACCGGCAGACCAGTGATGCTTTTCAAGAGACATCAGAGGATGAACTGAACTATGCCAGACTCTGGCTGGAGCAGCTGCATATGGGAAGGGTTCCGGATACTTATGAAAATGTAACGGATGCATACCAAACAGAGTACTTTGACTGGTCACAGCGGTATACAGAGTATGCGGATACCGCAAGAAAGGAAGGATTTTATGATATGGCACGCCTGTTCCGCTGGGTTGCAGAAGCAGACCGGCATCATGATTTCCGGTTTGAACAGATAGCCCAGTATCTTAAGGAAGGCGGTACATTTTAAAAAGAATAAAATATAACCAATAAGATCACTTGCCGTTTTGTCATAGAGCGTGTTCCAACACACTTTATGGGAAATCGGCAAGTTTTTTGCGGTTTGGCATAAGCACTTTTCTTTTCTTTTTTGATATAGTATAATGAGTAAATAAATGTGAATTTGCGCTACTTCGGACTATAAGTTTGGAACAAAAGCGTTCCATACTTTCTATTGGTACAATACCGCAGACCTGTCTGCGGTATGGAGGGGTATAATTATGAAAAAGCAAATATATGCAGCTGTTATCGGCATAATTCTGCTGGGAGCATTGACGGCAGGAGGCTGGCTTTACTATAACCATATGATCCGGCAAAGTGAACTGGATACGGCAGCTGAATTACAAAAATATGATAAGCACTATGTACTGATTACGGAAGACATAAATTCTTCTTTCTGGCAGGCAGTCTATCACAGTGCCCGGGAAGAGGCAGCTAAAAATGGAATTTATCTGGAGCTTGCAGGTGCAGATCTGTCTGTGGACTATGAGATAGAAGATCTGATGGAAGTAGGAATCGCCGCTAAGGCAGATGGCATCATAGTCCATCCCGACGGAAGCCAGAAGATAGAGACACTGATTGATCAAGCCGCATCCGAAGCAATTCCCGTTGTAACAGTGCTGGATGATGCACCACAGACAAAGCGGAGAAGTTTTATCGGGATAAACAGCATACAGATGGGGGAAGAGTACGGGAAGGAGATCATAAGGAACATCGGCGGGGATACCAGAAAGGTACTGGTTTTATTAAAAGGAGAATCGGAAAGTGGAAACGAAAATCTGGTATTTGCCCAGATGAAATCAACCGTGAAGGATGCATTGGGGAAAGACTCCAAAATAGAAATTGATTCTTACCAGGTAAAAAGCCAGACGGCCTTTGACTCGGAAGAAACCATCCGCAGCATTTTCCGGGATGAAGATCTGCTGCCAGATATACTGGTCTGCCTGGATGAGGTAGATACAGAATGCGCCTATCAGGCTGTTATTGATTATAACAAGGTTGGAGAAGTGGCAATTATAGGCTATTATCCCTCAAAAGCAATTCTGAATGCTATCAAAAGAGATGTGGTCCCGGCTACTTTTGAAATCGATACGAAACAGATGGGAATAAAGTGCATTGATGCGTTGCTGGAGTATGATAAAATGGGATATGTCAGTGAATTTAACAGTGTGGACCTATATCTAATTAACCAAAATAACGTACAGGAGTATTTGGAAAGTGAAGAAGATCAGACAAATCATTAAAAATTTATCCATCCGTACTAAGCTTTTGCTGAGTTTTGCATTTACTTCTGTCATACTTCTGACCAGCAACCTGTTGTTATATGGAGAGGTCAACCAGACCATACAGAAAATTGACGGCATCTATGCAAGCAATGTAAGCCTCAATGATCTGTCGGAAGCGTTAGGGAACATGCAGGACGATATTTTTGAGTATCTGAAAACACGAAGCTCCGATGCGCTGGAAGATTATTATCGGAATAACCAGGATTATCAAGATCTGATGGGAAGACTGAATGGAGTTACGACCGATAATGAAATGAAGCTTCTGGAAAAAAATATAAGAAATATGTCCGATACTTACCTCAAAGCGGTAGATGCTACGGTTCAGGCAAAACGTGCCAGCAATACACAAAAGTACAAGGATTCTTACCAGGAAACTCAAAAGTTATACCAATACATCAATGATTATATATACAGTTTGAATAATATGCAGTTTAAGGCAAATTCCAACAGCTATCAGGTATTGCTGGGATCTTTGAATTTTATGGAGGTCGTAAGTACGGTGATCCTGGTTTTAGTCTGTATATTCAACACTTTTTTACTGTTTTTGATTACACGAAGTATCATTCGCCCCTTGTCCAGCCTTGCGAAGACGGCAAATGAAGTTGCTGCCGGGAATCTGGATGCACCGCTGCTGGATGTGTCCGGAAATGATGAGGTGGGAATTGTTACAAAGGCATTTAATCTGATGGTATTCAGCATCAAAGAGTACATAGAGAAAATTACCCTGAGTATGGAGAAGGAACAAAAGATGATGGAGCGGGAGCTGCTTATGGAGACCCATTTAAAGGATGCACAGCTTAAATACCTCCAGGCACAGATCAATCCCCATTTCCTGTTTAACTCCCTCAATGCAGGGGCACAGCTGGCGATGATGGAAGATGCAGAGAAAACCTGTCTGTTTATTGAGCGCATGGCTGATTTTTTCCGGTACAACGTTCGAAAGATGACGGAAGACGCTACCCTGGAAGAAGAAATTGAGACAGTGGACAACTATATCTATATCCTGAATGTGCGGTTTGCAGGGGATATTCATTTTACAAAAGAAGTGGATACCTCTTTTCACGATGTTAAGATACCCAGCATGATCCTTCAGCCCATCGTAGAAAATGCTGTGAATTATGGAATCCGGAATATTGAATGGGAAGGCATGATCCGTATGATTGTAGAACGTGCAGATGGGGGCATACAGATCCGCATTATAGATAATGGAAGGGGAATGGAGCCGGAACGTATCCGGGAAGTTATGGAGCAAAAAGCTGCAGAAACCAGCATGGAAACGGATTCTACAGGCATCGGGCTGGATAATGTGATCAACCGTCTGGAACTGTATTACAATACCAAAGGAATTCTGTCCATTCATAGTGAGGGAATCAATCGGGGAACAGAAGTAACGATGAAAATTCCGCGAAAGCAGTGCAGGGGCATGGAGGAAGAGGAGGAACAGGATGTATAGAATACTATTGGCTGATGATGAGGGGATCATGCTGGAGTCTCTGAAAACTACAATCGAATCTAATTTTAAAGGTCAGGTAGAAATCGCCTGTGCCAAAACCGGCAGAGCTGTAATCGAGCTGGCGGAAACCTTCCGTCCGGATATTGCATTTATGGATATCCAGATGCCCGGGATCAATGGGATTCAGGCGATGAAAGAAATACAGAAGTTCAACAGCAGTACTATATTTATTGTAATTACTGCTTATGATAAGTTCGGCTATGCCCAGGAATCCATTAATCTGGGTGTATTGGAATATCTCACGAAACCGGTAAACCGGAAAGTAATAATTGATGTACTGGTCAGAGCCATGGGAATGGTTGAGGATGAGCGGAAAAAACGCAGCGAGAATCTGAAGATTCAGGAGAAGCTGGAGACAGTGATACCCATAATAGAGAGTGGATTTATTTACAATCTGCTGCTGCAGGATGGATTTCCAACGGATACGGGAAATTATAAAGAACTGCTTGATATTGAAGAAGACTATGGATTTATGATGGTAATCCAGTTTGGGGAATCCATTGAAAACGGGGTGCTGACCAACGCCGTAGGCATGAGTGTAAAAGCCCAGGGATTTTATGGTGATTTCCGGGAGGTGGTCAAGGGGTATTTTCAGTGCTGTATCGGACCCATTATGTCAAATAAAATAGCACTGTATGTTCCCTGGGATCGGCATGTACTGGAGTATGACGACCGCATACAGGTCATTGAGAAAATGAGGAATCTCATCCGGCGCCTGGAAAAGAGCATAGATGCCAGATTTAAAGCCGGAATCGGCAGAGTAAAATCATTGGATGAACTGCAGGACTCCTACAAAGAGGCAGTAAAAGCCCTCCAGGAGGGGAAGGGCCGGGTGGCACATATCGAGGATCTTCCAATTGGCTGCGATTACGATGGAGATTATCCGGCTGAAACGGAAAAGAAGCTGTTTCAGATGATTGCCAGAGCAGATCTGGGGGGAGCGAGAACCCAGGCAAATGTTTTTTTTGACTGGATGGTGCAAAACTACGAGGATTGCAGGGAAGATATTCAGATCAAGGTGCTGGAATTTGTCATGGTTGCTGAAAAAGAAGCATTTTTGCATGGGGGAATGACCTATGGGTTTCGTTACCGCAGGGACTATCTCTCCCAGGTCACCGGGTTTGAAGATTACCAGGATCTGCGCAGATGGTTTTTAGATAAAATCACAGAAGTCTGTCATAATATAGTCAAAAAGCAGGAAGAACAGACGGAAAGCCTGGTATGGAAGGCAAAACAGTATATTAAGGACAATTATGCCAGAGATATCTCCCTGGATGATGTCTCCAAAGCGGTAAATATCAGCCCATATTATTTCAGCAAAGTATTTAAAGAAGAAGCCGGAGAGAATTTTATCGAATATCTAACGAGAACCAGGATGGGAAATGCGAAAGAGTTTTTAAAGAGATCGGATTTGAGCATTAAGGAAATCTGTCTGATGTCAGGATATGGGGATCCCAATTACTTCAGTCGGATTTTCAAAAAACAGGAAGGGGTAACGCCCAGTGAATATAGGGAGAGGTTAGGTGGATGAGAAAATATGAAGTGAAACTGCTGGCATTTTGTTTATGCATCGGTATATTGCTTGGTGGGTGTGCGGGTAAAAATCCAAAAGAAGTACAGCAGGAGGATTCGAAAAGCAGCAAGATTCAGATTGGATTTTGTTTTGATTCATTTGTAATCGAAAGGTGGCTCAGAGACCGGGATGTGTTCGAACGATTTGCCAGAATGAAGGGCGCAGAGGTAAATGTCCAGAATGCAAATGGAGACGCGGAGCAGCAGATCGCCCAGATTGATTATTGCATTAAGAAAAAGGTGGATGTCCTGGTGATCATTGCCGTGGATGGAAAAGCAATATCACAGGCCACCCAAAATGCAAAAGATGCGGGAATTAAGATCATCGCTTACGACCGGTTAATTGAAAATGCAGATGTGGATCTCTATTTATCCTTTGATAATGAAGAGGTGGGCAGGCTGATGGGAGAAGCGATGACAGAAAATCTGCCGGATGGCGGCAATATTTTTATGATTCAGGGACCGGAGACAGACCATAATGTCTCTATGGTAGCCAAAGGATTTCTGGAGGCAATCGAAGGATCCGGGCTGAATATCGTCTACAGCGCCAATTGTGAAGGGTGGCTTTCCGAGATTGCATATGATGAGGTGAATAAGGGGCTGGAGAAAAATAGGGATATCGCAGGCGTCATGTGCGGCAACGATGACCTGGCGAATCAGGCATTCCGCGCATTGGCGGAAAACCGCATGGCGGGGAAGGTGGTTCTCGTGGGGCAGGACGGGGATTTAAGCGCCTGTCAGAGAATTGTGGAAGGAACCCAGGCGGCAACTGTATATAAATATGTGGATATACTGGCGAAGACTGCTTCGGAATATGCCGTTAAAATGGGAAAAGGGGAAGAAATTGATACAGATGAGACAATCTATGACGGGTCCTATAATGTTCCTTATAAAAAGCTTATGCCGGTAGCCGTTAATAAAGACAATATCCAGCAGGAAATCATCGACCGGGATTTTCATACGGCGGAAGATGTATATCTGAATGTGAAGGAGCAAAACACGAGTGAATAGCACATAGTATTTTTTTGCAGCAAAAATGTCCTGTATTTTCAGGGCATTTTTTTTGAGCATAAAAATCTGCAGAATGTCGCAAGCAAGTCCTGTTTCCCAGGTGGTATATTATGGGTGTAAAGAAAAACAAGCAGATAACCAGGGAGGTATTAGAATGAAAAGAAAAGTTGTGAGTATTTTAGCAGCAGGTGTAGTAGCAGCAGGTATGCTGGCAGGATGCGGTTCAGCAAATAATACGGCAGCAACGTCAAAGGACACGGCCGGCAGCTATCGTTGTTG
>OASR01000486.1_pt1 | contig 10719 bp, 8 predicted proteins | sample 1475751 | NCBI WGS metagenome assembly OASR01 (sample SAMEA2579907, study PRJEB22360) | human gut metagenome | biome: human gut; feature: human-associated habitat; material: faeces | place: Denmark | collected 2008/2010 | reverse complement strand
TAAGCGGGCAGTGAGCTGCGAAATGCATCAGGATTTCGGAGCGAATGCCCGCGTGCCGCCAAAAAGCGCTTCGGAAAGGTTAGAAAATACCAGTTCTGCGGCCAGCTGACGGAGTCCATACCAGTTTTCCACGCCCATCTTTCCGTACACTACCTACATCTACAAAGCGTCCTTAATCAGCTAAACCCAAATTTAACGTATAAATGCCACATCAATTCGCCCATTGCTGGTCTTAGCAACAAGGTGCTTTTTCTGATCCGGATAATTACAATTTGGCAGATTATTGGAGCCATTTACCGTATGGCTTTGGATGGAATAATCCCGGATATCACCGATGATTGATCCACGTACAGCGCCGTTGCTGGTTTTCATGACAATGTTATCTCCGATCAGGTTATTGCCTTCTACTGCACCATTGCGTGTAGAAAGCAGGAGACCGAAGGTAAAGGTACATCCATATGCTGTAACACGGCCATTGTTGGTAACGGCTTCTAATTGGTCACCGGATAGGTTATTCAAATCCAAAGATGCATTGGTGCTCTGAATCAGGGCGGAATTACAATGGAAGTTGTCAACCCGGATTCTGGCATTGCTGGTAATAAACTGGGAGTTAGCCAGATGTTTTAATCCGTTTACAGAGATAGCAGCATTGGAGGACTTCACTCTCAGATTACCTGCAAAATCAACCGGAACTTCCAGAGTCAGAATCCATGGACCGTGGAAAAGACTGCGCCAGTTCCATGACAGGAAATTACGCATGGTGTGGCGGAAGTTAAATTCGCCGTCATGTTCGGAAAAAGTAACGTAATCGCAGTTTTCCCGTGGGTTAAATAATACGCGGATTGTACCTGAGGTAACAGGGATCACTTCAATCCGTACATTTTCTGCTTCCACGTTAATGGTGTGGATTGGAGTAGTAGAAGCATAACCTGGATTATGAACGTATTCCTGTTCGGTATTCGTCTGAGTCTGCTTTGGTCTGCCGATCTCCCGGTATTCTTCTTTGATCCGTTTGGCGATGGATTCAATGGTTCCAAATCCGGCAATGATATTTTCTTCATCCCGTCCCTGTTCCAGTCCATCACAGATCAGCTCCTGGTAGTATTCCTTTAACTGATCTTTGTCCATGTCTGGTATTTCTGATAATTGTTCCATTAATTTGTTATAAAATTCTTCTTGCTTCATAATGACCCCTCCTGGCTGTTTTTTTCTATGAAAGTATATATTTGTTTCATTTCTTCCCATTCATTTAAAAATTCCTGAATCTTTGTAATACCAGCATCCGTAATCTGATAATATTTCCGGGTGCGTCCGTTGTATTCCTGCTTATAAGTTGTGAGACTGCCTGTGGATTCCAGCCGTTTCAGTATGGGATATAAGGTTGATTCGGAAATCTCTATACACTTTGAGACCTCACCGTTGATCAAATACCCATAAGACGGGCCTTGCTTTAGGACGGACAGTACACAGATATCCAGCAGTCCTTTTTTTCTTTGTGTGTCCATTTGATACCTCCTGATACTCTGTTATACATACTATGTATTATATACTATGCATAGTATAGTATTATGGCGATAAAATGTCAAGGGAAATTTTATGATTATTTTTTGGGGCGTAAAGATTGATGAAATGAATTTTAAAATATATTTAAAGTTCCAGAAGCTTCAGAAAACACGCCTTTAATTCTTCGGAATAAAAGGCGTATCGTCGATTTTTAAGCCATACAAAGGACATGGCATAATTATCAATCAGGCACCGCCAGGCATTGGCTATGGTGTTGGCACGGGCAAGTGACATTCCGGGGCAGGTTTTTCGAATAAAGTTCAACAGTAATTCGGTTGATTGGTCTGCCCACATATGCAGAAGCGGGTAATTATAAGAGATCGCAAGCTTTTGACTGATGGGATAAAGCTTGATGGTAATTTCGTTATGTCCATAGTCATATGCTTTTTTTATAAGATAATCCACCATTTCCTGGCTGGATGGGTCTTCGGGTGCGAAAGTGATCATTTGTCTGGTATGTCCGGATACATACTCATCCCAGATTTCGATAAACAGCATTTCTTTTCCTTTAAAGTGTTTGTAAAAAGTCCCCAGTGAGGATCCGGCTGCTTTCACGATGTCATTGATACTGGTTTCGTCAAAGCCATTTTTCAAGAAGAGATGAAGGGAGATGTCTTTTATTTCTTTATGTAATTTCTGATATTTCAATTCTTTTGCTAAACTGGCCATTCTGTCGTCCTTCTCGTTTGTATGTCACAGCAAATACGCTCTGACGGTTATGTTAATTTCCAGGAAGTAGATCCTTGTCCAAAATGTACACGAAATGGAACAAATTATACAAAGAGTACGTCATAAATGACATTATAGCTGATTTTAAGAATGGTGTCGAGTGAAAAAGCCGTTATATTTGTAGTAAAGTAGTCCGGCTGCATCAGCCAGAAACCAGCCGATGGGAATTGCCCACCAGATGCCCGGAAGCCCAATGGAAGGAATCGGCGCCAGAATATATGCCAGCAGAACTCGGGTACCCAGGGAAATTACGGTGAGAACCACAGAGATGCCGGGTTTTCCAATGCCGCGGTACAGTCCATAGAGCAGAAAAAGGCATCCAATGCCGCAGTAACACAAGCCCTCTATGCGAAGGTACTGGGTTCCGATGGCGATAATTTCCGTCTCCTTTGGCTGGATAAATATAAGCATCAGCTTATCTGCAAAAATAACGACTGCGGCTGAAATAAAGAGGCAGAAGATCACAGCGGTACCTATGGCTGACCGAATGCCCGTGCGGATACGCTCTGTTTTCCCGGCACCAAAGTTCTGGGCGATAAAGGTAGAAAAAGCATTGCCAAAGTCCTGTACGGGCATATAGGCAAAAGAATCTATTTTCACCGCAGCGGCGAAGGCAGCCATAACCTGAACACCGAAGCTGTTAACCAATCCCTGAATCATTAGTATTCCAAAATTCATGATGGATTGCTGGATGCAGGTAAGGGATGAGTATTGTATGATATCTCTGGTCAATTCCCGGTCAAACCGCATATGTCTCCTGCTGATTCGTATAACCGGCAGGCGTCTCAGGCAGTAGACGGTAATGCCGGCAGCCGAGATGCCCTGAGCAATTATGGTGGCAAGGGCAGCACCCCCTACTCCCATATGGAAGGTCAGAACAAAGAGTAAGTCCAGCAGGATATTGATGATAGCGGAAGCAGCCAGGAAAACCAGGGGAACCACGGAATTGCCCATACTCCGCAGCAGAGCTGCAAAATAATTATAGAGGAATGTAAACATGATGCCGCAAAAGATAATTCCGAGGTATTCTTTGGTCTCCGGGAGAATATCAGCGGGAATCTGCAGAATGGACATCAGCGGGGAAAGCAGGCATAATACAGCAATATTTATCATGAGGCTGACTACTCCGATCAGCACAAAAGAAATAAATATACTGGATTTTAAACGCTCCATATCTCTGCCGCCAAACAGCATGGAGAACACAATTCCGCTTCCCATACATAATCCAAGAATAATGGATGTCAAAAACACCATAAGGGTAAAAGAAGAGCCCACAGCAGCCAGCGGACCAGCCCCCAGGTATTTGCCTACGATCAGAGTATCGGCTACATTATAAAGCTGTTGCAGCAGGTTTCCAAGAATCATGGGTACTGCGAAGCGGAGCATGACGGAAGTAACCTTTCCCGTTGTTAGATCTTTTTGCATAATTTCCTCCTGATTTCACGTTACTTACGAAACGTAATTAAAAAATTTCATTATGTAAGTAGCCTAACATTTAAGACGGGTGATGTCAAATCAAAACAGCTTTTTTTCGTAAAATGTTTCCTTATTATTCAGACCTTCCCGGCAAAGGGGCAATCGCTGGCTGTCCGCTAAAAAATCTTGTGGTATAACGCAGAAAATGGTATGATTAAGGGTACTATAAATAGAAAGAAGGGGCAGGATAAATGTTTTTAAGCGGTCTGGATGAAATTGATCAAAAAATTGCAGCATTACTGATACATAATGCCAGAATGTCTTATTCTGATATCGGAGAAGCAGTGGGCCTTTCCAGAGTGGCTGTAAAGTCCAGAATCCAGGCATTGGAAGAAAGGGGAGTGATTGAAGAATATACAACGGTCATCAATCCCCAGAAAATAACCGGTGCCATATCCTGCTATTTTGAAATAGAAATGAAACCCGACGATCAGCCGGAGATTCTCCGGATTCTGGAGGCGGATGATACGGTAACACAGATCTACCAGGTATCCGGGAAATGCAGGCTTCATGTCCATGCAGTTGCAGCGGGGCATGAAGAAATGGAGTTATTTCTAAAAGATGTGATGTACCGGCTGCCCGGAGTCACAGACCTGAGCTGCAACGTTATTCTATCCAGAATAAAGGATATCAAAGGGCTTCGGTTATAAAGGTTCACGTATTAACATGTAATTACGATATAGAAAGGATGCCGCTGTTTTATGATGGCAGCATTGCGGGGAAGCCTGCAATATGCAGTGGGTATAAACATGCAGTTATTATATGAAATACCAGAGAGCTTCTGGAGCCTGTTCCGTTCTCCCAACCGGAATACCTATATGGAAGCTTTGCTGAAAATTAATGAAGAATATCAATATAACAGCTATTTTTTAAGCAGGGAGGTCTGTATTCAGATCCTGGGCGACTATTTTGCACAGCGGCGGGTGATGATGCAGAAAGAGGAGCTGGAATCAGAACTGGATATACTGGAACCGCCGGCGACCAGGATTCTGAACTGGCTGCTGAAGGCACAGTGGCTGAAGAAGCTGGATGATTATTATATGCAGGTGACAAATATCATCATACCCGATTACGCAGCTATTTTTATTGATGCATTTGAGCGCCTGTCCAACGATGAAGAAGATGACACCCAAATCTATATCCAGAATATCTATGCAATTCTCTTTTCTTTTAAAAATGATCCCCGGGCAAATACCAGTCTGCTGAAAACAGCGCTTGTGAATGTGCGAAAGCTGAATAAATCCCTGCAGGATATGCTGCACAACATGGATAAGTTTTTTACCAGCCTCCTGGAGCAGAAAAACTATGCAGATTTATTAAAGGAGCATCTGGAAGGATATGTGGAAGAGATCATCAACAAGAAATACCATATTCTGAAAACATCCGATAACTTTTATCTGTACAAAACGGATATCAAAGGATGGATACGGGAAATGCAGTCAGACATGGAGTGGATTTCCCTGATGAGCCAGCGGGAACAAAAAGAGATTGTTGAAGGGGATATGCTGCGGATTCTGGATGATATCGAGCGTGGTTTTGATGATATCGAACACCGGATATCCTTTATGGACAGAGAGCATATGAAGTATGTGCGGGCTACGGTAACCAGACTTAACTATCTCCTGAACGGCGAGGCGGACAGGCGGGGTCTGGTCATCCGGCTGTTAAATGAACTGGCGGAAGGCGAAGGGCAGGAAGATAAAATCAAAGAGGTGTCATCCAGGCTGAATTTATCATCCTTTGAAATCCTTTCGGATAAATCACTCTATAAAAAAAGGCGGCAAAAGGGCAGCTTTCAGGCGGAAAACGGACCGGAAGAAGTCAGAGAAGAATTAAGCCGGGAAGAGATACTAAAACTCAACCGCCTTCACAACCGGTACAGCAAAAAACAAATCGAAGAATTTATGGAATCCAGGATGAAAAATGGCAGGATGAAGGTATCGGATTCCGGAATTGAGACCATGGAGGATTTTGAACAGCTGATCCTGGCATATGATTATGCTATCCGAAAGGGCAGTGAATTTGCGGTAGAGAGCCAGGAAGTGGAATTGATCGAGAACGGACAGTACCGCTATCCGAATCTCACATTTGTGAAGAGATAACATATACAGAGAAAATCCGGTAATTTCAAACACACTCCGGCTGGAAGAAAAATATTTAATTGGAAGGAAGCCACAGAGAAATTCTTCCGGCATTTTATAGTGGCAGAATAGCAGCCAGTAAGCATTGCTTAAAATCAGGCAATACACTTCGGCTTTTGGAACCAGCTGCTATTGAAATGGGTATAGAAATGATTACGTATTACGATGAATTATCCCTGGAGGATAGGCAGGAAGTCACTGCAGTCATCCAGCTTTTATATAAACAGACTTTTCTATTAGAAAGGAAATTCGATAAGAGAACGGGCAGATTTCAGTTTAATAAAGATTACCGGATCTGCAATAAACACCTGGAGTTTATCCGGGAATACCTGGCAGTCAGCGGCATTGCCCTTCTGGATAACAGCCAGGGCGGTATTATCTATATACAGGGAGAAAACATTGTGGGAGAAAAGCTGCCCAGGCTGGCTACGCTCTATATTCTAATCCTGAAGCTGATCTACGATGAACAGATGTCCGCAGCATCCACCAGTGTAAATGTCTATACAACACTGGGAGACCTGAATGAACGGGTGGGCAGCTTCCATCTGCTGAAAGACAGGCCCTCCAACACGGAAGTGCGCCGGGCGGTGGCGCTGCTGAAAAAGTACCAGATTATTGAGCCTCTTGATGCCATGGATGAACTTGATCAAAACGCCCGTCTGATTATTTATCCCTGTGTCAATGTAGTGCTGATGACAGACGATATCCGTGCGATGTTAGAATCCCTCAGAGCGGAACCGGCGGAGAGCTTTGGGGCGGTACAGGATGTGGATGATACAGAGGAAGATGAAGGGGATGAGATGGAAGAAATCCGGGAAGCCGGAATGACAGCAGAGGAAAATAAGATGGAAGAACCTCTGGAAGCCGGGATGACAGCAGAGGAAAATAAGATGGAAGAACCCCAAAAAGCCGGAGCGACAGCAGAGCCGAATAAGATGGAAAAGACACAAGAAGCAGATATAGCAGCAGAACCAGAAGGAGAACCAAATGAAGGAACCAATGACGAAGACGAAGCATAAATTTGAAGCATTGTCCAGAATGTGTCTGAACAACTGGCATTACATAGACCGTAAAATTCTCTCCTTTAACCAGGAAATCAATTTTTTCACCGGACATTCCGGGAGCGGAAAATCAACGATTATAGATGCCATGCAGATTGTGCTGTACGCAAATACGGACGGCAGAGGATTTTTTAATAAGGCAGCAGCTGACGATTCGGACCGAAGCCTGATTGAATATCTCCGGGGGATGATCAACATTGGGGATGATAATGAATTTTCCTATCTGAGAAATGAAAATTTCTCCAGTACCATTGTTCTGGAGCTGGCACGTACCGATACCCTGGAATGCCAGTGCGTTGGCGTGGCATTTGATGTGAATACCACCACTAATGAGATAGGCAGGGTGTTTTTCTGGCACAATGGCCCCCTACTGGAACATGGTTACCGCACAGGACAGAGATGCATGTCGGTGTCTGAAATAAAAACAGACCTGCAGCAGCGCTTTGCAAAGGAAGCGCATTTTTACACTTCCCACAATGAACGTTTCAGAAGACAGCTTTACGATGTCTATCTGGGCGGGCTGGACATGGAGAAGTTCCCGCTTTTGTTCAAACGTGCAATTCCCTTTAAGATGAACATCAGGCTGGAGGACTTTGTAAAAGAATACATCTGCATGGAACAGGATATCCATATAGAAGATATGCAAGAAAGTGTCATGCAGTATGGCAGGATGCGTAAAAAGATAGAGGATACCTGCAAAGAAATAGAGGAACTGAAAGAAATTCACAGCTGGTACCAGAAAGTCTGTGCGAAAGAGCAGGAACGTAAAAAATACAGTTATTTTACGGAAAAACTGGATATCCTGCAGCTCAGGGAACGGGTGGCTACCCTTCAGAACAAAGTTATTCTCTATACACAGGATATAACGGGACAGAAAGAGCAGATCGTGGTTTTAGACCGGGAAATTGAAGAACTGGGGAAGACCGCCGATGAGATATTGAAGCATATTTCCGCAACGGGATATGAAGAGTTGAAGCAGCAGCTGATCAGCATTAACGAGCTGCTGGAGCGTATGGGGAAGAGCAAGGCGCGCTGGGACCAGACCGGATTAAGGCTCAAAGAGTGGGTGGAACAGGATATGACCTCTAACTCGGTCATCTGGGATATCGAAAAATTTATTAAATATGAAATTTCAGAGGTGGAATTACATCATTTACAGGCATCAATCCGGGATCTGATGACGGAAGTAACCGAACAGAAACAGGATCTGGATATGGATATCCGTGCCCTGAAAACGGAGCAGAAGAAGATTCTGGAGGAATTAAAAGATCTGCACCATGGAAGAAAATCATATCCCAAAGAACTGCAGGATGCAAGGCAGCAGCTGGCATACCGGCTTTGTGAAAAAGCGGGAAAACCGGTTAAGGTGGACATACTGGCTGACCTTCTGGACATTCGGGATGAAAAATGGCGGAATGCAGTTGAAGGGTATATGGGCAACCACAAGCTGGCGATTATCGTAGAACCGGCATTTGCCAGGGAGGCAATGGAGATTTACCAAAGTCTGGATAAAAAGAAATATTATCAGGCAGCTGTTCTGGATACGGAGAAAATGATGCAAAAGGAGTACCGGTGCAAAAAGGGTTCTCTGGCAGAGGAAGTTACGGCAAAAGAAAGCCATGTCCGGGCTTATATCAACTTTCTCCTTGGAAATGTTATGAAATGCACCAGCGTGGAGGAACTAAGAGAGTCTGCAATCGGAATTACACCAGAATGTATGCTGTATCAGGGCTTTAAGCTGCAGCATATCAACCCGGATAATTATACCAGGTGGGCTTATATCGGAGCCGACAGCCTGCGCAGACGGATGAAGCAGTTGAATAAGAGAAGCCAGGAGCTGGTGAAAGAACTGGATCCCAGGCTGGAAACCAGAAGATCCTATGACAGAATGCTGGGGATGGAAAGCCTGCCAAATGATGTGGCCGAATACCTGGACTGGCTTGCGGACATCCGGGATTGTAAGGCGAAGGAGAAGGGGAAGAAGGAACTGGAACTGAGAATCCAAAAACTCCGGGAAAAAGATATCGCCTCCCTGGAAAAAAACAGAAATGAACTGCTGAAACTTCAAAAAGAAAAGAGAAGGTGGAGGGAAAGCATTCAGAAAGCCATGTGGAAAAAGCAGGAGGAGATCGTGGAAGGAAAACGCCTGCATCTGAATCTGGGCGAGGAACTGTCCTGGAAAGAAAAGAATTTCCCAGCTGAACCAGCCATGGATACGGAGGTGCAGGAATATCTGAAGAAAAAGACAAATCCAAACTTTGAGAAGCTGCGGGACTATTTTACCGGACAGGTGAATACTGCACTTCGGGGGCAGGAAGAGTGTTTCCGGGAGTTGTGTGCCCTGCGCCACCAATATCTGCTCCATTATCCAACCAGGGGATTTGCACATGACAGAGAAGATAACAGAGAGTACGATGAACTGCTGGAGCGGTTAAAATGTGATAATCTCCCTAAATTTATGGAAATAGCCGGGGAGCGGGCACGTCTTGCCACCAGGGAATTTAAGAACGATTTTATGCTGAAGATCCGCAGCGCAATTGTAGAGGCAATGCAGCGCAAAGATGAATTGAACCGGATTATCAGCAGACTGGACTTCGGCAAGGATAAATACCAGTTTATTTTTGCAAAAAACAAAGGACCGGATGGAAGATTTTACGATATGTTCATGGATGACTCCCTGGAAATCAATCCTTCGGACCTTTCCCTGTCGATGGAAAACCAGATGAATTTATTTACCATTGCCCATGAAAACCACTATGGAGAGTTGATCGGAGAGCTGATCTCTATTTTTATCCCTCCGGAAAATGCTACGCCGGAAGAAATGGAAGAGGCTAAGCGGAATATGGATAAGTACGCCGACTACCGGACTTATCTCTCTTTTGATATGCAGCAAACCATTCAGAGCGAGAACGAGACGATTAAGATACATCTGAGCAAAATGCTAAAGAAAAATTCAGGCGGGGAGGGACAAAATCCCCTTTATGTGGCACTTCTGGCAAGCTTTGCCCAGGCGTACCGCTTTAACCTGCCGCCGAAGATCCAGAGAAATCCCACCATACGCCTGGTGATCCTGGATGAGGCGTTTTCCAAGATGGACGGAGAAAAAGTGGCAAGCTGTATCAATCTGATTCGTGATTTAGGCTTTCAGGTAATTATCAGCGCCACCAATGATAAGATGCAGAATTACCTGGAAAATGTAGATAAAACCTTTGTTTTTGCCAACCCAAATAAAAAGAGTATTTCCATACAGGAGTTTGAACGGGTGGAATTTGAGCAGCTGTCAGGCGAATTGGAAGGCGATAGCTGATTAAATCGTCATTTTTCAGTTTTTACTTATAATTTACATAATTAGTAAATATTATTAACATTGTCCGCCTAGAATATAACAGAAATGATAACAGAAATGATAACCGGATTGTCACCAGATCAATCATGGAATTGTTATCGGGTATATTTGAAAAACAGGAGGACAATATGAAAAAATTATTAGCAATGGCAACTATGGGTTTGATGCTTGTAACATTTACAATGCCTGTTCTTGCGGCTGACCAGAAAGCGGAAGTGGATTCCCTTTCACTGGGGGTTGGCGCTGACGAAACAGAGATCTATGTAAACTGGTACAGTAAATCTGCAGATGCCGGAACTGTGCAGTGGGCGAAAGAATCGGATATGTCGGGTGAGGATTTCCCACAGGTGCATATGGAGGCAGCAGCGGTTACAGCGGCAGCCGCCCAAAAAAGAAACTGGGT
>OASR01000484.1_pt1 | contig 10760 bp, 8 predicted proteins | sample 1475751 | NCBI WGS metagenome assembly OASR01 (sample SAMEA2579907, study PRJEB22360) | human gut metagenome | biome: human gut; feature: human-associated habitat; material: faeces | place: Denmark | collected 2008/2010 | reverse complement strand
TCATCGGGCATTATCTGAACATAAAACACTATCAATAAGTTGGAGTCATTACCCTTTTTTCAACTTCTGATGGATGCGAGTGATTGAACTCATACATTAATGTTTTCCCACGAAGTCTTTTTTCAGGTAAGCCTTCGCACATATCGGTAAATAGCTTGCCTGCTTTTATTTTTTCTGTCATCGACATGTTCATTTTTAACATTCCGTCCTGATAAGTTGGTCGGATAAGGCGCTCGCGCCGTATCCGACATTAATTTCTTAAGCGTCTTCATTCACCTGGCGACGCAGCAGGGAAAGTGGGCCGGGGCCGCTAAGCGTGAACACGGAAATTAAGGTGAAGCCCAGCGCCACCAGACCCAGCACCAGGTAAGCGCCCTGGAAACCGATGCTTTCATACATATTGCCCGCCAGAATAGACATAAAAATCATCGCCAGTTGCTTAAAGAAGCAGAAACAGACCAGATAAATCGTCGCTGAAAAACGCACTTCAAACTGGCTGGTAATATATTTAAAGCTGCCCACCAGCAGGAACGGTACTTCAAACATATGCAGCGTTTTCAGAATAACCACTTCCAGTGCTGAGGTAGCGAACGATGAGCCAATAATACGTACTGACATAATAGTGCCAACCAGCAGCAGGGCGTTTTTCCCACCGATGCGATTAATGATCAGTGGCGCAAAAAACATAATCGAGGCGTTAAGTAATTCGCCCATTGTCGTTACGTAGCCAAATACCCGCGTACCCTGTTCACCGGTAGCAAAGAACGAAGTAAAGAAATTAGCAAACTGTTGGTCAAAAACATCGTAGGTGCAGGAAACGCCAATAACATACAGTGACAAAAACCACAGTTTTGGCTGTCTGAACAGTTCCAGCGCCAGCTTAAGGCTAAATGCCGAATGGTTGGCACCTACCGCATTGGCAACCGTGGCAGAAGAGGGCGCATCCGTTTTGGCGAAAAAGAGTAAAACGGCGAGGATGAGTGCACAGCCAGAACCCAGCCAGAAAACAAACTGATTATTGATGGTGAACATGATGCCGACAATCGAGGCACACAGCGCCCAGCCAACACAGCCAAACATCCGCGCGCGACCAAATTCGAAATTACTGCGACGGCTGACTTTCTCGATAAATGCCTCTACTGCTGGCGCACCGGCGTTAAAACAAAAGCCTAGATAAATACCACCAACAATCGATCCTACTAAAATGTTGTATTGTAACAGTGGCCCGAAGATAAAAATAAAGAACGGCGCAAACATCACTAACATGCCGGTAATAATCCACAGCAGGTATTTGCGCAGCCCGAGTTTGTCAGAAAGCAGACCAAACAGCGGTTGGAATAATATCGAGAACAGAGAAATAGAGGCAAAAATAATACCCGTATCACTTTTGCTGATATGGTTGATGTCATGTAGCCAAATCGGGAAAAACGGGAAGTAGGCTCCCATGATAAAAAAGTAAAAGAAAAAGAATAAACCGAACATCCAAAAGTTTGTGTTTTTTAAATAGTACATAATGGATTTCCTTACGCGAAATACGGGCAGACATGGCCTGCCCGGTTATTATTATTTTTGACACCAGAGCAACTGGTAATGGTAGCTACCGGCGCTAAGCTGGAATTCCGCCGACACTGACGGGCTCCAGGAGTCGTCGCCACCAATCCCCATATGGAAACCGTCGATATTCAGCCATGTGCCTTCTTCCGCGTGCAGCAGATGGCGATGGCTGGTTTCCATCAGTTGCTGTTGACTGTAGCGGCTGATGTTGAACTGGAAGTCGCCGCGCCACTGGTGTGGGCCATAATTCAATTCGCGCGTCCCGCAGCGCAGACCGTTTTCGCTCGGGAAGACGTACGGGGTATACATGTCTGACAATGGCAGATCCCAGCGGTCAAAACAGGCCGCAGTAAGGCGGTCGGGATAGTTTTCTTGCGGCCCTAATCCGAGCCAGTTTACCCGCTCTGCTACCTGCGCCAGCTGGCAGGTCAGGCCAATCCGCGCCGGATGTGGCGTATTGCTCGCCACTTCAACATCAACGGTAATCGCCATTTGACCACTTCCATCAATCCGGTAGGTTTTCCGGCTGATAAATAAGGTTTTCCCCTGATGCTGCCACGCGTGGACCGTGGTAATCAGCACCGCGTCGGCAAGCGTATCTGCCGTGCACTGCAACAACGCTGCTTCGGCCTGGTAATGGCCCGTCGCCTTCCAGCGTTCGACCCAGGCGTTAGGGTCAATGCGGGTCGCTTCACTTACGCCGTCGTTATCCAGCGGTGCGCGGGTGAACTGATCGCGCAGCGGCGTCAGCAGTTGTTTTTTATCGCCAATCCACATCTGTGAAAGAAAGCCTGACTGGCGGTTAAATTGCCAACGCTTATTATCCAGCTCGATGCAAAAATCCGTTTCGCTGGTGGTCAGTTGCGGGATGGCGTGGGGCGCGGAGGGGAGTGTCACGCTGAGGTTTTCCGCCAGACGCCACTGCTGCCAGGCGCTGATGTGTCCGGCTGCTGACCATGTGGTCGCGTTCGGTTGCACTACGTGAACCGTTAGCCAGAGTTGTCCGGCGCTCTTCGGCTGCGGTAGTCCAGGCAGTTCAATCAACTGTTTACCTTGTGGAGCGACATCCAGAGGCACTTCACCGCTTGCCAGCGGCTTGCCATCCAGCGCCACCATCCAGTGCAGGAGCTCGTTATCGCTATGACGGAACAGGTATTCGCTGGTCACTTCGATGGTTCGCCCGGATAAACGGAACTGGAAAAACTGCTGCTGGTGTTTTGCTTCCGTCAGCGCCGGATGCGGCGTGCGGTCGGCAAAGACCAGACCGTTCATGCAGAACTGGCGATCATTCGGCGTATCGCCAAAATCACCGCCGTAAGCCGACCACGGATTGCCATTTTCATCATATTTAATCAGCGACTGATCCACCCAGTCCCAGACGAAGCCGCCCTGTAAACGGGGGTACTGACGAAACGCCTGCCAGTATTTAGCGAAGCCGCCAAGACTGTTACCCATCGCGTGGGCGTATTCGCAAAGGATCAGCGGGCGCGTCTCTCCAGGCAACGAAAGCCATTTTTTGATGGACCATTTCGGCACAGCCGGGAAGGGCTGGTCTTCATCCACGCGCGCGTACATCGGGCAAATAATATCGGTTGCGAAGGTGTCGGCTCCGCCGCCTTCATACTGTACCGGGCGGGAAGGATCGACAGATTTGATCCAGCGATAGAGTGCGTCGTGATTAGCGCCGTGGCCTGATTCATTCCCCAGCGACCAGATGATCACACTCGGGTGATTACGATCGCGCTGCACCATTCGCGTTACGCGTTCGCTCATCGCGGGTAGCCAGCGCGGATCATCGGTCAGACGATTCATTGGCACCATGCCGTGGGTTTCAATGTTGGCTTCATCCACCACATACAGGCCGTAGTGGTCGCACAGCGTGTACCACAGCGGATGGTTCGGATAATGCGAACAGCGCACGGCGTTAAAGTTGTTCTGCTTCATCAGCAGGATATCCTGCACCATCGTCTGCTCATCCATGACCTGACCATGCAGAGGATGATGCTCGTGACGGTTAACGCCGCGAATCAGCAACGGCTTGCCGTTCAGCAGCAGCAGACCATTTTCAATCCGCACCTCGCGGAAACCGACATCGCAGGCTTCTGCTTCAATCAGCATGCCGCCGGCGGTGTGCAGTTCAATCACCGCACGGTAGAGATTCGGGATTTCGGCGCTCCACAGCGCCGGGTTTTCGACGTTCAGACGTAGCGTGACGCGATTGGCATAACCGCCACGCTCATCGATAATTTCACCGCCGAAAGGCGCGGTGCCGCTGGCGACCTGTGTTTCACCCTGCCACAAAGAAACCGTCACCCGCAGCTCATCGCGCAGCTCGCCGTACATCTGAACGTCTGCCTCCAGTACAGCGCGGCTGAAATCATCATTAAAGTGAGTGGCTACATGGAAATCGCTGATTTGCGTGCTCGGTTTATGCAGCAACGAGACGTCACGGAAAATGCCGCTCATCCGCCACATATCCTGATCTTCCAGATAACTGCCGTCACTCCAGCGCAGCACCATCACCGCGAGGCGGTTTTCTCCGGCGTGTAAAAATGCGCTCAGGTCAAATTCAGACGGCAAACGACTGTCCTGTCCGTAACCGACCCAGCGCCCGTTGCACCACAAATGAAACGCCGAGTTAACACCATCAAAAATAATTCGCGTCTGGCCTTCCTGTAGCCAGCTTTCATCAATATTAAATGTGAGCGAGTAACAACCCGTCGGATTCTCCGTGGGAACATACGGCGGATTGACCGCAATGGGATAGGTCACGTTGGTGTAGATAGGCGCATCGTAACCGTGCATCTGCCAGTTTGAGGGGACGATGACAGTATCGGCGTCAGGAAGATCGCGCTCCAGCCAGCTTTCTGGTACCGCTTCTGGTGCCGGAAACCAGGCAAAGCGCCATTCACCATTCAGGCTGCGCGACTCTTGGGAAGGGCGATCGGTGCGAGCCTCTTCGCTATTACGCCAGCTGGCGAAAGGGGGATGTGCCGCAAGGCGATTAAGTTGGGTAACGCCAGGGTTTTCCCAGTCACGACGTTGTAATACGACGGCCAGTGAATCCGTAATCATTGTCATAGTTGTATCCTGTGTGAATTGTTATCCGCTCACATTTTCGCATAACATACGAGCCGGACACATAGAGTGTAAAGCCTGGGGTGCCTAATGAGTGAGCTGACTCACATTAATTGCGTTGCGCTCACTGCCCGCTTTCAAGTCGGGAAACTTGTCGTGCCAGCTGCATTAAGGAATCTGCCAACGTGCGGGGAGAGGTGGTTTGCGTATTGGGCGGTAGGGTGGTTTTTCTTTTCACCAGTGAGACGGGCAACAGCTGATTGCTCTTCACCGCCTGGCCCTGAGAGAGTTTCAGCAAGCGGTCCACGCTAGTTTTCCCCAGCAGGCGAAAATCCTGTTTGATGGTGGTTAACGGCGGGATATAACACGAGCTGTCTTCGGTATCGTCGTATCCCACTACCGAGATATCCGCACCAACGCGCAGCCCGGACTCGGTAATAGCGCGCATTGCGCCCAGCGCCATCTGATCGTTGGCAACCAGCATCGCAGTGGGAACGATGCCCTCATTCAGCATTTGCATAGTTTGTTGAAAACCGGACATGGCACTCCAGTCGCCTTCCCGTTCCGCTATCGGATGAATTTGATTGCGTGTGAGATATTTATGCCAGTCCGCCAGACGCAGACGCGCCGAGACAGAACTTAATGGACCGGCTAACAACGCGATTTGCTGGTGACCCAATGCGATCAGATGCTCCACGCCCAGTCGCGTACCGTCTTCATGGGAAAAAATAATACTGTTGATGGGAGTCTGGTCAGAGACATCAAGAAATAGGGCCGGAACATTAGCGCAGGCAGCTTCCACAGCAATGGCATCCTCGTCATCCAGCGGATAGTTAATGATCAGACCACTGACGCGTTGCGCGAGAAGGTTATGTACCGCCGCTTTACAGGCTTCGACGCTGCTTCGTTCTACCATCGACACCACCACGCTGGCACCCAGTTGATCGGCGCGAGATTTAATCGCCGCGACAATTTGCGACGGCGCGTGCAGGGCCAGACTGGAGGTAGCAACGCCAATCAGCAACGACTGTTTGCCCGCCAGTTGTTGTGCCACGCGGTTGGGAATGTAGTTCAGCTGCGCCATCGCCGCTTCCACCTTTTCCCGCGTTTTCGCAGAGACGTGGCTGGCCTGGTTCACCACGCGGGAAACGGTCTGATAAGAGACACCGGCATACTCTGCGACATCGTATAGCGTTACTGGTTTCACATTTAGGTAATGATACCAACGTGTTGATTTCGTATTTTCACTGACACCAGGATCATCCTGATGTTACAAGGATTGAATGACTACAGATTAAAATAGTCATCAACAGGTTGACAGCATTACCCAGCGCCCGCTTTCCGCGTATTTTTCGATTTGCACTGCCGGGGGCACTGGCGGGTATCGCGTTCCGCACACTTTTACATTTATTTATCTGGTGACTGACCTTTTTAAGGAGACAGAATGAAAGCCGTTGGTTTCTGGCAACCCGGGGAAAGTACATCCGTTATTGAAGATTTGTCGCTTCCCCACCCATCCATGCCCAAGGGGCGTGATCTTTTGATCAGAGTCAGGGCGGTCGCGGTTAACCCACGGGACCTGAAAAGCCGGCGAAACATCAGTCCCTCTGCAGGCAATCCGGTAGTTATGGGATACGACGCTTCCGGTGTTGTTGAAGCAACCGGACCAGATGTGACGCTGTTCAGGCCAGGTGACCACGTTTTCTATGCCGGTGTGCTCGATCGCCAGGGAGCCAACGCAGAGTTTCAGCTGGTTGACGAACGCATTACGGGGATAAAGCCGGCAGCACTAAGTTTTGAAGCTGCAGCGTCGGTTCCTCTGACCGGTCTGACAGCCTGGGAAATGTTATTTGATCGTCTGCAGTTGTCAGTGAACGGAGATGCTGATCAGACCCTGTTGATGCTTGGCGGTGCGGGCGGAGTCCCTTGTATGGCTATACAGCTTGCCCGCACTCTGAGTCGGGTGAACATCATCGGGACTGCCTCCCGGCAGGAGAGTGTCAGAGCGGTTCGCGGGTTTGGTGCGCATTATGTCCTGGATCATTCATGTGCGCTTGCGCCACAGGTTGCCAGCCTTGCTGGACTCCCTCCCATTACCCGGATTTTCTCAACGTACACCACGCCATCTGCCTGGGAAAATATGGCCGAAATTATTGCCCCACAAGGCCGTATCGGACTCATCGACGACCCTGAACCACTGGATCTGCGTTTGATCAAATTTAAGAGCGTTTCTGTTCACTGGGAGGCAATGTTTACCCGCCCCATGCATGCTACTGCGGACATGTCTAAACAGCATGATATTCTTAACAAACTCTCATGCATGCTGGATTCCGGTAAGCTCAAACCTCCGTTGCTGGCAGAGTATGGCAGGCTGAATGCTAAAGCACTTCGCCGGGCTCATGAGGACATGGAAAATAAAAATGTGAACGGGAAAATTGTTTTTTCAGGGTTCTGATGAACAGGCCTGTCAGAGTAAAAAAAGATTCGGGTTCAGCACAATGCTGAATTCTGTCTGGCTATAGAGTAAGAATCGTACCGGAATTGAGCATTTACCCTCAGTACCTGCGGATGAAAAAGCAGTCTGCCCTGACATACTGAACAATCCCTTCTCATAAGATGCCTCTCTTTTGCTGTTTAAAGAGCTGAGCAGTCCGGGCGGAGACTGACCTCGTTCCGCTTTCCAAGCGACCCCCTTGTTGAAAGTGCGACAAAAGAGATAGGGCGAATGACTATACTTCGCTCATAGCTGCCCGTCATGCCAGCTCAAAAAACAGGCTTAACGTAGGATATTTAATGAGATGGTCACTCCCTCCTTCCCAGTACTATGCTGAGGACAGGCTTTCATTCGGAGAACCATCATGGAAAACATTGCGCTTATTGGTATCGATCTGGGTAAGAACTCTTTCCATATTCATTGTCAGGATCATCGTGGGAAGGCCGTTTACCGTAAAAAATTCACCCGACCAAAGCTAATCGAATTTCTGGCGACATGCCCGGCAACAACCATCGCGATGGAAGCCTGTGGCGGTTCTCACTTTATGGCACGCAAGCTGGCAGAGTTAGGGCATTTTCCAAAGCTGATATCACCGCAATTTGTCCGCCCATTCGTTAAAAGCAACAAAAATGACTTCGTTGATGCTGAAGCTATCTGTGAAGCAGCATCACGTCCATCTATGCGTTTCGTGCAGCCCAGAACCGAATCTCAGCAGGCAATGCGAGCTCTGCATCGTGTCCGTGAATCCCTGGTTCAGGATAAGGTGAAAACAACTAATCAGATGCATGCTTTTCTGCTGGAATTTGGTATCAGCGTTCCGCGAGGTGCTGCCGTTATTAGTCGACTGAGTACCCTTCTTGAGGACAGTAGTTTGCCTCTTTATCTCAGCCAGTTACTGCTGAAATTACAACAGCATTATCACTATCTTGTTGAGCAGATTAAAGATCTGGAATCTCAGTTGAAACGAAAGTTGGACGAAGATGAGGTTGGACAGCGCTTGCTGAGTATTCCCTGCGTTGGAACGCTGACTGCCAGTACTATTTCAACTGAGATTGGCGACGGGAAGCAGTACGCCAGCAGCCGTGACTTTGCGGCGGCAACAGGGCTGGTACCCCGACAGTACAGCACGGGAGGTCGGACGACATTGTTAGGGATTAGCAAGCGGGGCAACAAAAAGATCCGAACTTTGTTGGTTCAGTGTGCCAGGGTATTCATACAAAAACTGGAACACCAGTCTGGCAAGTTGGCCGACTGGGTCAGGGAGTTGTTGTGTCGGAAAAGCAACTTTGTCGTCACCTGTGCTCTGGCAAACAAGCTGGCCAGAATAGCCTGGGCACTGACGGCGCGACAGCAAACTTACGAAGCATAAAGGCAGAAATACACCAGTTTAAACAATCATTCATCTGGTTTTGCGAATACTGATATTGATGATACTAACGGCCCACCGGCCTGTTGAGGAACCTGTAAAACGGAAAGGCTCATTGAAGCCGTATATTTTCTGGAGGTTCATCAGGCGCGGAACTCATCGAGGCGCGGGAATAAAATCCCATTCAGACGCCGGATAGATTCAAGCAAGCCAACTTGTCGTCAAAATCGGTGTTGCAAAAACGGGAGTGACCATAGATTCCGTTTTCCAAGCGGACCCCAAAATAGCCGATCGTCCCGTCTGATTTGTTTCGCTACCAGAGTAACCGCCACCACCCAGAACTACGCCTGACTGAGATAGTCCACCGCCTAAAAGTGTGCCGGATTTTTGTGTAGTTGTCGTCTCTCGCAGATATAAACCACTAATAGATACTCCCTCAGTGTGGCCGTAGCTGACCTCAATAATTTTCATAAAATCATCCGTTTGTTCAGGTGACAACCATCTTAGCAACAGCAGTTCCCGGTGTTTTTCTACACAGAGCGGAAAAGTGCATTTAACCAAAAATTTTCCATGAGCCTGAAAACTGAACATAAAAATGGCGAGCCTAACTGAACACAACTTGATAGCTAAATGGTATTCTTCTTGAAAACCGGCAAAGGATTCAACTAACCAGGGGTGGTTTGTTGAATGTGGAGCATTCGCCCCTTTGCCGGTTTGACACCTCCCGGCAGATCCCGACACCTCTGACGCTGGAAGATTTCATATCAAGACCTGACCATTTCGTTTAGCACGGCAGAGCTGCCGAATTTCTGTTCATTTCCCTGATTTTTACGTGACGGTGTCACTTTTTTGATGGTGCAGGGTAGTTATAACCGGGTATGGTTATAAACAGAAACTGATAGCATGCAAATAATAACTTTTTTCTTACCTTTCATAAAAGTGAAAAGCCATTCCATAAAAACAATCGACCTCCGTTCGGAAAGATAAATTCAAATTTGCGGGATTCTGGAGATCGGGTATCGATTTGACTGAGATTTGAACATTATTTAACACTTCGAATAATTATGTTTATTCCATGTGTTAACTTTATGTTAATAACCATAAAAGGGGTACCCGGCTTCTAAATCAGTCCAAAAGTTGCTTTTCGAGTGGTTTTCGCTCAGGTTGCGCTACGCGAAATCTGAAGAAAATCGGAGGGGTGAGTACGTCAGATTTCACGTAGCGTGCGGCGAAGTTAAATAAAATATTCGGATGATTTCTGTCCGGTTAATGGGTCAGTATTAAAATCCCAGGATGAAGAACATCAGGGCAGAAGCCCTTTACGCCGCAAAAGTTACTTTTATCTTTTGGTGGGGGTGACCCTGGCCCAAATTCAGTACAGTGCTAAATCAGAGATCTTCGTCTTTCCGGAGACTTCGGATGAATTCAGCCGGAGTCATGTCATTTAATGATGAATGCGTTCTCTCATGATTATATTCCCTGCGCCAGTTGTCGAGTTTGTCCTGCGCATCTTCCAGCGAGAGAAACCAGTGAATGTTCAGGCATTCATCCCGCAGACTGCCGTTAAATGATTCAATAAACGGGTTATCCGTTGGTTTTCCGGGGCGGGAGAAGTCCATTGTGACCACGTACTCATACGCCCATTTATCCAGACTTTTCGAAATAAACTCGCTGCCGTTATCTGTCTGAATACGTACCGGCAGGCGCTTGCCCAGCACCCGCAACCCCTCCATCACACCGACCACATCCTCACCTTTCAGCGACTTTCCTGCATGGATCGTCAGACACTCCCGACTAAAATTATCCACTACAGTCAGCGCCCGGAAACGTCGTCCGTTAAACAGGTTATCCGACACGAAATCCATACTCCAGCACTGATCGACTCAGCTCAGGACCAGACGTTGCTGACGATGTGCTGCACTGACATGCCTGCGGGGGCGCTTTTTGCGCAGGTTGAGGCCTTCCAGACAGTAAATCCGATGTGTTTTCTTGTGGTTAACAGGCCAGCCTTCCCGCCGCAGCCCCCAAAGTGACATTACTAAATGGTTCTAACAATCTTTGTCAAAGCTCACTGAAATTGTCTAATCACTGGCTCGTTAGAAATGCCCGTGTGTTGAAAAGTCCGCTTAGTGCTGTGAGTTCAACGGGTCGATGCAACGCTATCCTTAATCAAGGGGGACGTTGTCATGAAACGAAGAACTCGGATTAACTACGGCTTTGTTGAATAAATAAGATTTCGTGCGAACGACCCTGTAGCTGGCTGGATTT
>OASR01000481.1_pt1 | contig 10878 bp, 17 predicted proteins | sample 1475751 | NCBI WGS metagenome assembly OASR01 (sample SAMEA2579907, study PRJEB22360) | human gut metagenome | biome: human gut; feature: human-associated habitat; material: faeces | place: Denmark | collected 2008/2010 | reverse complement strand
TCTTTAAGTCATCTTAAATGACTCTGAGGTGTCTGTTAAACGCGTGGCGATTCATTTTCAGCTCGTTGAACATAGCCCGAAAGTAAGCCAGTTCAAGGTTTACCGTGCGAGGGGTCACGGACTTGACGCGATCTGAGCGGGTTATTTTTCCGCTTAACCGCTGTTCTCTGTACGTTGAGAATAATTTTGCGTTGAATTCAGTTGCGAGGGGATCGCCCATAGCGAGACAGGCAAACTCCATTGCGCCTTTACGCTTCTCGCCATCAGCAAGTGTTACACCATGTGCGTTATACCAGGCTGTAACCAAATCCCGAACGCGGCGTTTGTCTATCTTCTCACCCAGCCAAGGTTTATCCTGGGCTTGTTCCTTCACATGGCGCTCGAATGCGAGGGCTTCACCCTTTGTGGCGAATTGGCGACGAATACGCCGCCCATCCCTACCATTGGGAAAAACCTGTGCCTGCCACTTTCCATTAGTTAATTTGCTTACTGCCATTCTGCTGGCCTATTGGGTTCTGGAAATAGCATCACGCATTAGGGTTTGCCAATGTTCTTCGCTGAGAATTTTAAGGGGAATCCCTTTGTTATCTCGATAATCAATGGCCTGTTCTATCTTTCTTCCAAAACTTTGAAATTTCCAATCCTTTGAGCTGAGGGCTCCGATGATTAGATAGTCCAAGTCTTGAGTAACGCGATCAACAATTTGGCAACCAAGCTTTATAAGGTCACTTTCACATTGTCTACGGGAGCCGCACAGAAACTTACCAGTAAGGCAAACTTTACTATTTGTAGGGGTGAACGCATCAATTAGGTCAATAGGTGATGTTGTTGAATATCCATCCACAATACCTTCTGAAATATTAGAGCCTGTGAAGGCGGTTATTTCTTGTAATAATGTGGTGCGTTCTTCTTCGGTTATCACTCCATCACTAAGGATGGAGTGCACGAGTTCGTAGAGATGCTTTCCGGGATAGTTGCTTTTTAAAGCTGCATTTGTCGATAAGAACCAATTTAAATAGCGGATTTCTTCATCGCTTAAATGATAGTCGGAAGCAAGCCCCTTACAGAGACCTTCTAACAAGTGCTTGTCAGAATCTGCGGAGTAAAGGTCTATGTTAGGAGTGTCCATCAATCCGCGCTGCATTTCATGGAGCAGGTCTTTCAGCTCATCCAGTTCAGCCTTTTCAACCACACCATCAGAAAGAATTTCACTGATCTTTTCTCTAATGCAATTTACGAAATAGTTTTGAGAAAGAACGTCTGATTCCATGAGCCATGTATCTAGGAATATCATTTCTTTTTCGCTTAACTTTCCATCACAGGTCATTCCCTCAATCAGGTTGATTAAGTTAGCAATGGCTTTATCTCTATTTTGTGTGTAGTTGAAAGCGCTAAATTGAGTCATACCAATATTCCTTATTCAGTAAACGTTATTTTGCTAATCACTCTGCCGTTGGTCTTAATATCCGATGGTGTGCATTCAAAGGATGCGGGGCCGTTCTCAACGCGTAAGCGTCCGCCAGGAAGACGATAAACTTGTCTGATACTCATAAAGCCATCGATTTCAATCAACCAGACTCCATCGTTGATTTCTCCCCTGAACTCGTCCACTAGATAGAACGAATTTTCAAACTTCACAATGAATGGTGACGATGCGTCTTGAGGGATGAGGCGAGAATCGTAACGAACTTGCTCAGTAGAGGAGAAAATCCCATTTGAGATTTCTTTTAATTGCAAAGGCAATCCGCTATCACTGTCCGCTTTTGTCATGGGGGAGCCTTGCCCGGTGGTAAGCCAAAGCATAGATGCACCCGTATCAAGATGGCATGCAATTAGCCAGTCATGAGGAAAAGTATCACGCATCCAGCGGTTTGCCATTGTGCTCTGAGATACCCCGAGGTGATCGCACAATGCCTGTCTGGTACTGAATCCATAGGCTTTAAGGATGCGGGTTATCGCCTCCTTTCCACCACTTTGTGATGTAAAGTTGTATTTTGAGATCGCTTTTGGGGTCTCTTTTGTGTTTGACATATTTGAAATGCGATCCTATCATCGGTTTTGTGGTGTTCGGAATGGTTGCGAATAGTTCCGAATAGTGAAGTTTTAAACACAAACTGAGGAATAGTGCATCATGAAAAGTAATTTTTCAATGCGCCCCAGCATCAATCTCGTGGTATCTGAGCCATTCATCACACTGGATGAGTTTTGTCGGCGTACTGGTTACAAACCTAGTTATGCCCGTCAAATGATCCGGGAGAACCGCCTGCCCATCAGGAAAAAAGCAGGAGTAAACAGCCTTATCGAAATCAACATGTTCGCATTGACGATGGAAGCGGCCCAAGGCTGCGAAGTCACAATGCAAGCCTGATAGTTCCATTTTGGGATAAGAAAGGATTTAGAACATGTTTGATTATCGCGTTTCCAAACATCCTCACTTTGATGAAGCCTGCCGCGCTTTCGCACAGCGTCACAATATGGCGAAGCTGGCAGACCGCGCAGGCATGAATGTCCAGACGCTGCGCAACAAACTGAACCCGGAGCAACCGCATCAACTTACGGCGCCGGAAATTTGGATGCTTACCGATATTACAGAGGATTCAACACTCGTTGACGGTTTCCTGGCTCAAATCCATTGCCTGCCATGTGTGCCGCTGAACGAAGTAGCCAGTGAGAAAATGCCTCATTACGTTTTGAATGCTACAGCAGAGATCGGTCGCGTTGCAGCAAGCGCTGTTTCTGGCGAACACCAGACAACAACGGAACGCCGCCAGGTTATCGAAAGCATCAATTCTGTTACTCGTTTGATGGCACTAACAGCTGTTTCCCTGCACGCGCGCCTGCAGTACAACCCGGCAATGGCAAGTGCTGTTGATACTGTGACGGGCCTCAGCGCTTCGTTTGGTCTGATCTGAGGTGCTTATGCTGAATAAAGAACCTTCATTCGCTTCGCTGCTGGTAAAGCAAAGCCCGGCAATGCACTACAGCCATGGCTGGATTATCGGGAAAGATGGCAAGCGCTGGCACCCGTCCCGCTCTCAGGAAGAACTACTGGCAGGGCTGACCACTACCAAACAGGTGAAACCATGGCTATTGAAGGTACTTCTGCGACTGTTCCACTAAGCCCGGGTCAACGGCTTGAAGGACTGAACCATATAGCTGAATTAAGGTCGAGTGTGTTTGGTCTGAATATTGAGCCAGAACTTGAAAGGTTCATTAAAGATATGCGTGACCGTCGCGATATAAACCATAAACAAAATGAGCGCGCACTGGCTGCCATATTCTTTATGGCAAAAATTCCGGCAGAACGTCACGGCGTCAATATTAGTGATCTGACTACTGACGAAAAGCGGGAACTGGTTAAAGCAATGAATCATTTTCGTGCAGTGGTGAGTTTATTTCCCAAGCGGCTAACCATGCCGAATTAACCCACAACAGAAATTAATGGCGTAAACCCGCCGGGCATTCTTTTGCCCAAATTCAGGAGAGAGAACAATGCAGAAAGAATTACGAAAAATGTTTGTAGCCGAAACCGATTCGCTTATGGCGGTGATCGATATTGCCAAACGTGAGGAGCGCAAAGGCCGCGCGCTCGCAGTTTCAATCCGCCTTGAGGCGCTGGCAACCCACATCACCAACAAAGGGTTAAACGGTGTTGAAGCAGCTGAACTACTGCGCTGCGAAGCAACCCGCTACGAAAACGAATCTCAGGAGCTCCACTAATGGCTGACTCTATGGACCTCGTACAACAGCGCGTTGAAGAAGAACGCCAGCGCCACATCCACACTGCCCGCAACAGAGCGCCGGGCGTTTCCCGTGTGCTTTGCATCGAATGCGATGCGCCGATCCCTCCAGCTCGCCGCCGCGCTATTCCGGGCGTGCAGTGCTGTGTGACCTGTCAGGAAATCGCAGAGCTTAAAGGTAAGCACTACAACGGAGGCGTTGTATGAGCACTATCCTGAAATGGGCGGGAAACAAAACCGCTATCATGTCCGAACTCAAAAAGCACCTCCCAGATGGCCCTCGACTGGTTGAACCTTTCGCAGGTTCCTGCGCTGTGATGATGGCAACAGACTATCCTCATTATCTTGTCGCGGATATTAACCCTGATTTAATAAATCTATATCGGGAGATAGCAACAAACGCATCAGATTTTATTGAGCGTGCCAAACATCTGTTTAAAATGTTCAATAGTGAAGATGGTTATTATGATAGCCGGGATTCATTCAATCATGATAAAGACCCTGAATGGCGCGCGCCGCTGTTTTTATTCTTAAATCGCCACTGTTACCGTGGTCTTTGCCGTTATAACAAAAAGGGTGAGTTTAACGCCCCTTACGGTAATTATAAAAAACCGTATTTTCCTGAAAATGAAATACGCGCTTTTGCTGAAAAAGCTACCCGCGCCACGTTCATTTGCGCCAGCTATGACGAAACTTTGGCATTATTAGTGCCTGGGGATGTTATTTATTGCGATCCGCCTTATGACGGTACTTTCAGTGGCTATCACACTGCCGGTTTTACTGAGGACGATCAGTATCATCTGGCCTCTATTCTTGAGCGCCGTGCATCAGAAGGCCATCCGGTCATCGTTTCGAACAGCGACACTTTCCTGACTCGTTCCCTGTATCGCAATTTCACTCATAACCGCATTAACGTAAAACGCAGCATTGGTATTGCTGCAGGCGAAGGGAAAACCGCAGACGAACTGATTGCTGTACTCAAACCGAAAGTATGGGCTGGCTTTGATCCAGCCGGCGGCCCTGATTACTCGGTCGTGCATGAGGTGCGTGCGTGAGTCATCACGAAGTTGAAAAGCACGGCGGTGCAGAAGATTCCGCCGCTGCTTTTGCCTGGAATGTACCTAAAAAGGCGATTAACCCCTACATGGACCCGGCGGAAGAAGCGCCGGTTTCTGCGCTTTCAAACCTGATTACTCTCTATGTTGCGGATAACGAGCAGGAGCAGCTGCGCCGCGAGGCCCTGAGTAATGAGGTCTGGGAACGCTACTTCTACAATGAATCCCGTGATCCTGTTCAGCGAGAAATGGAGCAGGATCAGCTGATAAGCCGCGCCAAAATGGCCCGCGAGCAGCAGAAATTCAACCCCGATCTGGTCATCGTTGCTGACGTGAGCGCCCAACCGGCGCATATCAGTAAGCCGCTGCTTGAACGGATTAAATATTTCGAGGGCCTGGGCAAGCCGAAGGCATATTCCCGCTATCTGCGTGAAACCATCAGGCCGTGCCTTGAACGCCTGGAGCGCGTGCGTACCAGCCAGGTTTCTGCCTCGTTCCGTTTTATGGCAAGCCACGACGGGCTGGAGGGCCTGCTGGTCCTGCCGGAAATGAACCAGGAGCAGGTCAAGCGGTTATCTACCCTGGTGGCGGCACACATGAGCATGTGTCTGGATGCTGCCTGCGGTGAGCTGTATACGGATGAAAACGTTACGCCGGAAGAGATCCGCCGGTCATGGGAAAGGGTGGCCGCTGAGGCCATGCGCCTTGATGTTATCCCGCCTGCTTTAGAGCAGCTGCGCCGTAAAAAGCACCGCCGTAAGCCGGTCCCATACGAGCTTATTCCGGGCTCGCTTGCCCGTATGCTTTGCGCGGACTGGTGGTATCGCAAGCTGTGGCAGATGCGGTGTGAATGGCGGGAAGAACAGCTGCGCGCTGTCTGCCTGGTCAACAAAAAAGCGTCCCCGTATGTCAGCTATGAAGCCGTGATCCACAAACGCGAGCAGCGCCGCAAATCGCTGGAGTTCTTCCGCTCGCATGAGCTGATCAATGAAGACGGCGATACGCTGGACATGGAAGACGTGGTGAACGCCAGCAACAGCAACCCGGCACACCGCCGTAATGAAATGATGGCCTGTGTTAAGGGGCTGGAGCTGATCGCGGAAATGCGCGGAGACTGTGCGGTGTTTTATACCATCACCTGCCCGTCACGCTTCCACGCAACCCTTAACAACGGCAGACCTAATCCGAAGTGGACCAGTGCCACTGTCAGGCAGAGCAGTGACTATCTGGTTGATACATTCGCCGCTTTCCGCAAGGCCATGCACAAGGCCGGGCTGCGCTGGTATGGCGTCCGCGTGGCAGAGCCGCACCATGACGGCACCGTGCACTGGCATCTTCTGTGCTTCATGCGCAAAAAAGACCGCCGTTCCATCACTGCGATGCTGCGCAAGTTTGCCATCCGTGAAGACCGCGAGGAGCTGGGCACCAATACGGGGCCGCGCTTCAAGTCCGAGCTAATCAACCCGCGCAAGGGCACGCCGACCAGCTACATTGCCAAATACATCAGCAAGAACATTGACGGGCGGGGGCTGGCTAAAGAAATCAGCAAAGAAACCGGCAGATCACTGCGTGACAGCGCCGAGCATGTCAGCGCCTGGGCGTCACTGCATCGTGTCCAGCAGTTCCGTTTCTTTGGTATTCCGGGGCGTCAGGCATACCGAGAGCTGCGCTTGCTGGCTGGTCAGGCGGCGAGAGTGCAGGGTGAACGCAAAGCGGGCGCACCAGTACTGGATAACCCGCGTCTGGATGCGGTGCTGGCGGCAGCTGATGCGGGCTGCTTTGCCACCTACATCATGAAGCAGGGCGGTGTGCTGGTTCCCCGCAAACATCACCTTGTCCGCACAGCTTATGAGCTTAACGACGAACCGAGCGCCTACGGCGATCACGGTATCCGTATCTATGGTATCTGGTCCCCGATTGCAGAGGGCAAGATTTGCACGCACGCGGTGAAGTGGAAAAAGGTTCGCAAGGCCGTTGACGTTCAGGAGGCGGAAGCCGACCAGGGCGCTTGCGCCCCTTGGACTCGTGGCAATAACTGTCCCCCTGTTGAAAATCTGAACAAATCAGGGGGTGATTTGCCCGATATTAAAACCATGCATGAGAAGGAGCTGCAGGAATATCTCCACAGCATGGGCCAGAAGGAACGGCGGGAGCTGACAGCCAAGTTAAGGCTGGTAAAACCGAAGCGGAAAAAACCATACAAACAGACTATTTCGGATCAGCAGCGCCTGCAGCTTGAGAAAGAGCTGAGTTCCAGAGGGTTTGATGGTAGCGAGTTAGAGATTGACCTGCTTCTGCGCGGTGGCAGTATTCCGTCAGGTGCTGGGCTGCGTATTTTTTACCGCAACCACCGCCTGCAGGAAGATGACAAATGGCGTCAGTGGTACTGATGCCGCAGCTTTAACAATTCTTGCTCTTATTGATCCGCATCAGAGCGATCTAATTGACAGATAAAAAACGTTTTACATTCACCAAATCCTACTATACTGTATTTATAAACAGTGGATATATATACAGTTATTGTGTGTCCGTAGTAGTGATAGGAGGGAAAATGCAGGATTATCTTTTGGAGTCGTTGAAACTCCAGCGCATTGATTTTTTTATCAAGCTTGTAGCGGCTAGTGAGTGTAGCGACGAAGAAAAGCGGCTGGCTATCCAGTGGGTGTCCGAAATGACCGACGAGCTGATGGCGAAAATCCGCAGCCATGAATACTGTCGGTCAATGGACGTCACCAGTTAAGGGGGATCTCTATGCGCATTGAAATAATGATCGATAAAGAGCAGAAGATTAGCCAGGCTACACTGGACGCCCTTGAATCCGAGCTTTACCGTAATTTGCGCCCTCTGTATCCCAAAACAGCAATTCGTATCCGTAAGGGCAGCGCCAACGGCGTTGAGCTGAGCGGGTTAAATCTGGATGAAGACAAAAAACGAGTGATGGAAATTATGCAGCAGGTCTGGGAGGACGACAGCTGGTTACATTAGGTGTATAGACTTAGACTTGACCTGATAGGTTTCGTAAGTAGAAGATCATCACATCTGATCGTCTACCTTGAGCGAAGCGGAAGTTCGGAGTTGATTATATGATTGATGAAGGCAATACTTAAATCGAGGTATGTTAATCAACAAGGTGATGGTCAAGTCATATGAGTCTTTTACAATTTTTGTTGAGTAAAATGCCGTCTTCTTTTCAAAGAGAGAACGTCGCTTCAAAAAAAAGTGATGAATTGATTTCTGAAGTCACATTTGGTGCTAACTTAGTTGATGGTAAGCCTACTTGGGAGTTGGTCGAGGAAAATATAGATGACCTGGAGGTAATGAAGCGCTGCTGTGATGCTGAACTAAAAACAATGGAAAACTCTGGTTTGATTCCTGCTCCTTATTATTTCGAGCGTGTTGCGATTCTTTCAAGAAAGAATAATGATTATAGACAGGAAATATTTTATTGCGAGCATTACATTGAAATGGTTGAGGCTTTCTATATGCAAAATGGAACATCAGGAATAGCTGATGTTAGAGAAGGCCCAACATTCAAGAAAATAGTAAAAAGATTGCAAGATGCAAAAGAACTTTATGAAAAGCAATGCTCTTAATAGAACAGGTTTCGATCTTATGGGCGTAAATTATAAGGGTTAAAATGGGCTATTCATTTGAAATTAGGTCTTCTGTAGACCTTTTTAACGAACTATCTTGCAGAGTAGATGACTACAATAATGACAATTTATCATCTGGAAAAGCAGTCGTTTGTTCTATTTTTTGTTGGCACCTTGTTGAGTGGATTTATCACGAATATGGTGATCAGCTCACAGAGTTCAAAAATTTAAAAGACTTTAACGAATATGTGAAGACATCATGTGGTTCGCTATCGTTTATTCAAGATGTGGCAAACGGGAGTAAGCATCGAGGAATCAATCGATATAAACCAACAGTGAGGTCAACTGAGAGGAAAAATGGAGCGTTTTCTTCTGGTTTTTCGAACGGTTTTGATATCTCCTGTTTAAGGATGGAAATAGAGGGTGGAAAGTTTGTATACTTTTATGAAGAAATAGATAAAGCGCTTTCCTTTTTGAGATTTTATTTAAATGGATTAACTGATTCCTCGTTGATTAATAAAGACTGATGCTATCAACGTCCGATTCTGCACAGACTTGCCTGTCAGATTAAGTCTGAGCTAATTCTCATTTGGGAAAGTTGCGGACGTTAAAACTGGTTTTACCGTCCGCAAGGTTGAACAACGAGCCATGCGAGGCGTTAGAGCTGTTGTGCATGACTATGCCGCATGAAATTGCATGATCGTTTGAGGATCGTTTTTGCTGGGGCCCGCCAGAACTGGTGGGCTTTTGCTTATGTCATGCAGATGCATGAAAACCGCTACACAAAGCGGGCAGGCGTGGCGGGGCTACGAGCGCGCGGTTTTGGGTGATATGGTCGGATGTGAGCGATTTTAACCTTAGTTTCAGAGTTGGCTTTGCTCTGAAAACACCTAAGTTATATGATGAGCAAAAATCGACAAAAAAGGCTCGGCTAATGGGTTTAGGATTAAAAGACGCTATTGTTCACACAGCTGCATTTCATCAGAAAGATGAGAACAAGTTACTTTTGCCAAACAACCACTGGCACCCCGGATTTATTACCGTATTAGCCGCTTACGTAAACCATCATCGGATTGCTGAGGAAAACTGTACCTTATCCAGCCCTGACTACATGAGAGCCATAAATTTGCAGGGAGCGTTATGGGGACAGGACCAGTATCAGCAAGAGCGTGTTAATGTTGGAAAAAATTACAGTTTAGTTACAGCTCTAACGAATGTTGAGGCTGTTGATACCGCAACCAGTAGCATTAACAGTTGCGTAAGGCAGTTAACTTTCCCCGAGCGTGATCCGCGAGACTACCCAAAGGGGCTTACGGACCTGACTCATGTGATAGGCGAGCTTCATGATAACGTCTGGTCACATGGTAAATCGACAGGCTTCTCCTTTGCACAACGCTCGGCAGTCCCTCATACGAATAGACAAGAGCATTACTTAGAGTTTTCTTTAGCCGATTGCGGGTTGGGCTTTCTGAGGGAGCTACGGCGAGCAGGCATTCAGGGTATTGAAACTCATCGTGATGCTATCGCATGGTGTATCCAGGAAGGGCATTCTTCAAAACATGCCGATCTACAGGATGATTGGGCGCAACAGCTTCCTCAGGATTTTATGGGGGGAAGTATGTTTGGTAATGGGGTTGCTGTAAAAGAAAAAGAGAATAACCATCAAGGGCTTGGGTTGTACCACTTGATGAAATTGGTAAAAACATACAATGGGGAATTGCAACTGGCTACAGGAAATGTATGCTTAGAGGCAATTGGTGATGAAGTGAGCTACACTGAGTTACGTAATGATTGGCTGGGTGTTGCGATTTCATGCCGCTTTAAGATTCATCAACTGGCAGTAGATAACGATAACGAAGAAAATGACCCTCAGCTTATGGAAATCATGCGGGCGTTAGGAGGAGAGTAATGAACAAAATCGCATACAAGTTACCCGAGGGTGACCTGGCTTCGCGCAATCAGGCTATCCCCCAGCGACACAAGATTGAAGTTTTTATCAAAGAGGGGAACTCAGTAGATCTGGATTTGAGCGGCGTTTATTCAATTTCCGAATCTTACTCTGATGAAATCTTTGGTGTGCTGGTTGTAAAATTTGGTGCTACCAAAGTCCTGAAGCAGGTAAAGGTTAGAAACGCATCCCCCTCAATTCTAAAAAGCATTGCAAAGGTAATCCAACGTCGTAGTAATGAGGTTGCATCAAAGAAGGTGCATTCTGTTGGATTTGATGGCGCGTATGCTGTTTGCTAACGCAAAGATGTAAAAAGGCGCTCTTAAGAGCGCCTTTTTTTGTTCTAATCTCGTGCATCTAAGATATATGGTTCGAAACTAATCACTTCATCGTCCAGCCAGTCGTTAACTTCCATCATTCGTTTCTGTAAAGACATCAGCTCATTGCGTACGAACACGCGCGCAGCTTTTTCGACATCACCAAATCCGCTGACCTGCCCCCACGATTAGATACAACACTCAGTTAGTAACGTCGGAATCTTC
>OASR01000478.1_pt1 | contig 10984 bp, 10 predicted proteins | sample 1475751 | NCBI WGS metagenome assembly OASR01 (sample SAMEA2579907, study PRJEB22360) | human gut metagenome | biome: human gut; feature: human-associated habitat; material: faeces | place: Denmark | collected 2008/2010 | reverse complement strand
AATTCGGACATGTTAGTTATAAGGCTATTCTTCTGTTGAATTTGTAGAAAAACAATACTTGTATAATGGTCAAAGTAAATTTTTGCTGATATTATAAGCTGGCTTAATTGATTTCATTACACAAATACTTCATTTTAGTACATTATAGAACGATGATTTTTGTTAAATGTTATAATATATTGTCTTAATTATATTAAGATAAATCTTATGAATTAGAGGGAGAAAAAGAGATGTGGAGAAAACAAAAGAAAAAAAGAATGTTTAGATCATTTATCTGTATGGTACTAGCTATATTGATATTTATTACAGATGTGCCTGATTTGGGGCTTGTATTAAAAGTTATGGCTAATCCGAGGCCTAATCAACTGGCAGTTGCAGAAGAGCGGGTAGATGCAGAAGCAGAAATGGAATTAGAAACAAATAGGGTTGATAAAGAAGAAAATACTAATCGTAAAAATGATACAACTTCTGAATATGAAACAGAAGGAATTACTGAAATTGAAACAGAAGAAACAGAATCTATTGAAACATATTCAAGTGAAAATATAGATGCAGAATTGTTAGAAACAGAAATGACTGATAGGCAAGAACAACCCAAGGAACCCGAAACAGAGGTTGAAAGTACAGAATCTGTTGGAGAAAATTCTTCTGTTAAAAAGGATCCTGAGTATGTTAAAACAGTTATTCCAGAAGATATTGTTTATGATGAAATAATAAATGGAGATACTGTGCTTTCTTCAGGTGGAGTGATAAGCGATAAAAAATTATTATATCAGGGTGATGTGATTTTTGATAGTAATGTTCAGTTTTCTAATTGTACAATTAGGATAACAGGTGATGTCGTAATGCAGTCTGGGTCTTTAAACGCCCAGAACTCTATTGTATGGGTAGATGGCACCTTTAGAATTCAGTCAGAGAGTGAGGAAGGGAAATATGGAGACACGGCTGCTTATCTAACTGGTGGCAATAATGCTTGTGTAGTGGTAAAAGGGGATTTTTATACCCAGAGTATGAATATCAATAATCAAATAAATAAGGGGCTTATTTTGGAACTTTATGGGAATTTTCACCATTTAGGAGACAGTAGCTATAATCGGTTAACAAATGCTTCGGGAACACTAGTGTTTGTTGGAGAAAAAGCACAGCATGTGTCTATGGGAAGCCAAAATGGAAAACTTAAAAATATCGAAATAGCAAACAGTGAAGGCACAATCAATGCAGATACTCCGTTATGGGGTGTAGATTTAACGCATGATACTGTGATTACAGGAAAAGAAGTAGATTTGGAAGGAAGAGGGAACGGATATAAACTGATCATAGAGGGGGATTTTCTTGGGACACAGCTAAAACTTAATAACGGATCCACTCTGCATATAAAGGGGGATTACCGGATACAGGAAATAGAGGGGCTGAATAACGGATATCTATATGGAAGTGAATCAGCACAGATTTTAGTAGACGGAGATTTGCGGATACAAGAAAAAAAAGAGGATGGAAGTTTCGGGGAAACAACGGCTTTTCTATGCTCGGCATATGAATTAAGGATAGTAGTAAAAGGAGATTTTTATACTCAGAGCAAAGGCTATGAAAATGGGATTAGCAGTGACCTTATTTTAGAACTATATGGTAATTTTTATCATATAGGAAACAGTAATTTTAACTCGGGAAACAATCCAAGAAGAGGTAAAATTGTTTTCAAAGGTGATCATCAGCATGTATCCATGGGAAAGAATGGTTACGGGGCAGGGTTTCTAAAAAACATAGAAGTAGCGAATCCAGAAGGGAAGATCTATGCGGATACGCCACTATACGGAATAGAACTAGTCAGTGATGTAATAATAGTGGGTGAAGAGGTTGCTCTTGAAGGAAATTCAAATGGATATAATCTTACTGTAGAAGGAGATTATCTTGGAACGCGGCTAAAACTTAATAACGGATCCACCTTGCATATAAAGGGGGATTACCGGATACAGGAAATAGAGGGGCTGAATAACGGATATCTATATGGAAGTGAATCAGCACAGATTTTAGTAGACGGAGATTTGCGGATACAAGAAAAAAAAGAGGATGGAAGTTTCGGGGAAACAACGGCTTTTCTATGCTCGGCATATGAATTAAGGATAGTAGTAAAAGGAGATTTTTATACTCAGAGCAAAGGCTATGAAAATGGGATTAGCAGTGACCTTACTTTAGAGCTGTATGGAGATTTTATTCAGTTGGATGAAAGCTTTTTAAATTATAATTCCTCTCTATATGGTAAAGTGATATTTGCTGGTAATGGTGATCAACAAATAATAATGGAAGGTAAATATGCAATTTTGAAAGGCATAGTACAAGATGAGTCTTGTACTGGAATTATATTCCAGTGTACCGGGGGAACGGTAAGCTTGGCCAGTGATATTATAGCCAAGGGCTATTCACTCTTACATAATATGGAAATGAATGGATACACTGCAGATCTGATGGGAGAATTCAACATAACCGGATCGCTTAAATTGATGGGGGGAGCACTGCAAAGTACAGGAAATATTACAATGAAAGGCGGTTTTATTTATCCACAAAAAGGAATTGTCCATATTAATGGGAATTTAATTTTAGAGGGAAATGGTGGATTGGCAATGTCAGAAGACAGTGATTTGGTTGTCATAAAGGGTTCATTGCTTAACAACTCTGGATCAGACCAAGTTATATCCCGAGGCATCCTGGACGTAAAAGGAGATTTCATTCAAAGTACCACCCGAAGATTTACAACCAGCCAGAATGCTTTCATGCAGATCAGCGGTTCCTACCACCACAACGTGGAATTTCCGGAACTTGCATACGTCTGGTTTTACAACCTTGGAGTGGATGCCGGTCTGGATTATACATTTACCAGACAGCCCATTTGGACAAATCTCTTCCAGGCAATGGAAACCGGACATATCACAGAGCGGATTGCATCCAGGTATTTTGGAAAATCAGGAGCCAATCCTGCAACCGGAAACTACTCACAGGGTTTTTCAGATATCACTGTTCAAAGTGCCATGGGTCCCTTTGAAATTACACATTCCTATAATTCCATGAGCGAAGAAGACGGAGTACTGGGAAAAGGATTTGTATTCAGCCAGAATATAAAAATGAAATCGGAAACTATTCTGGACACGGACCAGAAAACGGTTTTTATGCCGGACGGGTCCCGGTATACGTTTTTGAAAAACAGCAGCGGTAATTATGAAGCGCAGGACTCCAGAAGTGAACTGACAGAGGAAAACGGAAGCTTCCTGTTGAAAACACAAGATCAGGCCCTATTTTCTTTTGATGAAAAAGGGAATATTCAATACATGGAAGATAAAACCGGTAACCGCATGACCTACAGCGTGGATGAAAATGGAAATACGGTGCGGATACAGGATGACTCTGGTACGGATGTTTCTTTTCATTATAAAGAGAAGCTTCTAAAAAGTATCATAAATGAGGAGACTGGGGAAACTGCCCGCTTTGAATATACCGAAGGAAAACTGTCAAAATATATCGATGCAAACGGTAAATCCACAGGATATCTATATAATTCAGAAGGGCTGCTCGCTAAAATAATAAACCATGATGGCAGCACATTTGAAGAAATAACCTACATCAAAGGCGGAAAACACGATAAAAAAGTAAAAACAGTCAAAAATATGGCAGGAAATGTGGATACTTATAAATTTGATGATATATTCCGCAAAACCACGATTACAGATTCCAATGGGCGCAGGGTTACGAAGGAGTTTGATTTTCACTATAATCTTACCGCATCTACAAATGCCCTTGGTGAAACCGTCCGGACGAGGTATGCCCTGACAAATGGAATGAATAAATATGGGGAAATAGAATCGGAAACCGATGCTTATGGAAATGTAACCACGTATACCCGTGATACAAAAGGGCGGGTAACCAGAGTAGCACATCCTGACGGCACGGCAGAGCTGACAGAGTATGATGAGCAGAATAATATAACCAAGAGTATTGATAAAAATGGAACGGCCACTTATTACCTGTATGACAATTCTGGAAAATACCTTCTGAAAAAGGCAACGCCGCTGGATGGGAAAAGTGTATACCTGGAAGGCGCTGATGAGGAAGGCTTTGCTGTGACGTCTTACACCTATGACATGGACCATGTAATCAAAGGTGCTGTACTGACTGAAACCGGTCCGCTGGGAGATGAAAAGAATTATCTAGCATACATCCGTAACCAGAAGGGGCAGATCCTTGCCATGACGACCTATATGGATGGGGATGCATTTACAACTGCCTATGGGTACAATGACAAGTGGCTTCCGATAAAAGAAACTGCCCCGGATGGTGTTGTTATAAAATATGTCTACAATAAATATAATGAAATCATTCGAAAGGCCACCATCAGTGAAGATGGAAGACAGCGGACATATGAGCGGTACTCCTATGATGAAATGGGAAATAAAGAAGCAGAGGCAGGACCACTTTCCTATGATTCGTCTTTGGACGATCTGAAAAACGATGTTTATACAGGACCCGGAACCCGTTTTACCTATAATGAAGCTGGACAGGTAACTACAAAAACAGATGCCCTAGGCAATACGACGTCATTTGAATACGATTTGTATGGGAACACCTTAAAGGAGTATTATCCGGACGGTTCTTATACCGCATATACCTATGATGCGCTGGACCGGAAAACAAGTACTGTTTTTTATGACAGCACCACATCAAAAAGAATACGCATGGAGGAACTAAGCTACAGCCAGTCCGGAAAAAACCTGCTTACCACTACCACGGTTTATCTGGATACGGAACGTACTGCGGTCACTACGCAGATCACGGACTTTGCAGGAAGAGTGACAAGAGCCACCGATGCTGCCGGAAATTCGACCAGCAGAACCTATACCGGGGATGGAAAGGTGGCCACGGAGACAGATCCGTATGGGAAACGAACCACCTATACATATGATGCATTGGGAAATCTGATCAGCCAGACAACTCCGTTTGAGGGAAATTTTTTTGCAAAGGGGGAATATACCTATGACAAAGCAGGCAACAAGCTGACGGAGATAATCTATAATAACCCCGCAGGCAGTACTGCATCCTCGTCAAGGAAGACTTCTTATGAATATGATGCATGGAATAACCTAATAGCAACCATACAGTATGAAGGTGACAACCCGGTAAGCTATGTCCAGGGATACTATGATTTTAGAGGACGACTGTTAAGAGAGTACAAGGGGCTGTCTGTACCGCTGACCATAAGCGGGCTGGACGAGGTACACCAAAACGGGGATGACGAATATACCGTAACGAAATATGAATATAACTATCAGGATAAAGTGGTACAAATAATTGACGGTGCCGGCCAGATGGAAAGCAGCACTTATGACAGTGCGGGGAATCTATTGCGGACACAGGAACAGGGTGGAGGAACCTATCAGGCTGTTTACGATATATTAGGACAGAAAACAGAGGAATCAAAGTCATTCCCGGGTAAAACAACGATAGCCAAGACATTTTCCTATGACAATATGGGACGGCTGGTTTCCACAACAGAGAATGAGGAAACGGTCACCTTTGTCTATAATGGTCTGGGACAGACGATCGCGGAGAATGACAGCTTTACGGACAAGGAATATATGTATGACCATACAGGAGCAGTGCTGTCCATGAAAATTTCTAACAGCAGTGGAAATCTCCGGCATACGAAAAATACTTATGATCTTCTGGGTCGTCTGACCAGTGTAAGTGAAAATGGGAAGTTGAAGGCATCCTATACCTATGATAAGGTGTCCCGACTTCTGACCACAAAGTATGAAAATGGGATTACGGAAACAAATGTCTATAATGATGCAGGGCTGCCAAAATCCGTCGTAAATAAAGATATTTCCGGAAAGATTATTTCCGAATATAAATATATATATGCGGTAGACGGAAACCAGCTCAGCAAAACGGACGCAGGTGGAACCACATCCTATCAATATGACGGATTGAACCGGTTAACCGAAGAAACCCATACCAATACCGGGGAAGTGGAAACAACCAGTTATAAATATGATGAAAATGGAAACCGTACCCGGATGGAGAAGAGAACCGGCAATGGACTGAAATGGGAAGAGTATACTTATGACCAGCTGGACCGTATTTTAACGAAATCCACCCCGGATGGAATAACAGCATACACTTATGATCGAAATGGCAACCAGCTTACCAAATCGGAAGATGAAAAGGAGGAAATCCAGACATATGATGCATTGAACCGCCTGATCTCCTGGACAGACGGAAGCAAAATGGCTGAATATACCTATTATCCGGATAATAACCGTGCCGCAAAGATGGTGGATGGCGTTACTACCAGGCATATCTGGTCAGGCGGAGAAATACAGGTTGACATTACGGAAGGAAAGACGGTAAATTATATACATGGACACCGTCTGATAGAGTCAGATTATGGGACATACCTGTATAATGCCCATGGAGATGTTGTGCAGCTGGTAAAAGATGACCAGGTAGTGGAACGTTATGATTATGATGCTTATGGCAATCCCAAAGAAGAAAAGAGCGGGGAGAAGAAAGCAGCAGAAAGACAGGAAGACAGGCAGAGCAACAGCAGTAATTCTGATCGAAACCCATACCGCTATGCAGGAGAATACCGGGATGAAGAAACGGGATACATCTATCTGCGGGCGAGATATTATGATGTCAAACTGGGGCGTTTTCTAAATGCGGATCCGGCGAAGCAGGGGACAAACTGGTATGCATATTCTGGTGGAAATCCTGTTTTGTATCACGATCCCAGCGGATTGTTTTTTAGTGAAGCCTGGCAGGATATAAAAAATACAGGTAAAAAATTAGTTTCGGGCGCCAAAAGTTTTTTTAATTCAATTGGAAGTGCAGCTTCGTCTGCAGGAAAAAAGGTTAAGGAATTTGCGTCAACCCCTGGTGGGAAAATAGCAGTTGGTGTCTCTGTAATTGCCATAGCTGGAATAGCTACGTTAGCAACAGGAGGCGCTGCGGCTGGTTTAGCAGGCGGAATAGCACAGGGAGCGCTGGTAGGTTCATCGGCAGCCGGGGCAATCGGAGCGGGATCAGGTGCTTATTCGGCAGTTGTTGCCAATCGCGAGAAAACTGGTAGCTGGGATGGGTCCTTTTCAGCCGCATTGGATGGAGCTGCTTCAGGTTTCCAATCAGGAGCACTATCAGGTGGATTTATTGGAATGCCTATTGGGGCAGCAAGCTATGGGACTAGTTACCTAACGGGACAGATGATGAACCCAAATAGTCCGCTTTATAGAAATAATAAAATACCAGAAAGTGAAAAAATTATTGAACTATATAGGGCAGTGAGTCCTGAAGAATTTGATGATATTTTTTCAAGTAACAGCTTTAGGGGGAAAATGGACGGTACTACACTTCAGGCAAAAGAGTTTGGAAATAGTTTTAGCGAAACACTTGATTTTGCAAATAGGTCTATTAATAGTGATAAAGCTGCGATAATTAAAGTTTCAATTCCCGAGAGTATTTATAATAAATTAACTCATATGAATTTAGATCCAGGTATATTTAAATCAGGCACACCTGTAGTTGAACCTAATATGTTAAATGAATTCAATAATAATATTATTAGCATTGAACACATTTATTAAATATTACAATTTTGAACTATAATTATCAAAGAAATAAAAAAATATGAATACGAGGAAAAATAAAATGAAACCAGATATAGAAGTAATTTTTGAGTTTTGTAATACAAATGCAAAGATTTATAATGGATATAGACCCTCACATCTAATCAAAAAAAATTATTTAACTACTGGAGTGCATCATTATAATAGTGAATGTTCATCTAAGTCAGATAAAATTTTAGGAACAATTACATTCATATCTCCAGAAGAATATCCTCATACATTGTGGTTAGGAAAAAGAATACAGATGTATGAAGGTAGTAGATGTATAGGCTATGCTGAAGTTACAAAAATATTAAATCTCCTTTTATTAAGGAATTAAATAAGTTCAGGACTTCGCAGGGCCGGAAAAACATAGGTTGGGCAACTCAATCCAAATTCGCTTATTTACTGTTTTTTACACCTCTTTTTTTGTTATATTTATTGTATAATTTATGGAGGTTCATGTTCATGAAAAAGTCAGCTGAAACACAAGATCTTAACATGAATGTGCTAGTCAACAATCTGTTGAAACAGCTCGTAGCAAAAGACCGTCAGATGGAACATCAGACCATTGCAAACCTCACGGAAACAATCAATGAAATGAAGTGTAAGATTTTTGGCATCTCCAGTGAGCAATCTTCCAATGTGCTCAGTATTGACGGACAGCTCAGTCTGTTCGTATAGCTTGGCATAGATGAACCTGTTCAGCCCAAAGATACAATAACTGTATCCTCTCATGAAAAGAAAAAGCCTCGTGCTAAACATGATGAGCTTGCATAATATGTTCCTGTCAGGACGGTCTTTCTTACACTGGAAAGTGATGATCTCAAATCATCTTACTGCTACACACCTATGGAGGAATTCGACTCAAAGGACGTTCGCGAAGAGGTTTAGATCACTCCGGCAAAAGTCGAGCGTATCCAGTATGTGCAGCATAGTTATGCGTGTCCACAGTGTCGTATCTATGGTGAATCCACTATCGAGAGCCGTATCTGGAGGTATTCGTTATGGAACAAATGCTTTGGCGGGAAAGTTGGCAAATCCTAATAATCCTTTAAATAATGGATCCGGTAGCAGCGGTGAGACTTATTATCGTACTATGAGTCAAGAACATTATGGACAGTTAACAAAAATAGGAAATTTGCCTGCAATGTCCGAAACCTATATATCACCTAATGCAGCTTATTCTCAACAATATACTGGAGTTACTGTAAAATTTAATGTTCGTGCAGGAACAACTGATGCATTAAAGTCAATTGGAGTAAGTAATAAACAGTATTAGATCAATTTGGTCGTATGCCGCAGGTCTCAAAAGGATGGCAAATGACAAATGCATTCTTTAAAGGGGAAGGCAAAATTGTAAATATTGGTTTAGGGAAAGGTGATGCACTAGATATATTTAATCAAGCCATAAAGTCTTTTACAAGAATAGGAGGCTAAGATGATAGAAAAAATTAAGAAATATGTTCTTGATATAATTGCAGAAAGAATTACACGTGAAGATATGCAAAAAGAACTTAATAGTATAGTGATGTGATTGCCGATGAAGCTGTTAAATTGGGCCACTTTGGAGCAAGCTGTTCTATCCACATACAAGCAAGAAGTGTATGGTACATTTGAAAATTGGAAGGAAGCCTTGAGTAAGTCAAAAGTACGATGTCAATGGGATCCAGATCGAGATATATATGGAAATCCACTGTCTTATAGAGCTATACAGTTGGGAATTAAAGATTTATTTGCTTATCTATATGTAAATGAATGGATTGTAAATATAACAGATGTAACATCGATGGTTATAGAATTACGAGAAAAAAAGAACCAAAGAATTTTAGAATACAGTATGCTGCCCAGAGAGATTAAGTATCAACCATGAAAACCCAAAGAAAAAAGAACCAGGATAGAAAACGGCTAAAAACAAAAAGTCAGGCAGAGCGACAGTAGCCATACTGTTATACATTAACAAACTGGTATGCCTATGATAGTGGGAATCAGGTTATAAATCATGATATCAGTGGTTTGGTGATCTGTTTTACCAACTGAGCATTGTCGGGTGATATTGGATTAGATTCAGGTGAATTTTTAAATAAATTGGGTAGAGGCGGGAGAAAGTAGGAAGTAATTATGACAAACAGATAAAAAGCATTAAGTATATTCCAAAGTGGATACCCATACACGGCAACCAACGGATCAGCTGCAGACAATTTACCAGATAGAATAGAACGGAAAAAACCATGTAAGCCAGTTGGCCGGATAATATTAGTAGGCATGTATTTACGGACCAAAAACCCCTGGGGAGGATTTATTCTTATTCTCTGGGGGGGGGCTTTTTTTGTTATTTATTTGTAAGATTTCCATGCCCGAGCGCTTATATTTAAGATACAATTGACTGTTCGTAGTCAGTACCATCTATAAATAAGGTTTCGGGTGCAATATCGATATCTCCGTTACACCATGTAACTGTGTCGAAATCAATATAAACTTTGTTGAATACATTGACATCTTTAAGAACTTGGAAGGCAGGGAGTTCTAACAGCGGTGTTACATCGTATATTTTGGAAGCACCATTAGAAAAAGAAAGCGCCAACTTGTAATCTGGCAACGGTTTTACATCTACTACTTTTATCATCGGCATATTAGATCCTGCATATAAAATACCATCTAGTTCATACATAAAAACACATCCTTTCTTGTAACAGCCCCATTTATAGGGGCTATACCTTTTCGAAGTGTTCAGACTTGACTGCTTTATTCCAAGCCTATAAACTTCTGTTACATCGTTAAATCGCATATCATATCTATTACACACTATAAATGGTGAAAAAGTTAAGTATTATTTTTGCTATTTGTAGTGATGCTTGAATCAGTATCTTCAACGAACTTAATTAGGTTTCCGGGTTGCATTTCTAAAATATGACAAAGTGTTTCAAGAGTTTTTATTCCAGGTACTATACCGTGATTTAGGTCTTGCAAGGTTTTCTGCCCTATTAACTTTTCTTTTCGTATTCTTGTTGTTGTATAACCATTTTCTTTTAATAGTTTCATAATATCCATTTTAAATTTAAACATCACATTACCTCTCAATATTACATTACCATTTAATTCAAACAGAGTCAACACTAATTATAGTGAAGATTGAATAAAAAAACAAATATTTAATCACAAATGTTAGGGAAAAAAGTATATTTACATTTCACTAAAACGTAGATAACAGTGAGTAATACTTTAGTATATGATTTACAAGTTTACGCATACCATATGCATGGGATTTGGCTGCAACGCAGCCGGCATCATCGGCTGGGGGACCCTCTGTTTCCCCAAGGGACGTGGGTAAAAGA
>OASR01000445.1_pt1 | contig 12091 bp, 10 predicted proteins | sample 1475751 | NCBI WGS metagenome assembly OASR01 (sample SAMEA2579907, study PRJEB22360) | human gut metagenome | biome: human gut; feature: human-associated habitat; material: faeces | place: Denmark | collected 2008/2010 | reverse complement strand
TGGCTCCCATCGGATTGTAAGCGGGCAGTGAGCTGCGAAATGCATCAGGATTTCGCAGCGAATGCCCGCGTGCCGCCAAAAAGCGCTTCGGGAAGGTTAGAAAATGCCAGTTCTGCGTTAAGCCTTCCAAACCAATGTCCTGGTCCGCCCCCTTCTCTTTCCGTACACAACCTCTGTATACAAAGCGTCCTTAATCAGCTAAACCCAAATATAATGCATTTAATAGTACACATATAAAGCGTTCGCTGTAGTACGAAAGAAATATAAAAGCACTCTAAAGCAATATAAAAGCACGGCTTGGATTCTATGCCGTGCTTTTATCGTTTTAAATGATTGTCTCTCTGTGATGCATCATAATAATGGGCTGGGTTCTCCCGGGCAGAACAGGTTCAGCCGGTGAAGTGCCCTTGTACATGCAATGTATAAGAGGTTTTTATCATCCTCACTGTTATAATGATCCGCATTGGTGTCACATAATAAAACGGCATCAAATTCAAGGCCCTTTGACATATAAACAGGTATGATAAACACCCCGTGCAGATCAGCCATACTTTCATTTTTTATTAACTGGATGTCTATTTTGCCTTTTAAGCAATCAAACAGCGACAGCGCATTCTTTTCGCTTTTGCAGATCAGCCCGATGGAGCGGTAACCCTTTTCCTGACAGGTATTTACTTCGGCGAGAATCAATTCACTAAGCGCCGTCTGGTTGGAGGCAGTATAAATCTCCGGTTCATCCCCCTGGCGGTTAAAGCTCTTGATGCCCGGGTTGTGCTCGATGAATTTCAGGCTGTAGTTCAGGATTTCATTGGTGCAGCGGAAACTTTTATCCATAGTAACCAGAGATGATTTTTTCTTATTTAAGATGCTGCTGATCTGCTCGTACAGAGATAAATCTTCCTGTTTTTCCAGCGTCTGGTTCATATCCCCTAAAATGGTGAATTTAGAAGTTGGAAACAGCAGATTAAAAATTTCATATTGGAGGGGATAATAATCCTGTGCTTCATCAATGACAACCTGCTTGATGCTTTTATACTCGTTCGTCCCGTATATTTTCAGATGCAAATATGCCAGAACAGCCGCATCATCGTAATGCAGAAGGTTGGAATCTAAATTTTCCTGTGTAAATTTTACGATTTCATCCAGACATCCGTGAAAGGAAGGGTCTTCCAATAAGCTGTATATATAATCTTTGTCACGGAACAACTCTTTGTACAGGTCAAAAATCTGAAGCTGTGTAAATCTTTGAATTTCTTCCTTTATCAGTGCCTCCTGAGCTCTTGACAAACGTTTTTTCTGTGTCTCATTCACTTTATCCAGAATAAAATCCTCAAGTTGTTTCAATTTTATTCCCAGAGGTGTTTCTGTTCTTCCCGTTATTTTGTTCTTCAGTAAATCTTTGCTTACGATACACCTGCCGTCATAGCAGACATCTTCAAAGGCGATCCATCTATTAGGCAGATCAGCAATAAACTGGTCTAATAATACAAGAAACGATCGGGAGGTTTTCCACTCTATGCTGCCTTTTATAACCCCACGGTATTCAGGATTTGTGATTAAGTTTTCTAAAAACTGGTTTCTTGACTGTATATGTGTACTCGGGAATAATTTTGCAAGGATTTCTTCGAATACCATGGATACAACATTGCTTTCACCCAGTTCCGGCAATACATCAGAGATATATTGTTCAAACAGGGTGTTCGGTGAAATGATAATGATATTATTTGCAGACAGTTTTACCTGCAGATCCTGATACATCAGGTATGCAGCCCTGTGGAGGGCTATGGATGTTTTGCCGCTTCCGGCTACACCCTGTACCATCATCAGGTCATTTTCCATGTCTCTGATTACAAGATCCTGTTCTTTCTGTATGGTTTCAATGATCGTCTTCATTTTTACAGAAGTATTCTTAGATAACAACTGTCTTAAAAATTCATCTACGATCTGAACATCAGAATCAAAAAAATATTCCAGTCTGCCATCATTGATTTCAAATTGCCGCTTCAGATTCACCTCTCCGGTAATTCTCCCGCTGGGTGCATCGTAATATACCTGCCCTGTCAGAAAACGGTAAAAAACACTGGCAATTGGGGAGCGCCAGTCATAGATGTACATTTCATGTGTAGCGGTGTCTTTTAAAGAAGTGCGTCCGATATAAATATTTTCAAAAGAATCTTCATCGTCAAACTTAAAATCAATACGAGCAAAATAAGGAGACTTTATTAAATTTTCCAACAGAAATATTTTGTTCTCCACCTCTTCATAGTCTGCAATTTTATCCAGAACCGGATTCACATACTGACTTAACTCGGCAAGGGCTTCAAAACCATCCGAAGACCAGAGCCCGGATATGGAGTGGGACGAATTTTCCCGCATCTCTTTCTTAGCCGATATAATGGCAGACTTATTCTCTTCATTGTTCTGTCTTGCCTTTTCTATCTGTTCCATTGCTAAAGATATCGTTTGTTCTAGCCTTTTGTTTTCAAATTCCAATTCAGACTGTTTATTCACCATGATAAAAAACACCTCTCACCCAAATTCAACCGGAATATTACTGCATAGCCGTTGTTCATCAAGTCTAGCACAACTAAAACTTAAAAAATAGTCTTGTTGTTGCAGATTATGTATGGTACAATAAAGACAAGAGAAAAGGTGATTGGTGCGCAAGCACAATCGCCTTTTTGTTATACTCTCATGGAAGTAAGTTTTTTATGCATCTATATTTTCAAATTCTATCTGCATCGCTTTGCAATTCCGCAGCAAAATCCCAACATTACACTTTTCTTATAAAATTGGAATTTTAATTCCTCTAATTATTTCTTATAATAAAGACATCAAAAGGAGGTAGGACAAATGAAAAGGAGATTAGCAATTTTACTGGCAATGGCATTGGGAGCAACGACACTTTTTGGATGCAGTACTGCATCAGATTCATCCGGATCTTCCGATGCAGCAAAAGCAGCTGCAGACACCCAGACGGATGGAGGGACAAAGACAGAGTCAGGGACAAAGACAGAATCAGGGACGAAAACCGAGTCAGGGACAGATGCTGCAAGTGAAGCAGGTACAGACGGGGACGGCACAGCAGCCCAGGGAGGAAGTGCATCTGCAGAGGGTAAAGAAGAAGTGGTACTCTGGCATTACATAACGGATCTGGAAAAAGAGTCCCTGGAAAATACCATCAATGAATACAATGCGTCCCAGGACAAAGTTTATGTAAAAGCAGAATATGTACCAAGGGAAGAGCTCCTGAAACAGTACACCATCGGTGCTGTATCCGGCGAACTTCCGGATATTGGAATCATTGACTGTACCGACCATTCTTCTTTTGCATCCATGGGAATATTTGCAGATCTTACAGAAAAATTCCAGTCATGGGAAGAGAACCAGTTCCTGGAGGGACCGATAGATTCCTGTACCTATCAGGATAAGCTCTATGGTATCCCCTTTAATAGTAACTGTCTGGCGTTGTATTACGATAAAGACCAGCTGGCTGAGGCAAATATTGAAGTACCAACCACCTGGGATGAATTAGAAAAAGCAGCGGAGGCACTTACAAAGGACGGGCGTTATGGACTGGCGATGAGCGCTATTAAGACGGAAGAGGCAACCTTCCAGTTCATTCCGTTTCTCTTATCGGCAGGTGGTGATCCGGAGCATCTAAATACCCCGGAAGCCCAGAGTGCATTGGGATTTGTAGCCGGTCTGATTGAAAAAGGGTATATGAGCAAGGAAATTATTAACTGGGGCCAGACGGACATAGAAAAACAGTTTGCTGCAGGCCAGGCATCTATGATGATTAACGGACCCTGGTCCAATAACCTGATTGATAATGATGCACCTGATAAAAACTGGGGTGTAGCGATGATTCCAAAAGATAAAGAATTTGCCTCTGTTTTAGGAGGAGAGAATCTGGCTGTTTCCAAAGATGCCAATATCGATGCCTGCTGGGACTTTATAACCTGGTTTGAGAGCAAAGAAGTATCCAAAAAGCTGTGCGGGGAAATTAAAAAATTCTCTCCAAGATCCGACGTATCCGGCGAGGAGACTTTCCCGGATGACGAGGTAATGGCAGTGTTTGGGGAACAGCTGAAAGTGGCACAGGCAAGAGGTCCCCATCCGAAATGGACAGAGCTTTCCACGGCGATTCAGTTAGGAATCCAACAGGCACTTACCGGAGAAAAATCAGTACCGGATGCACTTGAGGAAGCACAGAAAACAGTGGATGAAATTAATGCTACGATTAAGTAACAGTCAGTTCAATAAAAATTACAGATTATAGAACGCCAGGTGCACGTCTGCAAAGCCCGCAGCCCACAATACCGCTTCTCAGATGCACACCTAGTGCCTCCCGGCGTAAATACGTCGATATATAGTGCCTGATATCTGTGTCAGGACGTGCAGCAGGCGCAGATAGCGGGTGCTATATAGTGGCGTATTTACGCTGGGAGGCTCTAGCGTGATATCCGGTACTGGATTCACAGGAAAGATGACGGCAGGTTCTCACATAAAATGCAGGATGGAACAGTGGCTTTAAAGAGAATATGTCAGTGAAAATATATGGCAGAAAGGGTTTTTAAAGGTGGTATTATGAAAAAAAGAAAGATAACAGGAGAATACAAAAGGGATATGATGATGGGATATTCGTTTATCCTTCCGGCGGTGATATTTATGCTGGCGCTAATCGGCTACCCGATTATTTACAACATCATAATCAGCTTTCAGGATGCCACTGCTCTGACCATTTCCCAGAACAGCAAAGCATTTGCGGGGTTGAAAAATTACAGGGATATTTTCGGGGATTCATTATTCTGGACTTCTTTTAAAAATACATTTGTATATACGGGAGGATGTCTGGTATTTCAGTTTGTAATTGGCTTTGCACTGGCTTTGTTCTTTTCCAAGAAATTCACTTTTTCCCGTTATACCAGGGGGTTAATCGTGATCAGCTGGATGCTGCCGGTTACGGTTACGGCACTCACTTTTAAGTTTATGTTTGCAGAAGGAAATGGTATAATTAATGAGATTCTGCTGAGTCTTCATCTCATAAAGGAACCCATCGGCTGGCTGATTGAACGGAAAACTGCAATGTTAGGAGTTATTATTGCAAATTCATGGGTGGGTATCCCGTTTAATATGCTTCTTCTTTCCAACGGGCTTGGGAATATTTCAGAGGATGTATATGAGAGCGCAGGCATGGATGGAGCGAATAAAATCCAGCGTTTTTTCCATATTACGCTTCCGCTGTTAAAGCCCACTATCCTGTCAGTTCTGATTCTGGGATTTGTGCTCACGTTCAAGGTATTTGATCTGATCTATGTAATGACATCGGGCGGACCGGTAGATGCGACAGAAGTCCTGTCTACTTACTCCTATCAGCTGTCCTTTAAGAATTTCAACTTTGGAAATGGTTCGGCGGCGGCTAATGTACTGTTCCTGTGCCTGTTTATCGTAGGTCTGGTCTATCTTAAATTTATTTCGGATGATGAGGTGATGTAGAATGAAAAAAATACATTTCAATGAAAAGCAAAAAAACCGGATTAACAATGGTATAGCGGTTCTGGTAGTTATTATATTTTTGTTCCCTATTTACTGGGTGGTTGTCAGCTCCCTGAAAATAGATCAGGAGATTTTCAGAAAGCCCCCCACCCTGATTCCATATCAGCCCACATTAACGGCTTATATCCAGCAGTTTACCGGCAGCAGCTCCGTATTCAGGCCCTTTTTAAATTCAGTAATCGTAGCAGTTGGGTCTATGGTCATCTGCCTGACACTTTCGGTACCTGCCGCATACGGACTGGCGAGGTATAAAGTAAAAGGGTCCAAGTTCTTTATGCTGGTATTTTTGGTAACCCAGATGCTTCCGGCATCTCTTGTGCTCACACCCCTGTATCTGATCTACTCCAAACTGGGGCTGTTAAATAATTATCTGGCACCTATCTTATCTACGGCTACGGTCTCGGTGCCTTTTGTTATACTAATGCTGCGGCCCATATTTTTGAACTGCCCCATAGAATTAGAAGAAGCAGCCAGAATAGACGGATGCAACCGGTTAAGTGCCTTTATCAGAATCATTGTCCCCATCTCAAAGCCGGGAATTGTGACTGCTTTTTCCTTTGGATTTATTATGGCGTGGAATGACCTCGCCTATTCCATGACCTTTAATACAAAAGAGGCAATGAGGCCGATGACAGCAGGCATCTACCAGTTCCTTACGCTGTATGGAACCAGGTGGAATATGATAATGGCATATGGAGTTTTATTAATTCTGCCCATTGTAATTCTATTTATGTCGTTGCAGAAACATATAGTCAGCGGGCTGGTCAGCGGAGCCGTGAAAGGATAATACTGGAGCGCGTTAAAAATTAGAGACAGGAGAATATAGATATGTCAGTATTTCAAATGGATGGAAACCGTCTGGTCTTCCATTACGACGCAGAAAAATTATGGATCGATCCCTGGGGAGATAACAGTTTCCGGGTTCGGGCAACAAAACAGGCAGAAATGCCGACGGAAGACTGGGCACTTCTAAAAGTGGAGGAAAAGTCCCCATCCCAGGCTGTACTTGAAGAACATCAGGCTTCTATTACAAACGGAAATATAAAAGCCGTGATCTCCAGATATGGAAAAATGACCTTTTATAATCAGAAAGGTGAGGTTTTATTAGAGGAATATTTGCGGAACCGCCTGGATGTATTTGCAGATTATTGCAGCGCGCTGGAGATTGAAGCGAGAGAATTCTGTCCCATACCGGGAGGCGATTACCGTTTGACCATGAGATTTGTCTCCAATCCTGCAGAAAAAATTTATGGAATGGGGCAGTACCAGCAGCCGTACCTGAATTTAAAAGGAACAGATTTGGAATTGGCACAGAGAAATTCACAGGCAAGCGTGCCATTTGCACTTTCTTCTCTGGGATATGGATTTCTGTGGAATAATCCGGCGGTGGGAAGAGTTATTTTTGGAAAGAATATTACCAGCTGGGAAGCGGTGTCCACGAAGGGATTGGACTATTGGATTACGGCAGGGGATACGCCAGCCAAGATAGAAGAGGCATATGCCTCGGTTACCGGAAAAGTTCCCATGATGCCGGAGTTTGCCATGGGATTCTGGCAGTGCAAGCTGAGATACCAGACTCAGGAAGAACTGTTACGGACAGCCAGGGAATACAAAAAAAGAGGGCTTCCGATTTCTGTAATCGTAATCGACTACTTTCACTGGCCCCTGCAGGGAGACTGGAAATTTGATCCCAAGTACTGGCCGGACCCCGATGGCATGATTGCAGAACTGAAAGAAATGGGTATTGAACTCATGGTATCTGTCTGGCCCACGGTTGATTACCGAAGCGGGAATTTCAAGGAGATGATGGAAAAGGGCTATCTGATCAGAACAGACAGGGGATTTCGTATGGTTATGGATTTCCATGGGAATACGATTCATTTTGATGCCACTAATCCGGATGCGAGAAATTATGTCTGGAATAAGGCTAAGGAAAATTATTATGAGAAAGGAATCAAAGTTTTCTGGCTGGACGAAGCCGAACCAGAGTATTCGGTATATGATTTTGACAATTACCGATATCATCTGGGACCCAATGTGCAGGTTGGAAATATTTATCCCGCAATGTACGCCAAGGCTTTTTATGATGGAATGAAAGCGGAGGGACAGGAGCAGGTTATCAATCTTCTCCGCTGCGCATGGGCGGGGTCACAAAAGTACGGCGCACTTGTCTGGTCGGGAGACATCCACTCCAGCTTTGCCAGCCTGCAAAATCAGCTGGCAGCCGGATTGAACATGGGATTGGCGGGAATACCCTGGTGGACTACGGACATTGGTGGTTTTCATGGAGGTAATCCGGATGATCCTGCATTCCGGGAACTGTTAATCCGCTGGTTCCAATATGGAACCTTTTGCCCGGTAATGCGTCTGCATGGGTATCGGGAACCGCTGAAAGAGCCTATGGGACGGGAAGGCGGCGCAGCCTGTGTATCCGGTGCGGATAATGAAGTGTGGTCATTTGGAGAAGAAGCTTATGAAATCTGTCGGAATTATTTAAACATGCGGGAACAAATGAAGCCGTATATTACCCGGATGATGGAAATGGCACACGAAAAAGGAACGCCGCCCATGCGCCCGCTGTTTTATGATTTTCCAGAAGATACAGCTTGCTGGGAAACCGAAAATGAATACCTGTTTGGAGATGAACTTTTAATCGCTCCTGTTTTATATGAAAAGCAAAGACAGCGGGAAGTTTATCTTCCCAAAGGAACTGAATGGATGGATATTCGGACGAAGGAGAGATATGAGGGCGGACAGACGATCCTGGCAGAGGCTCCATTAGAAACGATACCGGTATATTGCAGAGGGGGATTTACAGTTTTAGAATAATTATTTGGGGACAGCTTACCTTTATGCTTTTTTCTTCCGGACTTTAATGATATACTTAATGTGCAATGTAGAACAGACGCGGTTAGGAGGAAATATGATAGTATTTGATAAAGATTTATGTACCGGATGTGAGGCATGTATCAAGGACTGTCCGGGCAGTGCAATCAAATTGGAAGATGGTAAGGCGCAGTCCTGCCGGGCATGTATCCAGTGTGGGCATTGTGTGGCGGTCTGCCCTGTAAAAGCGGTAAGTATTCCGGAATATGAAATGAATGAGGTAGAGGAATATGTAGAAGCTGATTTCAAAGTCTGTCCGGATCAATATCTCCGTGCAGTAAAATTTCGCCGGAGTATCCGCAGCTTTAAAGAGAAGAATCTGGAAAAAGAAAAACTGGAACGCATTTTGGATGCAGGACGTTATACAGCCACTGCAAAAAATATGCAGGCGTGCACTTTTGTACTGGTACAGGAGCGGATGGAAGAATTCCGGCAATTGCTATGGAAAGAGATACCAGGGGTATTGGAAATCCTGAAAGAAACGGCTCCTGATTATGAAAAAGCATTCCGAAGTTTTTATAAAAAATGGCTTCGTAATCCAAAGGATGATACCTTTTTATTCAATGCACCTGCATTTCTGGTGATTGCCTCCGAAAATCCTCTGGATGGAGGGCTGGCGGCAGCAAACATTGAGAACATGGCTGTGGCGGAAGGAGCAGGAGCGCTGTACAGCGGTTATATGATGCGGGTTCTGGGAACGAGCCCGGCATTGCAGGAATGGCTGGGCATTGGAGAGAAAAAGGTGTCCTGCTGCATGCTGCTGGGATATCCAAACGTGAAATACCGCAGAACTGCGCCAAGGCGGAAAGCAGATATTATCTGGAGATAACTGCCGTCTCGTTAAAGTTTTTCAAAATTTTACCTGATTAATTTTACCTGAGATACAAAAACTATCTAGAGCGTGTTTGAAAATTCATTCCTGGCAGCTGCACGCCCCACTTAGCGGCATATTTGCCCCGAATTCAGGTTACGTAGTACGCTTGTCGCCCTTCATCCGGGACAAATCTCCCACAAAGTGTGACGCACAGCTGCCAGAAAGCAATTTTAAAACACGCTCTAGGATAGGAGGTATGATCATGGCAAAAGCAGGTATGAGAAGGCCAAGTCCTTATGACCCGAAGAATCACGGTACAGAGAATCATGAACGGATGCATCACCCGAAAAATGAACAGGCACAGGTTCCGGAGATCCAGGGAGCTGCGAAGACCGGCAATGCAAAAGCCGGTCCTGTCAATGCGCCAAACTGGGCAAGAGATGACTATAAGGCAGGAAGTAAGCACGAGTAAAAAAGAACAGGTATAACAAGAGCAGAGTATTTTCAAAAGCGGGGAAGGTGATTTCCCGCTTTTGCTGATTAACACACAATTATCCAAAAAAGCTGGAAAAGTAGGCAATAGTCAGGATGATCATACCCAACACAGACAACATACGATTATAGCGGATATATGTTTTTGAAGGCTCACCTTTTTTGCCTGCAAACCTCCAAAACTTGAAATACCATAAAGCACTGGGAAAAATAATATTCAATACCAACAAAAATATAGCGATGAAATATGTGATCATATAATACCTCCCTGGCAGATCTGGCTGCCTCTTATGGCAGAAATTCCAACACGGCTGTCTTATTTAAGACCCGTAATTGCTTATTTTCATAACAGAACAATCCGTCTTTTGTGCAATTTGCGATTGCCCGGTTTACGCTTCTGATGGGAGCACTTACTTCTAAAGATATTTGTTTCTTTGTGAGCAGGTGCAGCCGATTGCGGTGGTAATGGACAGCAACGCATCTCAAAACTCTTTCACGCACATTCATGAGTGATAATTCCTCGATTAACAGGCTGTTTCCCACAAGCTTTTCTGCAATGATAGAAATTAATACCGATACTGCTTCAAAATCATTTCTCAGCCATTCTATGAAATCCGTTTTATGAAGAATATCTATGGAACATGCTGTTATGGCGGTAATGCTTACGGGCTTCAATTCATCATAGAAGGGCTCAATTTCTCCAAATACACTGTTGGATCTGTATATGTATACGGTGGCTGCGGTACCGTCTGCATTCTGAATAAATGCTTCCGCTTCACCTTGTATTAAAAAGAAAACAAAGAAATTATCATGACCGGAAAGCAGGATAGGGCTGCCGGCAGAATATTGTTTTCTCACTAATTTTTCTTTTATTGCAGGAGGCATAATCATTCGTAAATCTTTGTTCATTAAAATTTCTCCTTTAATTGGGTCAAATGACCTTATTATTTATCATACTTTGGGGTTATTCTATTGTCAAGCTAAAACAACAGCCGGCAGCGTTATAGTAGGAAGTATAAGAATCGGAAGCGTAATAATTGGAAGCATAACAGCTGGCAGCATCATAGTAGGAAACGTAATTATTAGAAGCTACATTTTGGTTACTTTTCATAAAGGAGGAATTTCATGGAATACAGGGAGTTAAAGACAAAATTATGGAAGATGTTTGATACCGAAAAATTGGCGGCTTTGCCGCAGGAGTGGGGAATCTATAATGAGTTTGACCGGGAGATCAGCAGGATTGGGTATGCAACCAATCTGACGCTTGAAATAATTGAGAGAGCAAAAAAGCTAGAGGCTGATTTTATACTGACCCATCATGATTCCTGGGAATTTATCTTTGGAATGAAGAAGGAATGTAATGCGTTGCTGGAGGAATATCATATGACTCATGCATTTTTTCATGCACCGCTGGATGATGCAGATTTTGGAACAAGCGCATCCTTGGCTAAGGCGCTGGGAATCAATAAAACGAAAAAAGAGCTGCCTTATGCCGAGCTATATTATGGAGGCCGTATGGGAGAACTGGACAGGGAGGTATCCTTTGAATCGTTCGCTGACAGATTGTCGGAGATTTTAGAAGAGCCGGTACGGCACTATCAGAATCACAATGGGGTCAAAAAAATATGTGTAGCTGCAGGCGGCGGAAATCTTACGACGGAAATGAAGATTGCGGCAGAAAGAGGATGTGATACTTATGTTACAGGAGAGTATTCACTGTACTCCGCTCAATATGCGCGTTTTGTAGGTATGAACCTGCTGGTTGGGAGTCATACGAATACGGAGATTTTGGGAGTACAGGCAATGGCTGAAAAAGTAGTAAAGGATACAACGGTAGACGTAAAACGAATATGGGAACGTAATGATTGATAAGACTTTCCTGTTTTTATAAACGCTGATTCACAATATCAGAAGAAATATGGGCTTTTAAGCAGAGTTCATATTTCCTGATATTGTGGGTTGGTGTTTTTTTGTGCTTGGAAAAGGTATGGGGTTTTGCTGAGGAAGGACGCTTTGTGGTATATAGGTAGTGTACGGAAATATTGGAGTAGGAAAATTGCATGGACTCCGTCAGCTTATCGCAGAACTGGTATTTTCTAACCTTTCCGAGATAGCATTCGTTGATACAAAGCTGGTTTTCTCAGCATGTTGGAACCCCTGGGCTGTGGCTGGCTGTTCTTTATTGGATGCAGTGTAGTATGTTTTGGCTGTTTATGCGTAAAAGAAGAAGAAAGTTTACTACTTTTTCTGGAATGAAGAAACAAATCCCGTTCTCAAGATTAGTGACTTTACACCAGTTGCTTTACGCCAATCGCGTTCAGCATGCCACAACCCCAGGGT
>OASR01000437.1_pt1 | contig 12395 bp, 22 predicted proteins | sample 1475751 | NCBI WGS metagenome assembly OASR01 (sample SAMEA2579907, study PRJEB22360) | human gut metagenome | biome: human gut; feature: human-associated habitat; material: faeces | place: Denmark | collected 2008/2010 | reverse complement strand
GAACTGGCTGAACGGTCTTTTCTTCGAGAGAAATTGCGGCAATGCTGTTCTGTGCAGCCCTGAATGCCGATAAAGCCGCATCACCATTGTGAGCACTCCGGAGATCAGCCAGCGCCCTTTCAATCACAGCTTCGGCATCACGAACAGCTGCATTACGCTCCAGCGTGGCAACGTAGGACACAAGCGCCGACTTGGCCCATGCGATACGGCTCGAGTCCATAATGATTGCGCTGTGCTTTGGCATGTTTTCGCAGAGCAGTACAGGGTCAATAACGCCAGCTCCACGCGCCTGACGGCAGATCCCAGTATAGATTTCCCGATACTGCGGTACCGAGAACGCGGTGGCTGGCACCCTGGAAAGAATATCCAGTACCTCAGGGTCGGCTCCACGCAGAAAAATTGCGCCGATCACCGCACCTTCCAGATCTTCATTTTTCCAGACAGGAGTCATGCTACAACTCCTGACGCGATGGCACGGAAACTTCCCCAGCCAAATGCCAGACGGTTGCGGCCACCATCGGTAACCCGATCCACAATTCTCTCGCCAATCGTTTCTTTCAACTGGTCGAATGTAAGATTGCTGATCAGGATTGTTGGCAAAATGCTTTCGTACCGGGCATTGATGATTTCCTGCAGGATGGTCATTTCAGTCGGGCTGCCGAACTGAACGCCAACTTCGTCGATAATCAGCAGATCCAGTGAAGCAAAGCGCTCAATGACGTCTTCCTCGGTCATTTCGGCATTGTGGCGCCATGTGCTTTTTACCGCTCGGGTGAGGCGCATGACATCGGTGATTTCCACATTCGCAAGGTGATCCCGGATGATGCTCTTTGCCATAGCAACTGCCAGGTGATTTTTGCCGGTACCACAATTTCCTGTCATAACGAGCCCAGTTCCAGCTTTAAGGCGTTCAGGCCAGCTGGTGGCATAACGCTGACAAGCCGCGAGATTTCTGGCGGCATCCTGATTTATGGCCTGGTAGTTATCGAATTCACATGCTTCGAACCGTCGTGCGATCCCGGCATTGTCTATCAGGTCGGCTACTCGCAATGTACGCAGACTGGATTCAATGCCAGCAAGTTCCGCTTTCACACACTCCGGGCATTGGGAGTGCTTAACATTTTCAACGCCTCGATAGGCTTTTCCAGTGAGGGAAATACGCTGATAATCACCATGTTTTTCACAGGCGGCGGCGTGGACGTTCCCTGACTCCCAGCTTCCCCACTGCCACGGTTTTTTGTGTTCCACAGCAAACGCCAGCTCTTCACGAAGCCCTTCGCGCTTTGCCACCAGAGCTTCCCTTTCTTCACGTTGTTTGATACTCAGCATTGTGATTTCTCCTGCTTACCAGTTGCAGTCTGATTGGCCATAGTCTTGTTCACTAAACCCCGAAACCGGCAGTCCACCAGGCCTACCGCTTACCGCACCAGATGGCGCCTGCCATGGCTCTTCGAAATGCCGATCGGGTCCAAAGAAGGTCGCCGCCTGTTTCACGTACTGCGTTCCGGCGCTACCGGTTGCGCGGACATATGCCGCATAGCGATTTACGCCATCCAGCATTGCCACAGTGGTAACACCGTCTTTGATTCGAGCTTTCCAGGCTTTCCAGGCAGCAGCTTTAGAATTACCGCCAGCACGTTTAGGGTATGCCTGCCAGGCCTGCTCGAAGTCGTTGGAATAGTTCTCTTTGGAAGAGCGTTTTTCAGAATAGGCTTTGCTAAACACGCGAATATCTTGTGATTCTTGTTTTGAATTTACTTGTGGATCATGTTTTGAATTTACTTGTGGATCTGGGGTCAGATTCTGACGGGTGAAAATGCCATTTTTGTCAGAATCTGACGGGTGAAAACCGTTTGAACATACAGAATCTGACGGTTCAGATTTTGAAGGGTCAGAATCTGACGGGTGAAAACCGTTAGTCCTGCGCTGCTGTTTCAGCACTGCCACTTTATCCTTCTCAATGCGTGCCAGAGCCTCGAGACGCTCGGCATTCAAATGATAAAGATTGGACGTATTGCGATTACCTTTACGGCGTGATTCACGACGCAGCCAACCGGAAGACTCCAGTTCTGCAATGGCGGTCCTGACCGTGCTTTCCCCGAGCCCCAGCTGGCGGCAAATAGTTTCAACACTCGGATAGCAGACACCATCATCATTCGAGTAGTCAGCCAGGCGTGCCATAATCACAAGTTTGGCTCCCTTAATGTCATGCGCGGCGCACGCGTCCCAGACGTTACCGAGAATTTTGCTACTCATAAAAACTCCTGAACTGGCGTGATTGTGTAGCCGCGAGCTGGCTCAACACGAACTGCAAGCCCGGTATCGAGAGCACCAATTTTTCTCACTTTCAGGAAACCTGCACGTTCAAGGGCCTTGATCGCCTTAAACATTGCCTGCTTTGAACAGCAACAGAATTCGTACAGTACCTGATGATCGATTACTCGCTCCCCTTCTCCATCCATAGATCCGCCCATCAAAATGCGAAGCATGACCAACCGCTGAAGTGGGTTATCGAATGAATATTTACGTACGAAGTCAGAGTGATTCATGATTCCTCCTGCATGCCGTGACATGTCACACCTCAGAACCGCTCTTGAAAACCAACTGTTCTTTTGTAATAACTGGCTTATTCACGAATGACTTTGATGCGCTCTCGATCGCCAATGCCAGTCTGGGGGAAGCATTGCGATGACCATAAGCAATGAGATTCAGGTATCCCGGAGATGTGCCTGATTTTTTAGCAAGATCTGCCCACTGCTCTTTTGTTGAGCACTTACGCCAAGCAAGTAATTGGTTGTTCATTACGGTCTCCTGTTGCAATGAATCAACTTTAGCTTTTTGATAAATTAAATGCAATAATCATTTAGCAGTTTGTGTATTTACCACATTGCTAAATAATGAGATTATTTTGACATGGACATAAAAAGCATACGCAAATCAAACCTTGAGCAGCTCATTGTTGAGTTCCTGAAGCGCGACAGACATACGACAAAAGCAGCTTTCGCAGAATTGTGCGGGATAAGCCCTGCCCAGTTGAGCCAGTTGCTTGGGGGCAATAGCCATCGAAACATAGGCGACAAAATGGCCAGAAAGATTGAACAGGCCTTGGATCGTCCGTTTGGGTGGCTGGATAGTCCACACAATGCTCCTGACAGTATTAAAAGCGAGTTGGAGTATGTCGGATCAGTCCGTCCGGGAGCTGTACCAGTTGTAGGGGAAGCGATTCTTGGGATTGACGGAATGATCGATATGCTAGAGATCCACGCTGGATGGCTACAAATATACAGCGCGGATAGGGATGCCTATGGGCTGAAAGTGAAGGGAGACAGCATGTGGCCACGCATACAGTCTGGAGAATATGTCGTCATAGAGCCAAACACCCAAGTTCATACAGGTGATGAGGTTTTTGTGCGAACAAAAGATGGGCATAACATGATAAAAATCATGAGCAAAACTCGCGATGGCGATTATCAATTCTCAAGTGTAAACAGTGATCACAGGCCCATCACCTTAAGTCCTGATAGCATCGAGAAAATGCATTTTGTTTCAGCTATTGTTAAGCATACGCGTTATGTTGACAATGATGAAATGCCCGCCCTGTAAACCCCATCTTTATCCCCCTCCAACCGACCTGATGGTCGGTTTTTTTATGCCCACCGAAGAATAATATTAAAATAATTATATTATTTATCAAATACATAAAAGAAAAAGTAAATAATTTAGCATTTATCATTTGCATGGCTTTTACCATTTTGCTAAATTCACTTCATCAGCAGACAACGGAGCCTATGAAATGAATGTAGAGCAAATGCTTTCCGAGAACGGAACTGTCCACAAAATTGCGATGGATATTGATCGTGTAATCAATGCGCTTGAGTACGCAGAATCAGATCCAGATGTTGCATATAAACCAGCGGCACTCATTAAAATTTGTATCAATCAGTTAAGGGATAATCTTTCTGTTCTAAACCATGAACTTGGTTATGATTGGCCGGAGAATAAATAAATGAAAAATCCATTAGACATGCTTCATGATATCGTCGCTCAGATTTCCGAAGGCAATACTCTTCTGGAAATGATTTATAAAAACACCGAAGAAATGAACGAGGAAACTGATTGCGGCTTAGCCTGCCTCATTCGCTCTTTCGATAAAACCCGTGAAACAGCTTACGCATACATCGAAGAGTTAGCAAATAATGCAAAGACAGTTACCCCCCCCCATCGGGAATAGAGATGATATTGCCGATGATATTTTTTATGCCACAGTCAGCGCTGCAAAACTCAGGGAACTGGCTCACGTATATAACGAATCATATTTTTCAGGAAAAGACAGTGATGACGCTGATTGCCTAATGGCATCACTTATTTTCGATAATACCATTAAGGTACATGAATTACTGAAAAGCATCGAAATAAAATTAAATTAATTAATAGGTAGTTTAAATCACACCATCCCTGGTGGGGATACGTGCAACCAAATTTCAGAGGAGATTGAAATGAACCAATCTGAAATAGATAGTCTTCTTGAATCAAAAGTTTCGCGGCGTAGGCATTTAAAAAGCCTGGAGTATGGTGTTGGTCATTATGACGTAGAATTCCCCAGCACTATTATCATCGACGGAATAATGTGCCACCACAGCGCTCACCGTCGTTGGAGCGGCATGTTATCTCGCTGCTACAAACCGCACACAGAACAGTTAGAGCACAGTTACGCCGGATGTACTGTTGCCGAAGAGTGGCTGCGATTCTCAAACTTTCTGGCGTTCTGGAAAGAAAATTATCGCGATGGATATGTGCTAGATAAGGACCTGCTACACCCTGGTAACAAGATATATGGTCCTGAATACTGCGTATTTGTTCCCCCAGCACTTAACTTATTTACAGGTGATCGCGCCCGTTTACGAGGGAAATACCCACAGGGTGTTATCTGGCATAAACAGTCCGGTAAGTTTCGGGCACGAATCAACGTAAACGGAAAGATTTCACACCTTGGGCTTTTCAACACCACACAGGAAGCCCACTTAGCCTGGCACACAGCCAAGATGCAACAGGCTAAGGACTGGAAGCCCACATGTGATGAGATTCACCCACTACTACATGCAGGCCTGATGAAAAAAATAGCGGGAATGCAACAGCGATTTACTCAACCACGTTAACCAACTTTTAAATGGGTAAGTAAATGTTAATCGATAAAGCGGCATACAAAACAGCATGTCTTTTCTTTATGGTCTATGGCGACGAGTACCGCCATATATCTGACCTTTTCATGCGTAAAGCTTACGGAGTCTGAATATGCTCAGTAGAGACAGTTCTCTAGAAACCGCAAAAAATACAGCAGATAACCTTTATCAATTAATGGAGTTAATCAACTCCAATATTATTGATATGGATATCGAGCAAATAATTTCCCTGTCTGGCCTCTGCCTTGATTTATCGGCTCAGGTTTCAATGTGGATGGATTCGGAGTTTGAACGCCGTGAAAAACAACGTAATTGAAACTTACCGACGCCGAATTTTAAAGGCAGCGTTATTACGCCACCAGCGTAAAACAGGCACTACCTGCATCGTTATTTCTCTTCCGAAAGGCGGGATAAGTACTGTCGAGCTGACAGAGATATTACTCGACGGACTTTTGTGCCGGTTTGAAAAAATGGCGAGAAATGAGCATGGCCCGGCGGCCGGCGATAAAGCTATCCGCGATCTTTACCGGAATGCAGTTGATGTGAATGGTCATGGCGAATACCTGACTGAAAGCGGAAAGCTGCTGGTTGATGAGCTTGTGGCAGAGCTGGTCGAACATGCGAAGAAAACAGCAGCCATCACGCAGGAGCATTCATGACACTTACAGCGATACGAATTCCTGAGTGGGTTCACCTCAAAGCGGTACACGTTTTAAGCCAGTTCAGGGCAAGGCGCATTCACCCCTGCCGAATGCACGGCTCCGGGAATTTCAGCCTCAAAGTTAACCATCGCTGGCGGCTACTCTCCCGCGATGGCGGCAAGAACTGGGAAGTAATGAGTCACGAACGATACAGCAAAGTTAAGGACCGGAAATGAAAGATAAACGCACCGTAAGCATGATTGACCTGGCCTTAAAGAAACACGACACGCCCGTTGGTCCGTTGTTCGTGGCTCAACGCCATGGACGTATCAAGAAGTGCTTTAGCCGTGACACTGCGATCCGCTATCTGGCGTTTTTTATGACGACCTGGGCGTTTGAAGCCTCAGGTTTTCAATGCAGGCATCATGATGTGCTGGCCGTCCATCCACTGAATCCGGAACTGAATTGCTGGCAACGCGGTGGCGTAACCCATGAGTATTTCATTGCCCACCAGCGTTGCATCCGTCGCCTACGCCGCATTCTGGCACGTAAACGTGAAATGGAAAGGTGGTGCAAGAAATGGGATGCCATGCATGACCGCTACGTTAAAGAACGCGAAGAATTGCAAGCAGAAAAACCGATCGGAGTACGCTAATGAAAATCGAGTTTAACGATTACGGCGCATTGGCAGCAGTGACAATTACCAGCACTATTTTTGAGTTCCGGAAACATAACAGGCTGGTCGATACCACCCTGTTTCTGGTACCTGGTGTAGTCAGCGAACGGCGCGGTAGCTTCTTCATGAAAACGCATATCTCAGGGAAAACCCGTGATGCGCTGCGGGCCTACAAGACAGTGCAGCGGGAGGCGAAACGATGAGTAAAGGCCAACAACCTGCATACCCATGCCCCAGTAACGCAACACCCTTCGGTATGACCTACCGTCAGCATTTGGTCTGCCAGCTCGCTCCGGTACTCGCTGCGCAGTTCTTTGAAAGTAGCGCATGGACCGATTACGACGACTTGGCCGGCTCACTAATGATGATGGCCGACTGCATTATTGAGGCCGAAAAGGAGACTGCACAATGAGCAAAATTACTAACCCCGTGGTGCTTATCCATAAACGGGAAAACAGCGATACCTATGCAGTAGCCATTACCAGCGGCAGCACTGACTATCAGGATGCCATTCTGATGGCCTCGATGGAACCGGACATGATCGGGGATGACATCGATACCTGGAGCAAGACCGGCTATTACATGGCCGCAGAGATAGAGCGATTGCGCCAGCAGCTTATCGCGCCACTGAGCATAGGGGAATTATTGCAACGTCTGGAGTCACAAACTGGTGAGAAATGGGCGCGTGAGGTTTCCGGAACCACTAATGGTGAGCCATTAACTATCACCCTGCCCAATACCAGTTCGAAGGCGTTCTGGAGCGATACCGGAAAAAATGAGACGTTCCACCCTGAAACCTACCGCCGCTGGGTCAAAGAAGCGATTGAGCGGGCTTGTGTCATCGCCGGGATCGGCGTGGAGGTGAAGTGATGGCGACTTACAGCTACGGTTACGAATGGCGGCAAATACCTCAGTATGAGCCAGACCCGAAAACGGTATGCAATTTCTGCAAACAGGTTACTGCTGAAGACAAGATGATTGCAGGACCCGGCGTCAACATCTGCACGGAATGCGTAGAGCTGTGTAACGAGATTTTTGCAGACAAGCGAACCGAATACAGAAATAAAGCTATTAAAGATATTGCACAGACGCTTTGCACGGTAGAAGAAACACTTACCGTAGAAAGAGCCATAGCTTTAGCCGGGGGCGTTTTCGATGCAGGGTATCGTAAGGATAACCCAGCATGAACAATGACTTTGAAGTCTGGTGCCACTGCCGTGGCCTGAGCGTAGTGTGAGGTGCATATGAGCGATTTAATGACAACAAAACAGGTGGCCGATTACTGCGGAGTTTCGGTGTCAACGGTGCTGCGCTGGAACAGCATCAACGGTAAAACCGGCCAGAAGTACCGCCCCGAGTTCCCGGACCCGGATATAAAATCCTGCCCAAATAAATGGGCGGCACATAAAATTCACAGGTTCGCCGGAGTTATCCAGTAACGAGAGACTCCACCCGATCCCACCACGCCTGATAGGCTTTGCGTTGTTCTTCCATGTAATCGCTCTTGTCATAAACTTGCCAGACACCTGGCAGTTTATGACCGAGCATTATTTCAGCAACGTGTGGCTCTGTCAGATCAGAAAAATTTGTTCTCGCCGTTCTTCTCAAATCGTACAGTGACCAGTGTGGGAACTGATACCCCAGCCGCCGCCACGCATATTTCGTCAGGTTATACGGTAATGACTGTAATGACGATCTGCCAACCGGCTCCCGGCTATTCTCTTTCGTGAATACCATGACTGAGCCATTATTCATGGAAATAGCATATTTCACTAACTCTTCGACTGGCCCGATAATTGGGCGCTTGAGTGGCTTCCCAGTTACCGCTCCCGTTTTATGCCGCTCAGCTGGAACCGTCCATACCTTGCTGACCAGATCGAAATCACTCACTCTGGCCCCAATCAGCTCAGCAGGCCGACAACCAAAGTGCAGCAGCAGCTTAATAAAGACTCTGTATTTGGGAACTAAGCGGGAGCCATCAACGGCACCGTATAGGATCTTGATTTCTTCATGGCTCAGGAATCTTTCACCCTGACCTTTTTTGATGTCCATATCTTTGCTGGTTATATCGGATAAAGGCCGATTCTCCACCAGCTTTCTTTTGAAAGCCCATACGTGAGCCTGCTTTGCATTCACCAGTAGCCTATCAGCTATTCCAGGCAACCGATCGCTGATTGGCTCCAGTACTTCCAGCCAGTCGTGAAGACTGGCAATATCATGCGGCAAATTACCAATTTTTGGGAACAGGTGAATTTCGAAAGACCTGAGGATTTGCTCTGCGCCTTTCTTATTTTTCAGACAGTAGGCGTCATACCAAGCCCTGATCACCGATTCAACGGTTAACGCGCCCGTGGCGCGACGTTTTTCAGCCATCCTGACTAACTTGGGGTTTCTGTTAGCCTCCAGCTCACCACGCAACCGGATCACTTCATCGCGAGCCTCTTTGAGACCGGTAGCAGGATAAGAACCAATATCGATACGCTCGCCTTTCCCGGCCCACTGATAACGATATTGAAACACAACACGTCCTTTCGGTGACACTCTTACAGATAGGCCATCACGATCGGATTTTACCATTACCTTTTCGCGTTCCTTTCCTGAGACCGAACGCAACCATGTATCAGACAGCGCCATAAACCACCTTGTACAAACTTAAAAAATCATCTTCGGTTTGTACATTATGTACAAGCACATGTACAGAATTTTGCTAAAAGCAATCGCATTAAAGCGTGATCAATTGAAAGGAGTTAAAGCGGATTAAAGTAATTAATCGTTGATACAGCAAGAATGGCAGGTGATTTGTGAAAGGAGTTTGAAAAATCTGACAGGTTTTTATTTTACTTAATGAGGGGTGATTCGTGGGGGTGCGAGATAATGGCAAAAGTACGGCGCTTGGCCACCTCTTGCAGATAAGGAGACAACGTCATAATTAAATCTTCTTTTATAAGCGCGGCAGCACGCCACGCGTCATGGAATACAAAATTGCGGCTATTTTACCCATCAATGGGGGGCAGGCAATCATTGTTTACACAGGAGGTGCTCCAGTTCGTTCAACGACGTGACGGTCCAGGTCGGCTCAATGCCTTCAGGCTTCACGCGGCCATGCGCATTCAGCCAGACAGTCGACAGACCGGAGTTCATACCCCCCAGAATATCAGACTCTGCGGTATCCCCTACCATCAGCACGCGGTCGCGGTCAGGATTTCCGGCTTGCGCCAGGGCATAATCAAAAATTCGCGGATCCGGCTTCGGCACACCCACCTCTTCGGAGATCACCAGCGCGTCAAAATGATCGCGCAGGCCGGTGCGTTCAAGGCGGATCTGCTGCAGCGCGGTAAAGCCGTTGGTGATGATCCCAAGCTTCGCTTTACCTTTGAGAGAATCCAGCAGGGAAACCGCGCCCGGCAGTGGGGAGCAAATCTCTGCCATCGCATTGAGAAAAGCTTCGTTCAGCGAGCCCGGACTGACGTTTAAGCGTTCCGCCCACGCGTCAAAACGCTGGTGCTGGAGTTGTAACGCGGTGATGGCGCCGTTCTGATAATCCACCCACAGCGGCTTGTTCACCGCCTGATAGTCCTGAAAATCTTCAGCGGTGAAGGTCACGCTATAGTCGAGAAACATCCGCTGTAGGCCGCCGAACGCGTCAAAGGTAAACAGCGTTTCGTCGGCATCAAAGAAAATCCAGTCCCATTTCATCGTTACAACCTTATCTTTGTTATCCAATTGGCAGAGCCATAATAATGGCGTCTTCACGTCCCTCTGCGGTGGGGTAGTAGTTACGGCGGATTGTCGCCTCGTTAAAGCCTAAGCTTTCATAGAGCGCGATGGCGGCGACATTCGACGCGCGCACCTCCAGCCAGAGGGTAAAAACGTCACGGGTTTCGAGCTCACGAATGAGATGCTCAAGCAGTTCTCTTCCCAGTCCCCGGCGCTGAAACGCAGGGTCAACCGCGATGTTAAACAGCGTCGCCTCATCAAGGACGACCTGCGTTATGGCAAACGCCGCCATAGTGCCGTCAACGTCCAGCCGGTAGTTGAGGTACCGATCGCCCTGGTTGCTGGCGAACGTTTTTTCGCTCCACGGAAACGCGTGGGCGCGTGTTTCAATCGCGAACGCGGTGGTCAGGTCAGGCGTCGTGAGGGAAGAAATCGTGTTCATATTCGCAGATTTGTTGCCATAGCGCGCTGCGCGCTTTTGGGTTGGCTTTCAGTTCGTCCAGCGCTGGCGAGCAGATCTGACTCCCCTGAAGAGAGATGTCGGTCGTCTCTCCGATGCGCCAGCTGTTACACCGACTCTCAGGAGGAAGCATTGCCACCCGTTCCGGCGTCAGCTGTAAAACCTGGTCGGAAGTCAGCTTCAGGCTGCGAAGGACATCACCAATCAGGGGTTCATTCAGGGCAGGCAGTTCTTCCGCCACCATCACCAGCCTGACGTGCGCCGGGATGGAGATAGCGATTTCGCCCTGCAACGCCGTCGGGCGACGCAAGGCCCACTGGGTGATGCCCAGCTGCTGCAACTGCCAGTCTCGTCGGGATGTCATAGCGAAAACTCCTGTCTCTCAGGCGCGCAAATATAGCAAATGTGTCGAAAGTGCGCCATCTACCTACTATAATCCCCGCCTGAGTTTATTGAGGAACAATTCATGTCTGCATTTACCCCGGCAAGTGAAGTCTTGCTGCGTCACAGTGATGATTTCGAAGAAAGCCGTATTCTGTTTGCCGGAGATATGCAGGATGATCTGCCTGCGCGTTTCGACTGTGCTGAAAGCCGTGCCCATACCCAATACTACCACCACTGGCAGGTGCTGAGCCGTCAGATGGGCGAGCGCGCGCGCTTTAGCCTGGTGGCGGAGCAGCGCGATATTGCTGACTGCGATACGCTGATCTACTACTGGCCGAAGAACAAGCCGGAAGCCCAGTTTCAGCTGATGAACCTGCTCTCCCTGCTGCCGGTGGGTTGCGACATTTTCGTTGTCGGTGAGAACCGCAGCGGCGTGCGCAGTGCTGAACAGATGCTGGAAGGCTATGCGCCACTGAATAAAGTCGACAGTGCGCGTCGCTGCGGTCTGTACCATGGTCGTCTGGAAAAACAGACAGAATTCGATGCTAACACCTACTGGGACGAGTATCAGCTTGACGGCCTGACCATCAAAACCCTGCCGGGCGTGTTCAGCCGTGATGCGCTGGATACCGGCAGTAAGCTGCTGCTTTCTACCCTGACACCACACACCAAAGGCAAAGTGCTGGACGTGGGCTGCGGCGCGGGCGTACTTTCAACGGTGCTTGCCAGCCATTCGCCTAAAGTCCGTTTAACCCTGTGTGATGTGAGCGCCCCGGCGGTAGAAGCCAGCCGTGCAACGCTTGCCGCAAACGGCATTGAAGGCGATGTTATTGCCAGCAACGTCTTCTCTGACGTGACCGGCCGCTTTGACATGATCATCTCTAACCCGCCGTTCCACGACGGTATGGAGACCAGCCTCGAAGCGGCGCAAGCGCTGATTCGTGGTGCGACCCGTCACCTCAACAGCGGCGGTGAACTGCGTATCGTCGCGAACGCCTTCCTGGCGTATCCGAAAGTGCTGGATGAAACCTTTGGCTTCCACGAAGTGATCGCCCAGACCGGCCGTTTTAAGGTGTATCGCACCGTGATGACGCGTCAGGCCAAAAAGTAATCTCCCGTTCTGTTTGCCAGATAAGCGCATGCGCTATCCGGCAAACAGGCACCTCGCTCCCGACCATTTTTGCAGCGATCAATAAATCGTGCGCACTTTTCTGTTGACGTAAAGCTGAAAACATCTAGAATGCGCCTCCGTGGTTACGATACTTTTACAGTATCGATGGTATGCGAAGGTGGCGGAATTGGTAGACGCGCTAGCTTCAGGTGTTAGTGTCCTTACG
>OASR01000432.1_pt1 | contig 12793 bp, 20 predicted proteins | sample 1475751 | NCBI WGS metagenome assembly OASR01 (sample SAMEA2579907, study PRJEB22360) | human gut metagenome | biome: human gut; feature: human-associated habitat; material: faeces | place: Denmark | collected 2008/2010 | reverse complement strand
CTGAAAACATATCAAAATCTTTTTCAAAAAGTTCTTGACATATCACCAGAATGCTGTATTTATTATACTGATTATATTACAAAACAAACAAAATGTTACTGGTAATTTGTGGCAAACAGTTATATCGACAGGGATATTATTTCCGACTGCATACGTACCATTGGTACCTTGTACTCGAATAATTTCGCTGCTGTAGATTTGGGGCATAAGTTTGTGAATTTCATACGTGTATCCTCATCTTATTAGGAGGATAGAATTTCACATAAGGCAGACTACTGATGATTATAAAACAAATAGCTATTCGTGTCAAAATAATAATGAGCATAGAAATAGTTTGATAAATAAGGGAAAGAAATAGAGCAGTACGCATCAGATTGATAATCAATCTATGCAGTACTGCTCTAAACAACTATAGTTTTACTGATAAAAATGTGCCATCTGCTGCCTCCACATGGACGATTTCCAGACCTTTATTTTCTTTTAGAACATCCAGACATTCTTCCAAAATCATGCGGATATGATCCTTTGTAACCAGACAGTTGTATGGCTCCGGTGTATTTAGCCTCATTTTATCAATTGTCTTGTCGGGGATCAGTCTTATGACGAATCCAATCATTGCAGCCGGCACAGGTATATGCAAGCGTAAATCTCTAGTTCTGATTTTTACTGTCATAATAGAACCCTCTATTTGTCAACAAATACTCTTACGGTTGTTCCGTCGGCTGCCTCCACATTTACAAAATCACCTTCAATTTCCGCATCCAGACATTCTGAAATGGCATCCATCATGCTGCTTAGATCTACGCCTTCCAGATCCTTTTCCGGTATAGGAAGCTTGCCGGTTACTTTCAGAATTTTTTTGATAGCACCAACTGGAAATTGTATGTTAACTTTATCACCTGAAATACTGTCTACAATTATACGAAACATTTTTTTATCATAACTGCACTTAGTAACTGCAGCCGGCTGTACCGGTAAATCAATATTCATAGCTGCCATCAGTTCTGCAGCCTGTTCTGCTGTAATGGTACCTTCTTCCACCATTTTTAATATTCTTAATCTTTCATCCATGACAAATCTCCTTTTTATACTATTTTAACTGAGCAATCGCCTGTTCTGCCGTTATTTCACCATTTTCAAGAGCTTTTAAAATTTCATCTCTTTTCAAGGTCTGTTCGTCAGGACCCGATTCATATCCTAATTTCTTAATAATGGAATCTAGTTTGGACCGGACAGTGGGATAAGATATGCCTAATTCTTTCTCCACTTCTTTAATATTCCCACGGCACCTGATAAATGTCTCTGTAAAATACAATTCCTCATCGGACAAGTAATCGAATTTGCTGAGTCTGAAACTATTTTCAATCACGGTATCACAGGAATCACATTTTAGTCTTGCAACGGTCAGCTCATGATTACATACAGGACAGCGGCTAATGATCTTTTTCATCTCATCACTACCTTTCTACATATTGTTATGCTATTGTTATGTTTAATACAACTATAATACTTAATATTAATAATGTCAATATTAAAATTAATATATTTAATATAAATATCAATATTATGAATTATATAATTGAAAATATGAATGTAAATCTATTTGACAGATCAAATAAACAGATCAACTAGAGATGAATAATCATCAAACAAAAGGACATGCCATGAGATGGAGAGGAGAGGTATGGAAAAGAAAAAAATTAAGCGATATTCGTTTTTTATACAAAGCATATATAGATCTAAGAAAATTTTTCTATATATGTAATATTAGATATTGAAGGAATGTTTCAAGGAGAATCGCGTCGCGCTCCCCCAATCACTCCACTAAGCTTTCTGAACTCGGTGGGGATGGGAGATAGAGGAAAGGTTTTTAGTCCTAAAATTACAATATTTTTACATCGGCTTTAGATTTTCCTCTAAACGAGCGGTCATCCACGTTAAACGTTTGGTACGCCCGTCATCGGTTTTAGCATCTAAATAAGCTCTGGTATAGGTTTTTTTCACCGATGGAGACATATTTTGAAAATTGGTATATGCCAGTTCATTGTCCTTCAGCAACTCCGATATCATTTCAATTTGTTCATCTGTAATAGCGGAAGGTTTCGCCGCAGAATCCCACTGGCCATTGTTCTTTGCTTCTTCAACTTTAGCTCTGCCAAAATCTGTCATAATTCCACGCTTTTCCAGGCTTTCTATTAGAGTTTTGTTTTTCTCTGACCATTTGCTGCCTTTTCGGCGTAGTGAGAAATATTTGATGTATGACTGATCATCTACCCGCTTCATCACCCCATCGATCCAGCCAAAACAAAGAGCTTCTTCCAGTGCCTCACTGGCTTTCAGAGTTACAACTTCCTTGCTTTTTCCAAACAACAGCCAAACACCTTCACTGTCCTGGCCATGATTGGACAGCCAATTTCTAAATTCATCTCTTGTTTTAAAATGTAAAGGTTCGCTCATTTTAGTTCCTCCTTAAACTTATAATGAAATATTCGGTTACGCTCCGAATGATGGTTTTAATATACCATATCATAGGGGGAAAATATATAAAGAAATACTTAAATAAAGAATATTGGTAGCTGCATAAAAGACCAATTATGGGACAAGAGAATGTCATAGGAAAGACAGATGAAAGATAGATGAAAGATTGAGGAAGGGCAGAAGAAGTATGTTATTCATGACAAATTTTCTGCTTTTTAATACACATATAAAATAATTCTTTTTTTATATTGTATAATGACTAAAAAAGAAGGAGATTTGATATGATTCAGGATTTAGTGATGACAAAAAATTTATTTCTACTGGTTTGTATTATTTTATTAGTTTTTATTATTGCCGTTTATGTTGTTTTGGGAATTGTATTAACCAAACTGAATAAGGTTATGTATGGTTATTCAACTCCTATGGCATGGATACCTTGCTGTAATATCTATTTATTAGGTAAGTTAACATTTAATAAATGGGTTGGATGGTTATTACTTATACTTGGAGTTTTATCATCGTCACAGCAATATAAGATAAGCGGGAATGAAATCGTAAGTTTTAGTTATTTACCTTTTGAAATAAGTCCCGCGTTATCTGTTATCTATTCTATTATCATGGTTGGGCTGTTTATATATGCGATTATTAAGTATTATAGATTGAAATAGAAGCCGACAAAATTAGCTCAATCCTATGTTTTGGGCGTGTAGGAATATTGATTTTAATAAATGAATATCTCACTATTTGGGAATTTATCCGGAAAAATAGGATGTACTGGTTACGCTGACTATTATCGAAGTAAATTCCCTGTAGTGGACGTTTAGAAGTTGGAAATTAATATCCAGTAAGCGCAAAACAATGCGCTGAATTATTTGTACATACGATATTCAGAGTTTCTGGAGCATGTTAAGACTTTTTATTATACTGCATTTCTGATTTAACCGCAAAAACGCCATACATAATGATAAAGAAAATGCAAAGCAACCACGAACATCCTCTAAATAATGCAAATGGAGTCTCAAACAGAAAACACCAGAGAAAACCAGCCCCATTCAGTTCCCATAACCCCGGGGTAAGATACCAGGATTTCGGTTTAACCATTTTTCTTCTTTCTCAAAGTTTAAAAAGAATTTATATTTTTTCATCTGGAATTACCTCCCCAAATATTTGTTCTGTTGTTGAAAGCATAAATTTCATTCTCTGGTAATCAGCATATAAAACTGCCTTACCTAGATCTGTAATTGTATACATCTTTCTGCGGGGGTCATCGCTTGGCAGAGACATAATGAGGTTCTTTTTTTGCAGATTTTCAATAGCACCATACATGGTTCCTGCTGCTAATCTTACCTGACCACCACTTAATTCCTCAACTTTTTGCATAATTGCATATCCGTGTGCCGGTTCTTTTAACGCTAATAAAACATAATATACCGTTTCTGTTAATGGTAAATTCTTATCACGGTTCATCTGTATTACAACCTTTCTATACAGTTTGACTATATAGTATGATTATATACAGTTAGGATGTATATGTCAATACTTAATAGATACTTAATAGATGTAAATGTCAATACGTATTAGATGTATTTAACTGTTGACAAAATGTAACGAACATGTTACATTTATAAATGTAATCAAGTCGTTACATTTTATGATTTACAATTAAGACATATTACGATATTTTCAAAGGAAAGGGAGGATAAACTTGATTTATAATCGAATTAAGGTTTTGAGGGCAGAACGAAACTGGACACAGGCTGATTTAGCTTATAAAGTAGGAATATCTAGGCAAGCTGTGATATCCATAGAAAAATATAAATATGTACCATCTTTAGAGTTAGCATTTAAAATAGCAGAAGTATTTGATATTTCAATTAACGAAGTATTTGAGCACAAGGAGGGGTAGGACAATGAATGAACAAAAATTTATTTTATTTTTTCTAATAATAGGATTGGTAGTTACCTTATTTCTTTATTTTTGGAAGGCAAAAAAGGAGATCCAGTACAAAAAGGACGAACGTTGGCAAGCAATACAAAACAAGGCAAATAGATTCGCCAATATTTCCAATTACATTTTAATAATAGTTGTTACTATCATAGATATTATAGTTCTATATTCAGATATACAAATAACGCTTACCTGGAATAGATTTCTTACTATAATAATATTATTCATTGCGATGCGTAATACATTGGAGTTGGCTGCATTATTTTATTTCGACAAGAATATGTGAAATTTAAAGTTGGTTTAATGGTTCCATTAATATTTTATTTACGCAAAATTTTATCCATTGATTTACCCTTTGCAAGTTCATCTATAAGCTTATCCAGATACCGTATTTCTTGCATCAGCGGTTCTTCAATATCCTCTACCCGTACACCGCAAACGGAACCTTTTATCAGCACTCTGTTTGCATTCAGTACGGGTGCATTCTGGAAAAAGGTGGCATAATCTATTTGTTTTATCAGCATTTCTTCCAGGTCTATATGCCGGTAGCCTGTTAGCCACCGGATGATCTCATCTACCTCATCTTTGGTGCGTCCCTTCTTCGTTGCTTTGTTGACCAGCATGGGGTAGATCTTTGAATAACTCATTTGATATACTTTATTGTAACTCATTTATCATTTCTCCATTTCTATAATTCTTAACTATAGTTTCTTTTCATTATGCTGCATCCTGTTTCTACCTTAAAAATATTGAATAGAAAGGCAGAAACAGTATTAATAAAAAAGCAGGCATTTTGGGGACTTTTAGAGATTCATAAACTTAGAGATGTTCTCTATTATCATCTTTGCATTGTTTGCAATCGGCTCTGTTCCATCCACAAAAATAATAGGGCATTTCATACTTCGCAGCCAGGTATCTGTTTTTTCCATTGTACGGGTTGCAACAAAGTCATAAAAATTCCTTTCTTGTTCGTACATATCTCCGCCTTCTAATACACGATCACCAAAGTTGTTTATGCCTCTTTGCTTTACGCGATTAAGTCTTATTTCAAGCGGTACTTTTATATATATAATGCAATCATACATGGCATTGATCGTGTTGCCATAATCACAATTTACAGATGATAAAATAAACCGGCTGTACTTTTTAATATCTGCTGATAAAAGCTCCAGAACTTCTTCTCTGGTACGAGAATCTGCATATGGGATAACAGAATCTCTGAAGTAATAATCCTCAATATCCATATGCTTATATCCAAGCATATCAGAAAGTTGCCTGCCTAAAGTAGTTTTTCCGCTGCCATTTCCACCTGCAATAGCAATTCTATGATACATTCCCGTCACCTCACATATTCTATTATGCATTTACGCCTTCCCTACATGCGATCCAGCAGCAATTGAGAAAATTCATCAATATCTTCGGGTGCTCCCTGTTTGAGCAATCCACACTTTGCACACAGCAAATAGGCGCGTGAAGTACGTTCGCCCCGCAAGAACATATTTTGAAATTCCCACAAAAGAGTGCTGTCCCACACCCTTTTGGGAGAGCAGTATGCGCCCAGTTCACGGCCAAGAAGCATGGAGTGGTTCCAGTCAAAGCGGCAAAGGCTGTATGACCCGTCGGAGTTAATTGCCATTTCGTAAAAGACGTACGGGCAGACACGAACCTCTTTAATTTCATCGCCCAGAAGCCCCACAGATTCATTGACTGTCACTTTTTCCTGCTTGAATTTCGGCCAATAGTCGATGATATGCTCAACAGAAATTCCATCAGTGATATTTCCGAAGTCGGCGTAAAATTGCTGTTCCTGTGATTCTGTTAAAATGTCACCATTGATTTTAATATTCATTTCACATTGATTTCGATGCTCATAGAAGAATGCAATATTTTTGACAAAGGCGTCATAATCCAGTTTGTATCCGGAGAAATCCTGATATTGGGTAGCGTTGATGCCTTCTACCGAAATGTTAATGCGATCAAGCCCTGCATCGATAATTTGTAAACTGAGTTCTGGAGTGAGCAGGGATGCATTGGTAGTTGTGTCAACACGTTCACAGCAACCGGAATCCTTCGCATATCGAACCATCTCTGGAAAATGAGGATTCAGCAGCGGCTCACCGTCTTTATAAAGGCGGATTACCTGTATCTTATCTTTAAAATTGCCCAATTGGTCAATCAGAGATTTGAATAATTCAAAATCCATTGGTCCATGTCCGCGGCCCGCAGTTTTTCTCAAAAGTGATCCATCCCCGGATGGACAAAATTTACAGTGAAAATTACAGGTATCGCAGGGGTCAATATAAACGACATAAGGTGTTCGTAGTGGAAGAGCTTCTTTTAATTCTTCTCTGTCATGTAAATCAATGCGGGGTTTTATTTTAGCGCGCATTTGCATAGTTAATCGTTTCCTTTCTCGTATATAGGCTATAATTATATTTTAGCTACTAAAACATAATCTGTCAATATATATTTTAGCTGCTAAACAAAAAAGAAAGGATAGATTAATACGCTTATTATTCCTTCGGCAGATTTTCCATATAAAGATTTAAAAAGTTTAAAATGGCAATGCGCTGGTCTTCGGTAAGATTGCTTAAATAATCCGCAATGGATTGATATGCCTTTTCATGGAAACAGTCGTGTGCTTGCTCAGCTGTGCGGCCAAGAGCAGTCAGTCTAATATACACGGTTTTCTGGTTCCCCTCCATCTTAAATTTTTCCACCATTCCCTTTTTCTGAAGTTTATCCGTGATTTGCGTTACAGCACCGTTGGTAATCCCTAATGCTTGGGCGAGGGCCTTGGCATTCATGGGCTCATGGGCACCGATAGCCTCAATCGTGTGAATTTCAGATGGATATAATCGTACACCTACGCCAAAGTCTCGCGGACATTTGCTGGTTTTATTCATAGTATTTGTAATGCCAATCATTTTTTCTAAGATTTCATTATATTGTTTCATTATTACCCATCCTGTTTTTTAAATTCATTTTAGCTCCTAAATAAATTTCTGTCAATTCTACGATAGAGGATAACCTTATTTTAGTGTTTTGGACAACGAAATTTAGCTTTCATATTGACTTGTTCTATCCTAATTTGCTATAATTCTTGAAATGACAACTATCGATCATACTCGCAAGAACTTTTTGCGCAAAATAAGTAATAAAAATAACGAATGAAAAATAGAGGATACTATGAGAAACAATATGATCTTGACATTTGCCAATCTGCTTGTTGGTAACAAAATTGATACTCAAACCATTATCCACTCACTAACGCTTATTTGCGACAATTTTTTATTTGATTGTGGACTTCTTTATGAAAACGACCCTCAAAATTCTTTGTCCTTAAAAGAAAACTACAATCCATGTTGTATGCGGGTTCGTAAAAGTATTTTAGTTGAAGAGATTTCGGCCGAAATCTGTAGTCAATTAAAAACCGCGCCTTTCATTTATGTCGACGAAACGGAATGTTCTACCACTAATTTTGCGCTGCATCACTATTTCTATGCAAAATCAGTTATTATTTTGCCATTATTAGATGAGGATTCCAGTATATGTGGTCTCATTGTATTATTGAATGCCCGGGAGAAAAAACGAATATGCAACTTAGAATTAGAAAATTTATCTGCGATCTTAAATATGTTGTCACGCTATGTCAGTATCCGGTTATACCAAAATAAGTTGGCGTTTGCACGTAAATCCCTGGAAGGTATATTAGACAATACCGGAATTGATATATATGTCAACGATTTTTATACTCATGACATCCTTTATGTTAATAAATCAATGGCAGCGCCGTATGGTGGAATCAGCTCGTTTGAAGGAAAAAAATGTTGGGAAGTTCTTTTTCCCGGAACAACTGGTCAGTGTGAATTTTGTCCTCAAAAGGAGTTAATAGACGAACATAACAATCCAACTAAAATTTATTCCTGGAATTATCAGAGATACTTTGATGGGGCATGGTTCAGAGTATTCAGTGCGGCTTTTAGATGGGTGGATGGACGGCTTGCCCATGTTGTAAGCAGTGCAGATATCACAGAAAATAAAAGAAATGAAGAGATTATTAAAAATATGGCTAACTATGATCCGTTGACTAAGCTGCCTAATCGCAGATTACTAGTTGTCGACTGTGAAAAACGTATAAATCTCGCTGTTGAAAATGAAAAAGGGTATGTGCTTTTTTTTGATATTGATGGATTTAAGTCAATCAATGATACGCTGGGACACGATGCGGGGGATGAATTTTTAGTTAATCTGGGTGAGTTTTTTAATAGTATCTCAATACTCAAAGACTGTATTTATCGAAATGGGGGAGACGAATTTGTAGCTATTATTAATGGCAGCATAGAGGAGTCAGGCTTGATAACTTTATTAAATTTTATATTTGAACGTTTCAAAAAGCCCTGGAATCTTAAAACAGGGAATATTATTTGTAATACGAGTATAGGTATCGCATGTTATCCGGAAGACGGTGTAACTGCGGAGGATCTTCTTTATAAAGCAGACCAGGCAATGTATCAAATAAAAAAAGCAGGTGGTGGTGGTATTTGCTTCGGAAGAGATATAAATCGTAAGACAAATCTAAATTCAGAAGAAGGATAATTGACGTATCATAAAAAGCTCAGTAAAGACCAAGATATTCCACTTTAGATAACAGTCCGTAAAGGAATGTGTATGAAAATAGTCATAAAAGCCGTTTCAGATTAATTTCGTTTTTATGACTATTTTAGTACTTATGAGAATATTTGTAAATATTGTTTATTGTTTTTGTAAAAGAAAAAATAATCAGTTCCAGTACTATAGGTTATTCTATATCCATTCTAATAATTAATATCTGCTTATCCTTACATCTACGCGGTTACAAAATTCTTTTCTTCTCAATATTGTTACAACGATAACAAATAATGAATACAACATATTTCCAATATACGGTTGTGTGGAATATCTTTTTGTTAAGCTGGCACTTATGAAAAAAAAGATGATTTGTAATATAAGAATTATCCAATAAGAAATTGTTACTCGTTTCATGAACAAATAACCCGTTGGAATATAAATTATGACAATTAGCGTTTTAACGATATAATCTGGGATTTGAGGAACGCCAAATACGGTATTCATCTGTGAACCATTAAACAACAGTGATAAGAATACAGCTATTGCGCTAAATACATGATAACCTCCAATAAAAGTAATTACTTTAGACTGTTTCATTCCTTTACTCCTTTAATAATTCAAATTTATATGGGGCTTCTGACATTTTTTATTGTACAAATTCAATGTTGATATCGCCGTTTTTAACATTGAATTCAATCTGCTTTGAACTTTCAATTACATTGTTTTCCAAATTGCTTTTACCGTTTTTTACTGCTGTAACTATCAAATAGTCAGTTTCAACCCCTTTTATAGTTCCTTTGATATCATCATTTTTCGTGGAGCAGTTATAAGTCACAGCAGTAGTATTGTTTAATATAATATCACCATTTGTTGTTTGGATAGATATTTTTTGATATTCCTTTTCAGGTAATGATACAATAAGTGTACTGTCATCTACACCTACTGTTCCACGCTCTTTTTTAATATTTAGTACACCATCCGAAATATCAATACTATACCATGAATCAGTGAGAGAATCTGAATATTCAACAAGCACTTCCTTATTCATAGACGTTTGAACGGTAATTTCTGTACTGATATCTTCGATAACAACTTCAGATATTGTTTCCTTGCTTTGAAACTGTTTTCTTTCGTATTCATCAAAATTATCCGTTATGATGCAGCCAGATAGTAAAGTAATAATTCCTGCCAGCATAATGCAGATTAAAAATTTTTTCATCCTCATGCCTCCTCAGAATTTAGTTGTTTTAAATATATCGTATAGAAATGGAAGAATCTATTGGTAGTGGGATAGCGGCTCGTAATCACGAAGAATTAATACCCGTGGTCGACATGCTCCCATGTTCCGCTTTCATTTTCAACTAATATCCACTGCCAGTTATCGTACTTAGAATTTGGATTAAGAGAGCCATCTCCGCCAGAGGAGTCTACATCAAATGAAGAAAGTAAAACAATTGCTTTTTCAGCATCATATTGTTTGGCCCATTTATCTGATGCCTTATTCTGATCATCACCGGCGTACTTTATCATAGTCAGAGTACATCCTTCAAAGTTTGATTCAAAATATTCTTCAACGGTGTCTATTGCTGATTTAATTTCTGTATCTGAATAGATTTCAGAATCAATATCGATTATCTCAACGTTTTTAATATTGCTGTTACATCCGCTAATAGTCAGCATAGCGGCAAATAATAATGTTACTGATAAAATCCTTTTCATTTCAACTACCTCCCCAATTCTTAATTAATAGTTGATTTAAATATACCATATTGGATTGGAGTATGCTACTATTAAATGGCAGTTATTATTATTGCAGCCTAAAATAACAGTTTTGAAAAGTAAGAAGATTCTGTATGCTAATAAAGTAATAGAACCGGATATCCATTTTACATATTCTATTTAAATAAATTTGGGGATGATGAAACAATGAAAAAAAAGACTATATTAATAATTATAATAATAGTGGCAATTGTATTGATAATGATTAGTGGATTGTTTTGGAAAGTGACAAAAAAAGAAACACTATCAATCACATATGGAGACTGGGAATTCCAAAGAGGTCTTACGATTAAGGAGAATGGAGAGTCGGCTTTTCCAATTGGAGAATACACCTATGATGATTCTAAAAATAAAGGAATACCATCATACATTATCTCATCGCTTTCACTTAAATCATCATATGAGATTCACGCAGCTGATGGCTTGAATATGCATGAATTGCCAAGTGGTGCAATTGTAAAATATTATATTCAGCCGGTGTATCAACAATCGGAAATTACAATTAAAAATATGTATACACAGAAAAGGTGTATATTATTAGAGCCACTGTCACCTAAAATGAAGATGATCTTTTCAAATTTAGGAGAACAGAAAGATTTTGAAGAAATATATGAAGCAGATAAGAATGGAAAGTATAGATATATAAACAAGTAGATAGAACAGTAGAGGCGTATGTTTGTTATTTGTATGTCTCTATTTTGCTGTGAAGCTACCAAATAATCAAGAATTTATACCAGTTAGTCAATCTCAGATGTAAAATTGATGAAAATATGATATTATAAACTAAACTATTGTTATGTTATTACAGGAGAGGGAGAGGAAAGTATATGAGAAGAAAAAAACAATTTTTATTACTAGCAGTTGTATTTATGTTAATGATGGTGGTATTACCATTGAATGCTATGGCAAAAAGTAAAATTATTCCTAATAACAAAAATGGGATACCAGATAAAGTATTGTATCAAACTATATTGAAAAAGCTTGGTAAAAGTAAAAACTTTACAGAAAATGATGTAGTAAAAATAAAGCGCTTAGATGCCAGCAATTATGATAAGCTAAATAAAATCAAGAGTTTAAAAGGCATAGGTAAACTTAAAAATTTGAGGGAACTAAATGTTTCATGTAATAATTTAAAATCCTTGTCTGGAGTTGAAAACTTAAATAACCTGACAAGCTTATCGGCAAATAGTAATCAGCTTGTTGATATTTCTGCAATAAAAAATTTAATAAGATTAGAATATTTGGATATTTATAATAATAAAATATCCAGTCTCAAGGATATTAATAAATTAACCAGATTAAAGTCTCTTGATGTTCAGATAAATAGAATAAAAAAATTACCGTATTTAAAAAAATATCCAAATCTAGATGAAGTTGAGTTTAAGTATAATAAAATTAAAGCAAAAGAATTAAACAAAAAACTACCAAAAAAATGGGATAGAAAAAGTTCATGGTATGAAAGTACTGTACAGCTTCAAAATCTGGTGAAGAGTATAACATTTGTTAATCCATCATCCTATAAAAAAATTAGTAAAAATACTAATATAATATCAGGTATTACAAATAAGAATTCAAAATTAGTGTTAAGAGATCCTAGTGGGAATAAAATTGCATCAGTTAAATCAAATAGCAGAGGTAAATTTACATTTAATAACTTAAATCTTATTCAATGGGTGGATAAACGCTTGACATTAGAGGCATATGTAGTGGATTCGTTTTATAATGACGATAACGAATCTTATACATTGAAAGAAATAAACTTTACTGTCCATAATTAACAGCCATATTATTTAAAGTTAAACAATACTACAATAACAAGCCTGTAACTGCTTAGCCAAAAGTATACATACAAAAAGTGCAAAGTCTATTCAATTATCAAGGTGCATTGTTGTTTGTTGATACGTAAACGTCAAATCATCCGCCTGCCCAAATAAATACGCCGCTTTTTAGCGGCGTGGTTTATGACACTTGGCGGGA
>OASR01000428.1_pt1 | contig 12932 bp, 9 predicted proteins | sample 1475751 | NCBI WGS metagenome assembly OASR01 (sample SAMEA2579907, study PRJEB22360) | human gut metagenome | biome: human gut; feature: human-associated habitat; material: faeces | place: Denmark | collected 2008/2010 | reverse complement strand
ATAGTGAAATAGTGAAATAGTGAAATAGTGAAATAGTGAAATAGTGAAATAGTGAAATAGTGATATGGAAAATAAGTGTTCTGAGCCTGATATTGCTTCCATTCAGGCTCGAGTTTTTATTTTATTCAGCAATTAGTAGATAGACTAAACGTGTCAGGATGAGCGGCTATGCCATGGTCTAAAAAAGAACATAATTGTTGCGCTAAAGCCTTTGCTAAGATTGGTGGCACAGCATTGCCTATCTGCTGATATTGAGAATCCTTAACTCCATAGAATACAAAACTGTCTGGGAAAGTTTGTAAGCGAGCGGCTTCACGGATACTCAATGCTCGATCATGAATGGGATGAATCCACATTGATTTCCTAACATTAACTACTGTCCCGGAAGGCTCATTATATTTGAGTCGTAAATAGATTGTATTTTGTGTTCGTGAGCTATCAGAATAAGTAGTCTTAAGTTCTAATGGCAAATCATGGAAATTACAGCCCTGCTGAATCTTTTTAAATCGTTCTAAGGCATGTGGTGTCGTTTCGGTAGAAACATGATTATAAAGGATTTTTGAATTACGAAGCTGTTGTCCTAACTCGCTAATAGGTTCTTCAATAACTGGAAGCTCAATTCCGATACTACCATCTTTAACAGTGGTAGCAACTTTAATATTATCTATGTCCTTTATGGCATCTTTAACAGTCCTGAATTGTTTTTCAGAGAAACGACCTTCCGGTAAGCTAATGCTTTTTGCAATGCATTTTTTTATTCCCATAATAACAAAGCGCATACGCTTTTGTGGGGCGCCGAAATGAGCTGCAGACAAAACACCTTTGGTGATGTTATAACCGCTATCTACAGAACCAAGTATTGACTCAACATAATCAACAACTGCCATAGACGTCACAATAGCGGTTAAGCCATTTTTTATAGAATATTCTTTTACAACAATATTATTACAATGAATCTCCATGGCTTTAGACAACATTCTTTGGATCATAACAACTGGTTCAATTGTTGTGCATAAAAGATTTGTATGCTTAATTTCATTGGTATTATTGAAATACTGATTTATGACCATCCCTGCAAGAAAATTATAGTGAACAATAGGGTCGTGCAAACTGGTTTTTTTCTCATTTATCAGTTTTTCTGCTAGAGAAAGTAATTTTTTTTTATGTTTTTCTAAAGCTAATTTCAGCTTGTCTTGGTTTTTTCTGACTTTATAAATAACGTTAAAAGTAAAATAATCTTTTTCATTCCATAAATATTTTTCTATTTTTTCTTTGTAGCGCACTACATCTATAGCCCCGTCAAAAAGGAATGGCTTATCAAGTAATGAGATCTCAGCAGTCTCCGTCTCGATATTATATTTCTTTATGATATGTTGATCATTCTCATCAACATAAAACCGATGGACTTTCGATTGCAGAAGGCTAACGTTTTCCATAACAAAGGCTTTTGGATGTAAATTGAGAACAGCCTGAACGAATTTTTTCACAAGCGAATTATTCTGACTGATCGCATGATTTTTTTGGCGGTTTGCGCTTGAAAATCCTTGGCAAGGTGGTCCTCCGATCACAACATCGACTTGACCAAGTTCTGCTTTAATTGTATCTGAAAGAGCATATTCAACGTCGCTATACATAACCACGTTGTTACCGTGGTTATGTTGATAAGTTTGCCGCGCACTAGCATTCAACTCGAATGCTGCTTTAACCGAGAATCTCCCAGTCTGCAGAAAACCATAGCTGAGTCCGCCAGCACCAGCGAACAAATCTACTATGCTGTATTTCGATGTTGATGTAACTTGTTCGCTCATAAACGAGTCCAAATTTTCCTAATGACTTTAACTGTATGAAACATAAATAGTTGAGCATATAAAATGCGGTTACCTAATTTTCTCACCTTTGCGTCTTCTTTTCAATGAATTTATCGATGGTTAGAAATTATATTCATATTTACTGGCTGTATCGGTAATTTATTTCGAAATCTTAGTCATTCAGTTCTGTTAAGCAACTTTCCATTTCGTCAGAAAGGTCATAAGGAATGCTCAAAACACTCCTCCAGCATTCTTCCCGCTTACACCATTGAGTAACGTTTTCTACACCGCGTGATGCATCAGTGAGCTTGTAGTAAACGATTTCAGATAACTCGATTAAAGCTTTCTCAATAGGATGAGGTATGGATTGTCTTGCCCAGATAGCAATTAAATCAAGCTCATGAGTCTTGAATTTTTTTTGTATTAATTTGTGCAGGAAAGCAATTGTGTATGTAATAATATTAGCGCGGTATCCTTGTGAGTACCATCCTTGATGTGGTATCATTTTCTCCATATATTTAAACATTAGAATTAAAGCGACTGTTTCCTGGAAATATTTATTATCTAACTTTGCAACCTCCTTTTGGTTACTCCATTCCTTAGTCATTTTATCAGCGAATTTCGTAAAATTTGTTTGTGCACCACGACTGACTATATATGGAAAGCCTGCCCAGGTATTGCGCACCTTAGCAAGATCGGTTTTAGTAATTAATTGGTTTTTGGGGTTCTGTAGGAGGAATGTTTTTTTCTCCGTCCGAGTTAAACGCATTTGTTTTTGAAGATACTGCCCTCTTGCCCTTTCATAAAACCACTTTGTATCAAATTGGGCATTTTCATTTGCTCTTGCATAAAGGCGTTGTGAGCATCGCTCCATCCAAATATGAAATGGATGTGTTGAAAAGAAGTCTGCATCGCTTACCTTATTTTGACTATTGGATGAGCGAGAAATATCCTGAATAAGTTGTGTGGCTTTGTCCTCCGAAATTTGTTCAATTACCGTGAGTTTCATTTGAACAAACACTTCGCTTAAATCATGTTTGTCTTTATGTCGTGTATTTGAGAGAGATGCAGTGGTTTGCCCTCCATTGATTATTTGAAAATCATTCGCAAGTACTAGCCGTTGCCCTTCTTGAGTTTTCTCAATTAAGACATTCATTGCAGTAGCTGAAATTCCATTGTTATATGCAAAAAATCTTTCTGGAGTTTCGATTATTGTGGAACGTATTTTTTTATTAACTGCGACTTTAGTAGATAAAAATGAGCGAACGTTTCCCTCCAAAAGCAGGCTACCATACTGGTCATATACATCAGCTAAAACTTCTCCAGGTATAATACAAAGATAACTTTTGAAATCTTTTGTCGATGTCTCACTTGCATTTAGGCAGGGAATTCCATTTGGCGTATACTCTTTAAAGTTAATCTCAACTACATGCCTGCCTGAATCAGACGCACACATATTGAATAAACGTTCAATGTCCCAAATTTCACACTCAGTAGGAATTCCATTAATAGTATCAGATTCAATTTTTTTTATGTTTGTTCTTATTACTGAATTTGAAAAAATAAGTAAGCGATATTTACGTATTTCATTTTTGTTTTCTTTAATAAGATCAGCCAAGTCCCAACATGGTCTGCTCATTTCTAAGCTATGACTGAAAAAGTTATTTTGTGCTTCGTATACGAAGTTCATTATAAGATTTTGTAACTGTTTTGCTTTTTTTTTCGATAGAAGCTGTTCACTCTGAGAACCATCATAATCCGCGATTATAAGATTCATTGTTTTATCGAATTCATCATATGCATAACCATCAATACGTAGTTTCCTGTTATGCTTACCAAGACCTTCAAAATAACAGGCTGAGAAATCAGGCAAAAACTCACCCTCTTGTAAATAATTCGCGAAAGTAGACACAAAAGTAGCACATGTTCCATCCCCTGTTACAGCTGCACTGACTTTTATTTCTTCTAAAAAATCTATCCTAAATTCATTGGCGTCCATTTTTTATCCTTTTAGGAATTTGCTTAATGCTGGTAAACTTAGCTCATAACTGAGTGAAACTATTTCGTTTGGTATTGTGCTTTTTAAAATTCTAGGAAATGACTTATCAACTGTAAATCTTTCCATTTTAGAGAAGTAATATTTTGTATCTGAGTATTCTTGTATGTCTATATAGCCGTAATGGGTAAGTTTTTGGTGAAATAATTCAAATGCATCTTTGTGTGATAAGAGTTTTTCCCTTATCCGGTAAACGACGTCATTCAGTGATATCGCGTCTGCTTTATTTGAAACTACTCTATCAATTCTCATGATTACAAGTTCCCCAGTTTCAATACAATCTAATTGTTCTAAAGAAGAAATCGTAACGGTTGATGATGATATACCTGTTGCCTTTATTTCATACCATCCTTCTGCGTACATAAAATCTTGATCGCCTGCCTCGGCACCTGCCCAGCCATTAACTGCATATAGCTTAGAATCACAATTCTGCATGTAATATTCTAAGAATAATAATTCTCCTAAAAGTCCCTTGCGTATATGTTCCTCCATGAGTCCATTTTTTTGTGACTCCAGTAATCTAGTCCATTGTCGATAACGATTTATAACTAGAGCTAAAGAGTCATGTTCATTTTGTGCCGCACTTGAATATTCAATAATATCGCAACATAAAATTGCAAAAACATCTTGTTGAGCGTCATTTACTAACTCAAAGGTCAACAGCCAACGATTGTCACTCTCTCTATGACGACGACTAACAATCAATGATTTTGAAGATTCGATCGCTTCGATATCAGCATTGCATAATAATAATAAAGTTCTTTGGCTAATTGATTGATAACCAATATGCCACTCAAGAGGGTGCATTATATTAATCTGTAAAAAACCACCCTGTTTATAATCTATATCGTCCCATTGCTGTGAAAGTAATTCAGGTGTTAATTTCATTCGTCGTTTCCCTCATCTTCAATGAAATCATTATAGTCGCGCAGCTCAATTGGGTTGACCATATAATTAGCTGTTTTTTCTTTTCCATTTGCTGGGATGCCAATCCCTAAAGCAAAGAGATAGTCAGGGACTTTTATATTGCCTTCAATTTGACTTCTTGCTTTGTCAACTTCAATTACATGCAATATTAAAATAGGGTTTCGTGGTATGCATAAATATGCTTTGTCTGGGATATATTGGGCCTTAGGGTTATCGGTCCGAAATTTTATTTCGACTGATTTCTTTTGTTCTTCGGTCAAGCCAATTTTGGTTGCGCCACCGGCCCCCACACGCACTTTGGTTCCACTAATGCAGATTTGTGAGCCTGCAGCTTTAACTGTACGTGATTCTGGTTGAATCAAAATTTCTTGATTACCATAATTTAATGGATAAAAATGAGACCCACTACCTTGGGCGATGTGCACATCCCATTTTTCTAAATTTGAATCATCCCTTATGAAATCCGCAAGGGCAGCTCCTTGGAAATTAAGTTGCCAAGGATGAGTTTTAAAGTCTCGAAGTAGTTGTTCAACTTCGTCTTTATGTACATCCTTCCAGAAAAACTTCTCATCTTTCCTGGTAACCCTAACCCCATTCTCTGGCAACCTATTGATAAAATCTTTAAAAGTTTCCTCATTAATATTTAAGGACATTGTATCTGACTTCAATCGGGGAGTCTCAAGTAAACGTCCAGATACTGTTATTGGACGCTTCACGAAGGTCGCTGCTCTCATTTTGTTTTTCGCAGTAACTATAAGTGATGCAGGATCTTGACGAACTTTTAAACCAAAATCCATCGGTGTAAGATTTGCATTTTTCATACGTGCGACTTCTTGTTTTAACTCTTCGGCCGCTGCGGTTATGTATCCATACCAATCAATTGCTTCTGAGCTAATCCAAATCTTGAATAAATCATCATAATTAGGACGGTATCCAAACCATCTCCCCATTTGTAATAATGTATCATACATAATAGAACGACGATAAAAGTAACTAACGCATAATCCTTCGAGGGTTAATCCTCGAGATAAACTATTACCTCCAACCGCAATGACACGTAGCCCATCGTCTTTGTGATTAAAATAATCAAGTCCGGTTGAGCCGCTTTTTTGATTAACGGATCTTACGTCAATTGGTGCCACAGCTTTATAAAGATATTTACTTAAGAATTCATACCATGGCAGTGGATGTTTGGACGTGCCTGCTTTAAAAGCTAGCTCGTGTTTTTCCCACACTGTTTTAAGATAAGCGATGCTGGATATACCTTCGCTTTCTTCTTCAGACAAATTTGCATAGTTTTGTAAGTCAGAGCGTATCTTTATTATCCATTCCCCAGCCAAATCACGAATTTGATTTTGAATATTTGTGAAGCGACTAGTGTGAATCATCATGGAATGATGCTTGTTGGAATCTCCTCTTATATCGCGAATAGCAGTGGCTAGCAAAAAATAGGCCATTGCTTCTATCATGCTTGGCGGTAATGCTGTGACATGATGTTCTTTTTTATGATTAAAGGGAAAGAAATCATCCATTTCAGATGAATATATCGGTTCAAGAGCGGTTTTATATTTTGCAGGATACTGTTCATTCCCACCAAATATATTCTCTGCACCAATATAGTTTGTTGGAGGAGATAGCGTATAAATAAAATCACGCGGGAATAAATCATCGCCTGTCATCTCGTCAGCACTTTCAGGATCGATGAATATATTTGCATACGGTGTTGCTGTAATACCTAGGTAAGATGCCTGCCGGAAAAGTTTCAACAAACTGCGTATCGCTTTATTAATTGCTGTAGGATCTTTTTCCGAATCATTTGTATTTACGGATGCATTATCAGCTTCATCATCAATCAGAAGTAATGACTTCGCAATTAAACCATTTGCATCAGCATTGTTACTTTTTAACCATCTATTTAGATTTGCAAGGATGCTTTTGTTTTTTTTGATGACAAACAAGACTGTATTATTAACACTTTGTAACGACAGGCTCATTTGACGTAATATATTTTTATCAAAATCTTTTATAACTGACGTGAATGATTCTATTCTTTTTTTATGCCCATGCTTACCGACACCAACTGGTATATTTTCAATATCCCTCTTAGGATTTAAAAGGTATTCACTTTTTCTTCCTGAGAACTCTTCATCAAGACGTTCTTGTGTTTGTTGACGAAGGTTTTCCATAGTACCCGCAAGGATAATTATTACATTATAACCCGTATCTGCAGCTTTATTACATATGGCAGTATAGTTGGCTGTTTTACCCGACTGTACATCTCCAATAACTAATCCTCTTCTTTGAAATGGCTCAGCATTTTTAGGATCACCTAGTAAATCAACAATCTCATCTGAGACACGATCAAGGCTACCTGTAACACGAGAATTCCAGCCTTTAGCCTCCTCTAGGTATGTTTTATAACGTTTCCAGAAATAGAAATCTAAACTAGCTCGCCTCGCTGGTAGCCACGATTTATGTTCTTGATTTTCATCAGTAATTGCTGTGCCTAAATCCATCTCAACAACGATTTTTTCTTTAAGTCTCCGCCTGAGCTTATCGAATTCATCATCACTAACAGGATATAAAGGTGCCATTAATTTTCTCAGTTTAGCAGCGATATCTGAAAATTGAGCTTCTGTTGGAGGGGTATTAGGGTATTCTTTGTTTGTACTGGAAGATATTATGCCTTCCAATTGTTCCATGTTACTTGCTGACATTTCAATGTTCCCCTTTATAATGTTCGATTAAATGAGGGTAGTGCATAAACGGTTCTGTAATGGTTAGCTGCTCTAACATATCATTTTTTGCTTTCCGTGTTGAAAATTGTTCAAGTAAACCTTTTATCATTAACTCAATCTCTTTGTCGATTAACTCAGATTCGTTTTTAATTTGTTTATCAGATGTTAAATCAAGATATAATTGATTGAATGGTATGCTGGATTCAATGGATTTTAGCAGCCCATCAAGATTTTTCTTTATTTTTTGTGAATCATTGAGAAATGTTTTTACTAACGGGTGGTTGCGATTTATCTTATAGAAATAACCATCGTTTTTCCCTTTGAAACGTTGCCAAATATGTACTATTGAATCGTTTGTTTCTCTTTTTCCTCGGAATTCCCATGTTCTTTTACTTTTTTCAGCAAGCCCTTGAATTATAGGCGCGAGGTTGTTACGAACGACCTCAGGTGGCATTGCTTTTGACTTTTTAATATCTAAAGTCCACATTGTGTCTAATTCGTTTGGAATATCAATTTGTACACGAGCTAATTTAGAGCATTCCCCTTGGCGCATCATCCTAAACCAAGTACCCCATATTAATAATCGTTTGTTTCTGTAAACATAAAAACCTTGGTTTTTTCTGAGACCATCTTTTCCACCAAGAGTCTCAATTTCGTTTTTGGTTAAATCTGAAATATGTGGAAGCAAATATGGACGAATAACTATTTTTGAATCTTCACATTGTAATGATTCGTCTGACATAATCTGAGTGTTTCGATGAGATAAAAATGGGTCTAAATAATTAATGGCGGTATTATTCATCCTAATGTTTATTTTTTTTAGACCCGACTCCCCGCTTAGGTAACGATGAAACACTAAGGATAGATGATTCCGAATGTCGTCCATTTTTTTGCCCATTGAACATTCAAAATTAAGCTCTCCTACATTAAGTCTATCCAGGTTTTGCCACACAACCAAGGTGCCGGACTTAATTTCTTTTAGCTTTTCAATGCGTGGAATTTTATTTATTTCATCATCGGATTCAAGAATTAAAAGAGACCAATCTTGAGTTTCAATTACATGGTCAATATCCCAGCGCCTTGCCTCTATATGTTTTCCCTGCTTCGTTGCCACTGTTAGGGTCCTGCACTGAGAAAGTGACGCTGTTTTCAAACCAAGCCCGAAACGTCCCAGATCATTTGCAGTGCGTTTGACGTTTGGATTTTGACTCCCATAACGCATAGCAGCATCTAGCTCCTGCGCATCCATTCCGCAACCATTATCCATTATAGCAATGTATGAATTTCCAGTCGGGAAGAAGAAAATATCAATCCAAGAGGCCTGTGCGGAGATACTGTTGTCAATGATATCGGCTACAGCGGCTTCTAAAGTATAGCCAATGGCTCGAGTTGATTCGATCAAAGTTGGTGCATATGGTGGCAAAGATATGCTCTTCATGTCAGACCCCAATGAAAAGATTCCAAAAAGGATTTTTTACGATAATAGGCTGATTTGCAAATATAAATTATCAATTGTTTGACCATGTTAGCACCAAACATTTTGAATGCTGATTATTCATATGTCGTAAAAGGTATTGAAGTCTTTATCCCTACAGAGAAGCTTGATGGACAGTGCTCCTCATACACTTTGCATAGAATATTAAGCTACTTGGGTCATAGAGCATTTTGCTTTGGATATATCAAAAACTAGCCCTTTTTTTACTCACCCCTTAAACACCTCTCTCCGATGCCACTCCACAAAACCCTCTCCCGGATGATTCCCTTTTACTAAAGGCAACGCAATCTGCTTCCCGACAAAATCCCAAAACAACAGCCCAACAACCCCATTCCCATTCACCGCCTCAGACACCAGCACCCGCATACTCTCATCTAGTCCAATCGATCCCTTATCAAACGCCTTATGATGAATCGCACACAGCGCCAGTCCGTTCGGGATCTCACACGGCCCGCCAAACTGCTTCCATTTAATATGCGCGGCTTCAAGTCCTACAGAGGCGTTATCATGTCGCATGTTAAACCCGCAGATTGCGCACTCGTAGTTATAAGCTCGCAGAACCTGCTGGCGGAACAGCGGATCGCGAACCTTACGGATTTGCTGAATATTAAAGCCCATCTCATCCGCGATCTCTTCCTGAATGCTCTCAGGAAAGTGCGCTTCGAGGATCTGCTGCGCGAGCGAGCCGATCAGGTTTTTGTTCTTACCCAGGAGCGCAAAGTGTTCTTCATCAAAACCTCCGGCGACCTTCTGTTCTACAAGTTCTTTAACAGGCGGTTGCTTACTGCCAGTGGTCGAACAGAACTCAGTGTTCTGAAGATCCCAAAATCCGTCCCCTTTGAGTCGCCAGAAGGGCATATTTGGGTAATGTGCCTTCCGCTGTGGGCCAAAGCGTTCTAACAGGCTAAGCAGCTGCTCGTGAACCTCGGTTCCGTAATCAAACAGTCGCGCATGTCCCTGCTGATAGTTCGCCAGCACGTACAGAAGCAATAAAGGCTTATGCGGCGCACGCTGCTCGCCTTTTCGCCAGATGGTGATGTCGGCAATTGCCTGTTCGAGAGTTTTGCTGGAAGCCATCGCGTTACGGAAGAAGGTAAATAATTGCGATGATGCTCGCAAAACCCAGACCAATCAACCCACAACCAACAAAAACATGACCTTACCGCAAAGAACTCTATTTCCTGAATCCCCCTCGCAAATTCCAAATTTACCCCACACCAAACTGCTGTATTTATATTCAGTCCTGTATAATGAGCACCAGAAATTACGCCGAACGGCAAAGGAAGTATCAAGGAATATTTAAAGAGAGAATTCGCGATATGAAGGTGCTGCAACACCCCCATACCGCTAACCACAACCAACTAGAATGGAGTTGAAAATGGCTGCGACGAATTTTAAGCCAGAGTTTACTGTTTGCAAAACAGAATCAGACGCTTTCACCGGCATGATTGAAAACCGCGAGCTGGTACGCAAAAACAGCGCCCGCCGCCTTCACGGCAACCCGCCCAACGCGGCACCCATTCATCCCCGAGCGGAAACGCCGCAGGACAGTGCCGCCTGCTGCGAACTGTATGCGCGCATAGACATGAAATACCTTCTGCTGGGCGGCGACTGGTTAACCCGTTCGGGCTTTATCAACGGTATGCCCGTAAAAATTCGCGTCATGAAAGACTGCATTGTGATCACGCCACAACATACAAGAGAATTATGGGGATGCCTGGAAGGCATGAGTGTGGTGAATATAAATAAGCAGAAAGTCGCGCAGTGGTTAAAAACGTTTCCGGGCGCGTTAAATGACACCGGCGATATTCCGGTCATTAAGCGCAACGCTTGATAAATATCCCGGCCCTGTGCCGGGATTATTATTTAAGCCGTCCTCAAAACACCGGCACCCCCAACCCAACCTTCACCTCCCTCAACGTCCCTTGCGTCACCCCCTGCGCCCGTTCGGTCCCGCGCTTCAGCATCGCCATCAGTTCCCCCTTATCTCGCATAAACATCGCCCTCCGCTCCCGCATCGGCGCAATCAGCTCCTGCAAACACCCCTCCAGCTCGTTCTTGCACGCCCGGTCACCCAGCCCGCCCGTCTGATAGTGCGCCTTCATCGCCGCCACTTTCTCCTTGTCCGGGTGAAACGCGTCGAGATACGTAAACACCACGTTCCCCTCAATCTGCCCCGGGTCGCTCACCTTCAGGTGGTTGGGGTCGGTGTACATCGCGCTGACCGCACGATGAATGGTCTCTTCGCTGGCCGAAAGGTGCAGCGTGTTGCCGAGCGATTTCGACATCTTGGCGCTGCCGTCGATGCCGGGCAGGCGGCTGGTGTCACTCAGCAACGCCTTACAGTGGCGCAGCACCGGGGCGGGAAGCAGGCTGTTCATCTTGTGCACAATCTCGTTGGTCTGCTCAATCATCGGCAGCTGGTCGTCGCCGACGGGCACGCACTCGGCCTTAAACGCCGTGATGTCCGCCGCCTGGCTGATGGGGTAGGCCATAAACCCGACCGGCAGCGAGCGGGCAAAGCCCTTCTGCGCAATCTCGTTTTTCACCGTCGGGTTACGCTCAACGCGGGCGACGGTGACGATGTTCATATACAGCATCGTCAGCTCGGCGAGGGCGGGCAGGGCGGACTGCAGGCAGATGGTAGTCAGGTTCGGGTCGATGCCCGCGGCGAGGTAGTCGGCCAGCACTTCGGGGATGTTGTCGCGGATTTTTTGCGGGTTGCTGCCGTTGTCGGTCAGCCCCTGCAGGTCGGCAATCAGCACAAACTGGCTGTGAGTCTGCTGGAGCGCCACGCGCTGGCGCAGCGATCCGACGAAGTGGCCGAGGTGCAGCGGGCCGGTTGGGCGGTCGCCGGTGAGGATGGTTGGTGCGTTCATAAAGACTCCTTAATGTGCAGTTGCCGAAAGGGGTCTTAGATGTGAGAAAGCCGCCTTTCGGCGGCTATCTGAAAATGGGGAAAACAACTCCGAGCCGCCTTTAAGAAGGCAGCCACCAGCGGTTTACGGTGAGCACGGCGTGGTTTATGTTCATCTCTTTACCGTATCACGTCCGGCGCGAAAAACAAAAGGGCTCATTATGATGCAATCATTCAATCACCTGACCCTCGCGGTCAGCGACCTGCAAAAAAGCATCACCTTCTGGCACGAGCTGCTGGGGCTGACGCTCCACGCCCGCTGGAATACCGGGGCCTATCTCACCTGCGGCGATCTGTGGGTCTGCCTGTCGTACGACGAGGCGCGCCAGTATGTGCCGCCGCAGGAGAGCGACTACACCCACTACGCGTTTACCGTGGCGGAGGCGGATTTTGAACCGTTCTCAAACAAGCTGGAGCAGGCGGGCGTCACCGTCTGGAAGCAGAACAAAAGCGAGGGGGCGTCATTCTATTTTCTCGACCCGGACGGGCACAAGCTGGAGCTGCACGTGGGCAGCCTCGCCGCGCGGCTGGCGGCGTGTCGCGAGAAGCCCTATGCGGGCATGGTGTTTACCTCAGACGAGGCTTGAGGCGCGCACCTTCAGCCTGCCCGCCAGCGTCACGTGCGTGGCGGCATCTTCCTGATTGCACAGGTACTCCACCGCCAGCCGTCCCAGCTCGCTGTAGGGCAGCTGGATACTGGTCAGCGGCGGAGTGAGCTGCTCGGAGATCTTCTGGTCGTCGTAGCCCGCCAGCAGCATGTCCTGCGGGATGCGCACGCCGTTCACCGCCAGCGCCTGATAGCAGCCAATCGCCAGCCAGTCGCTGGCGCAGAAGATGGCGTCCGGGCGCTCGGCCAGTTCCAGCAGGGACGTGGTGGCGGTAAAGGACTCGCTGAACTGCCAGTTGGTCTGGCGCACCAGGCCGTCGTCACACGCGAGTCCGGCCTGCTGTAATGCCGCCTGGTAGCCCGCGAGACGCTGGCGGGAGGCCT
>OASR01000398.1_pt1 | contig 14332 bp, 17 predicted proteins | sample 1475751 | NCBI WGS metagenome assembly OASR01 (sample SAMEA2579907, study PRJEB22360) | human gut metagenome | biome: human gut; feature: human-associated habitat; material: faeces | place: Denmark | collected 2008/2010 | reverse complement strand
TGAGCTGCGAAATGCATCAGGATTTCGGAGCGAATGCCCGCGTGCCGCCAAAAAGCGCTTCGGGAAGGTTAGAAAATGCCAGTTCTGCGTTAAGCATTCCAAACCAATGTCCTGGTCCGTCCCCTTCTCTTTCCGTACACTACCTCTGCATACAAAGCGTCCTTACTCAGCTAAACCCCAATATAATGCATATAATAGAACACTATAAAACACGCTCTAGTCCAGCTGTTCACACCCTGCGTAAAGTCATTTGCCGTCTGGCTTTCATTTGCATGAATGACATTGCGGGTAATATCCATCACTAGTTACAATCATTGTGTTCCTCCTTGCCGGATGTAGTACTATATTGGTTAATACCATTATAGCAGAGGGAGGAGGCGTAAATTACCCACTTTTGTGGGTGTTACTCAGGTGTAATTCCTTTCTCTGTTAAGATATACCCCATACCATTTTCTTTTAGATAGTCAATTCCAATGTGCTGCATGATTTTTAAGGCTTCTAAAATCTGTGTGCCCATAACAGGAGTCAGTGAATATTCTACATGGAGGGGATAACCCTCGTAAGTTTTCTTTTCCACAAATCCATATTCCATCAGTTCCTTAAGCTGTTCCAGGAGCATTTTCTGGGTAATACCGTCAATATCTTTTTCCAGTTTGGCTAATGATGTGCCGCCCAGACGCAGTCTCCACAAAATAATCGTTTTCCATTTCCCTTTAATCATGTCATGCACCAGTTCTAAAGGACAGGTATATTCATTTCTCATTTTCATGTTGATTACCTCCATATCTATTTTAATACAGTATCATGAACGGCACAGAGGTTCAACAGAAAATTATCAGTTTGATTCCAGAAATCCTCTCTTTGCAAACACCTTTTTGGCGGTTTGAATGGCATTCAGGACTTTTGGAAACCCGGTATAGGGAACGCATTGTAAAAAGGTTTCCGTTATTTTTTCAGGAGGAATGCCTACATTAAGTGCGCCATTAATATGTACTTCCAGCTGCGGTTCGCACCCTCCCGCAGTGAGCAGGCTGGTTATGGTAATCATTTCCCGCTCACTGAGAGATAATTCCTTTCGGTCATAGATTTCTCCAAATGCAAATTCTATGATGTATCTTCCCAAATCAGGTGAAATGGAACTCAATGACTGAATAACCGCTTCGCCTCCAACACCATCAATTTTCTTCAAATTTTCCATTCCTGCTTCAAATCTTGTTTTCTCCATTTTCTTTTTCCTCCAAATCATTTATAATCAAAGGATATGATTTAGACTATAGTCTAAGTCAAGTACTTTTTTGATTTTAAACAAATGAAATTTATTTGAGATTTATATGAGGAATAATTGGAGGCATAAATGAAGGTATAAATGAGTTATAATTGAAGGCATAAATGAAGGTACAAATAAGATGAAAGCAGGGATATGACATGACAATCGGAGAATTTGCGGAAATCACCGGAATTAGTTCCTATACATTGCGTTACTATGAGAAGAAAGGCCTGATTCATGTAAGGAGGGATTCGGCCGGGCGGCGGGATTACTGTGAAAGCGATGTGGAATGGGTAAAATTCATACAGCGTTTGAAAGAAACGGGTATGCTATTAAGAGACATTAGGCATTATTCGGACTTGAGGTACGAGGGAGATGCAACTATGGGGGGGAGAATGGAATTATTGATACGCCATCGGGAATCCGTGGTGGAAGAACAGAAAAAATGGGATGAATATCTGAAAAATCTGGATGGGAAGATCGCATTTTACCGGGATAAAATCAGATGATTGCATAAGTTTGGAACAAAAGCGTTCCATACTTTCTATTGACGCAATACCGCAGACCCATCTGCGGTATGCAGGGGTATAATTATGAAAAATACGGAGGATACAATGGAGCGTTACTACTATAATCACATGAACAAAATGCAACAAAAGGTATACCTGGCAATGAAGGCAGGGCTTACAGCTATGGATTCTGCATTTCTTGTACCCAGGCTGGAGATCCGGGAACTGGGAGAGATTTTTTTCAAGCTGAGGCTGGATTATCCGGATATATTTTATGCAGTAAATCTTCAATTTCGATCCTATCAGGGTTCCGGCAACGTGGAGGTTGTCCCGGAATATCTGTTTGACAAGGGGAAAATAAAAGAGCATCAAAAGGCAATGAATGCCAGAATAACAAAATTAATCCGGAAGGCACAGTCTATGACGGATTTAGAAAAGGAATTGTTCATTCATGACTTTGTATGCAGCAATGTACGCTACGACAAACTGAAAAAGCCATATTCTCATGAGATTATCGGTCCCCTTGGACAGGGAGTGGGTGTATGTGAGGGGATTGCCAAAACGGTTAAAATTCTCTGTGATGCTCTGGGAATCTGGTGTATTATACCAATCTCTGATGCCAATCCGGACAAGAAAATTAAGTACCGCCACGCCTGGAATATCGTCAGAATTGACGGGAAGTACTATCAGTTGGATGTAACCTTTGACAATAGCCTGGGACACGATGGCATAATCCGGTATGACTATTTTAATCTGGAGGATAAACAGTTTTTCCGGGATCATGAGCCGGTGATTTATGAGGTGCCTGCCTGTAAAGAGGGAAATCATTTCTACTATCGGGAAAAGAAGCTTTCCTTTACAAAAACAGAGGATGTTGCGAAGCGGACAATACAGGCAATCAGAAAGGGAAAGCCTCTGGTATTTCACTGGAGAGGCGGATACCTGACCAGGGAGACGCTGTCCGAGCTCCTGTTATTGCTGGAACAGACGGCACGGCAGAAAGGCAGACATGCCAGAACGAGCCTGAATTGGCCCCAGGCGGTTTTCCAGATTGCATTTACTGAGGAAACACCTGTGGAAGAAGTGATTGTGGAAGCTGCCAACGAAGGCGAATTATACCGTTTGTCATCTCCAAACGACCAGTTGTCGCAGCAGCATTGACTTTGTCATTTGAAAATGGGATAATCCGGGATATCAAAGGAAAGCGATCTGGAGCCTGTGAGAAAGCAATTTCTAACACGCTTTTTGGAAAGGGAACTATGAAAATACAACTTTTGATTGATAAGAAATATAAGCAGCCGGAAATTCATATATGCAGTGATGAAAAGAACCATATAACAGACCATCTTGTCCGGACCATCGGTCAGGCGGTCAATCTCACGCTGACCGGATATGAAAAGAATGCTGCTGAGATCTTACCATGTGAATCTCTTATTCGCATTTATTCACAGAGTAAAAAAGTATTCGCGGTCTCGGATACGGGTACTTATCAGCTGAGAGAGCGGCTGTATGAACTGGAAAAAATTCTGGATGGAAGCCACTTTGTAAGGATATCCAATTCCGAAATAATTAATATCAGGAAGATTAGACGGCTGGACACAGACCTGGTAGGAACCATCCGGATTTATTTTAAAAATGAAACGGAAACATATGCTTCCAGAAGATACGTTTCCAGAATCAAAAATGCATTGGGAATATGAGGTGAAGTGAATGATTAAAAAGGCGATTTATAAAGGACTGTGCAGTTTTTCGTATGGGGTAACCATTAATCTCATTTTAGGTATTCTGCTGACCTTTACAATAGGGGAGGGGAAGACCGCCCCGGTAGTTCCGGAATTTGCAGCTCATTTTCCATCAGATCTCATAGCGTTTGGCGTACAATGTCTGCTGATCGGCATCACTGCAATGTCGTTTTCAATGGGGACTGAGATAATGGAAATCAAAAGCTGGAGTCTGGTAAAGCAAAGCATTGTGTACTTTATTGTTACAGCTGCGGTCTGGGTTCCGGTAAGTATGTTTTGCTGGGGATTTGGAAAATACATGCAGTCAACGGTCACTGTTATATGCAGCTATGTTACCGGTTATGTCATAAGCTGGTATATCCAGTACAGAATCTGCCGGCAGGATATTGAAGCAATTAACCGTAAACTGGAAGAGTTGAATCAATCATAAAAAGAGGAGATGGAGAGATGGAAAAAGCAATTGTAATAAAGAATCTGCGAAAAGAGTTTGGCTTAAAAGTAGCGGTGAGAGATATTTCACTGGAGGTGGAAGAGGGGAGTATTATTTCTCTGCTGGGTGTCAATGGCGCAGGAAAAACCACTACGATCAGGATGCTCAGCGGACTTTCTAAACCAACGGGCGGAGACGCATTTATCTTTGGAAAAAGCATTCGAAATGAAATGAATGAAATAAAAAATATCAGTAACCTCTCTACCCAGGAAACGGCCGTGGCACCCAACCTGACGGTTTTGGAAAACCTGGAATTTATGGCTGAACTCTATGGGCTGTCCTCTCAGAAAGTGAGAGCCCAGGTGGATAAAATTATACAGATGTTTTCCTTTGAAGAGGTGAAAAACCAGAAAGCAAAGACACTTTCCGGAGGCTGGCAGAGGAAAGTCAGTATCGGGATGGCGCTGATAACCGCACCCAAAATCCTCTATCTGGATGAGCCTACCCTGGGGCTTGATGTACTTGCACGAAGAGAGCTGTGGAAAGATATTGAATCATTGAAAGGGGAGGTGACGATTGTGCTTACCACCCATTATATGGAGGAAGCGGAACATCTTTCCGACTGTGTGGCGGTTATGGTGAACGGAGAGATAAAAGCCTGTGGAAGTGTAGAAGAATTGAAGGTTCTGACGGCTGCAGACTCATTGGAAAATGCTTTTGTTTCCATTGCACAGAATGAGATTGCATATAGTGGAAATGGATTAACAGACACGCTTTAACTAGCGAAAGGAGAGATTATAATGAGGAGTATTGTATTTGCGAAAAGAGTTGTGAAGGAAATGCTGCGGGATCCGCTTAGTTATATTTTTTGCCTGGGATTTCCCATTGTTATGCTGATTGTAATGACGGTTATTGACAGGAGTATCCCAAATGAAACGGGAATGACGATTTTTCATATCCAGTCCCTGTTGCCCGGGATTGAGGTTTTTGGATTGACATTTATTATGCTGTTTACGGCACTTCAGGTTTCCAAAGACCGGTCAACTGCTTTTTTAATCCGGCTGTATGCATCACCCATGAGGCCCATTGATTTTGTGTGCGGGTACACCCTGGCGATTTCCATAATCGCTGTCTGCCAGATAATCATTACTTTTAGCGTGGGATTCGTAATGGGTCAGTTTATGGGGTACAGCTTTCATATTGGATATCTCATTGCCGGATTGCTTGTGTTAATTCCGTCCGCCCTTATGTTTATCGGAATCGGTATGTTTTTTGGAACCTTATTAAATGATAAAGCGGCTCCCGGGATATGCTCCATTATTATTACTGTTGTCAGTATGCTGGGAGGTATATGGATGGATATTGACATGATCGGTGGAACGATTACGAAAATAGCACATGCTTTACCTTTTTATCAGGGCGTAAATGGAGCCAGAATGGCAGTTCTGGGTAATTTTGGAGATTTGGCAAAGCCGCTTTGCATCATTTTGATTTATGCATTTCTCATTTATTGTGCTTCTGCGCTGGTATTTGGCAGAAAGATGAAGAGTGATTTGACTTAAAATATCCTGTGATTTAAGTATCCTGTGTTTAAATTTCCTGCAATAAAAAGTTTTTAACCCGATCCGGTGAGAATTCATCGCCAATAAAATAAATAATGTCCTTTTCTGTTAATGTAGCATAGGAACCGGGTGAAATTAAGATTTTATCATTTCTTCGGATTGCGATCACAGTTGCGGTTGTGTGTTCCCAAAACCGCAACTCGGCTAAAGTCTTTCCCACACATTGCATATCCGAAAGAATTTCAAATTCAAAGGGCATAAATGGGTGCAGCATTTGAAACCTGTTCGTGCTTTCAATCAGCGCTTCTACCTTTTCCGTAAGATTATCCAATTCTTTTTTCTGCCGTGATATATTGTCCAGCAAATCTTTTTTATAGTTATGGATAGTCTGTACACTGTTAAACTGCTGTAAAAACCGCCATGCTTTTTCCTGTGATAAAATTGTAACGCCGCTTCCTTTAGTTGTTGAAACAATTTCCAGATCTGCCAATATGCAGATTGCCTTGCGCGCTGTCTCGGGTGATACGGAATACTGACTTGCAATCACTGAGCGGGAATAAATTTTCTCACCCACAAGGTATTGCCTTTCTGCAATTTTAGCAGCAATATCCGCCGCAATTTTTTGATAAACCGGCAGCTGGACTGCTTTTTCACTTTTGTTTATGTCCATGTGAAATATTCTCCTGTATATAAAATTATATCTAAATTATATCTTAATATAGCATAGTCCTGCGCCGGTCACAAGGATTTTTTACCACTGCCGGATTGCGTCAGATCCATCCATTATTGAACCAATCCATTGCTTACCAAAAACTCTCTTGCCACCTGTTCCGGGGGCTGTTGCAATTCGTCTACTTTGTAATTTAAGTCCATCATGACTTCATCGGTCAGATAACCTCCCAGCTCTTCCATAAGGGGTGCAATTTCCGGGCATTCTTCCAGTACTTCCCCTCTGATAATCGGCATTGCATAATAGGGAGGGAAAAAGGCTTTGTCGTCCTTCAGCACTTTAAGATCAAATTTTTTCAGCAGACCGTCAGTTGCAAAGGCGTCAATAATATCAACGTCCTTATTAATCAATGCAGTGTACCGGGGTGATCCATCCAGAGTCACGCTTTCCCCAATGGTAAATCCATATTCTTTTTGCAGACCCGTCAGACCGTCAGCACGATTGGAGAATTCAAATACAGTGCCGGACTTCATGCTGTTTGCGACTTTTGCAAAATCACTGATGGTTTCAAGCTTGTATTGCTGTGCGGTTTCCTGGGTAACAGCCATTACATAGGTGTTATTAAACTGCATCTGCTTTAGAACATCAATATCATAAAGTTCTTTCAGTTCTGCTTTCGAGGTATTATAGACCAGTTCCACATCGTTGACTGGCGGATGCTGGAGTGTATCGCTATATGCCGTGCCGCTGTATTCCACATACATATCAATGTCCCCGGTCTTCATAGCGCCAAAGCAGACTTGTGTACCGCCCAGTTCCACCCTCCGGTTGACCGTAATATCGGTGCGGTCTTCAATAAAATCAGCAACCATATTGCCCAATACAGCCTGTTCTGTATAATCTTTGGAGCCGACTGTAATGGTTCTTCCATCACTGGAGGTACCTCCAAAAGAAGTAAATACCAGAATGGCTGCAGTTGCTGCTGCGGCTGTAATCAGTATGCCTTTTTGCATTTTTCGCTGTTTTTTCTTGATGTTGTTATCGCCTTTTTGCAGGCTGACCGGCGTTACCAGTTTTTCTACGGTGCCGATTAAAAAGTCCACCAGTAATGCAAGAATACATGCGGGTATTGCACCAGCCAGAATCTGGTTGTTATTTACGGTACGGATTCCTGAAAATACCAGATAGCCAAGTCCTCCGGCCCCGATAAAAGCAGCCATGGTCATCAACCCTACCGCTGTAACCGAAGCGATGCGGACACCAGCCATAATGACTGGAAGGGCAAGTGGAATCTGTACCCGTGTCAACACCTGAAAAGGCGTAAGTCCGATTCCCTTTGCAGCCTCTAAGGTCTGCGGGTTGATATTCTCAAGCCCGGTGTAAGTATTTTTGATAATTGGCAGCAGGGAATACAGTACAACCGCGCAGATAGCCGGAACTGTTCCAATGCCGAGAAATGGAATCATAAAGCCGAGAAGCGCCATGCTTGGAATTGCCTGTACAATATTTGCAACCGATAAAATGGGCTTGCTCACTTTGCTCACATAGGAAATCAGAATACCCAGGGGAACACCGATTAAAATAGCCAATCCCACAGATATTGCTGTCAGCTTAATGTGTTCCACCAGCAGACTAATGATTTGCAGATAATTTAATTGAATGTACGAAATAAAACTCATTCTTCATCCTCCTCTCCCACATCCAGATATTGCTGGCTCAGTGTTGTTACCAGACTGCTTCTGGTAATCAGTCCTACGAGTATGCCGTCCGCATTCGTGACAGGAACAGTAGATGAATGATTTTCTGTAACAAGCTTAATGGTATCCAGGATGCTTTCTTCCGGCTGCAGTGTCAGGACATTCTGCTTCATGAAGACTTCTGCAGTCTGTGTTTTATCCGCTGCACCTCTTAGCTGGCTTGCCTTAACAATTCCTAAAAGCCGTTTGCTGTCCCGGTCAACTACCAGCAGGCTGTCAACCTTGTTCTGGCGCATTTTATCAATGCATTTTAAGACGGACATATCTTTTGTTGTGGTAACCGGTTTTTCGATCATGATATCAGATACCTTGATAAATTCCGGTGAGGACCAGATTCGGTTCTGCCCCACAAAGTGAGAGACAAATTCGTCAGCCGGATTCTTTAAAATATTTTCCGGTGTGTCGTACTGAAGAATGGAACCATTGCGCATAATACATATTTTATCAGCAATTTTTACGGCTTCATCCATATCATGGGTTACGAAAACAATTGTCTTTTTCAGCTTGGACTGTAACTGTATCAGCTCGTCCTGTAAATCGGATCTGGTTATGGGATCCAGTGCGGAAAAAGGCTCATCCATTAAAATAATATCCGGATTCGTTGCAAATGCCCTTGCAACGCCAACGCGCTGCTGCTGCCCCCCGGAAAGCTCAGTGGGGTAGCGGTTTAAAAATTCATCGCAGTCAAGCCCTACCATCTGCATCATCTGCTTCGTGTTCTCGGCAAGCTCTGCGGGATCTGTCTTTTGCAGTTTGGGAATCAGTTCAATATTTTCCTGAACAGTCATATGGGGAAATAAACCGGTCTGCTGAATGACGTATCCGATCTTCCTGCGCAGGGCCACTTCATCCATGTTCTTAATATCCTTTCCATGGATTGTAATGGTACCGCTGCTGGGCTTAATCAGTCGGTTAATCATTTTAAGCAGAGTCGTTTTCCCACATCCGCTTTCACCGATGATGGTAACTAATTCGCCTTTGTCAATCGTAAAATTGACGTCTGTTAAAACCCGTTGTGTTTTGTAGGCTTTGGTAATATGTTCAAATTGAATCATTTTTCAGCCTCCTTTCAAAGTAACTACTTTTAGCATATAGTAAAGTTGTTACTTTGTCAAGGCGCGCAAAAAGCCACATTCTGGGTATGGGTCAAAAAAAGCCAGCAGATATGCGCTAATAATAGGGCTTCTGTTGGCTTTCATTCATACATTTTGCAAAAATTCACGGATATAATACAGTGCAGCTCCGATTGCCGGAGTATATTGTCCCTGGGTACCCAGAAGGATCTGTTCTCTGGAAAGGGTAAAAGGAGACGAGGAGTTTATTTGATTCAGAAGATAGGTTACATCATCTTCGATAAAAAAAGGAACCAGATACCCGCTGATAATAATGGAACCGTCTATCATAATATTCAGGTTACGGATGGCGAATGCCAAATGGTTCAGGTAATCGTCCCATATCTGACGGCAGCGGGAGCCACCATTTCCCAACTCCTGAAAAAAGGCTGTAATGCCCATGCCGGAGGCATTTTCCAATGCGTTGGCGGAACAGTAAGTTTCCAGACAGCCCCGGCATCCGCAGTAGCACAGAGGTCCGTCCGGGGTAATACACAGATGCTCGATAATGCCGCTGTGCATATGAATGCCCTGGTGGACCTGGCGGTTTGTAATGACAGAGCCGCCCATATTGCGGTTTAGCAGAAGAACAACGGCACTGTCTATTTCTTGATGGTTCCACAGTTCCAGGTATGCCGCTGCCTTGGAATCGTGTTCCAGACGGCAGGGATAAGTAATAAATTCTGTAAAATCAGACAATTTCATCTGAATATTATCCATAATCACGCCGTAGCTCACGGACTGTCCATCGGGAGCAATAATCCCCTGAGTGGCAATGGATACCCCCAGGATAGAGGAGCGGTCCAGGTCATTTTCGGAAATAAATTCTTCAAGTTCCAGACCTAGCTGCCGGTAGTAATCAAGGGAAGGCTCATAAGGGATGTCCTGTGTGGAATCAAAAATGACAGTTCCATAGAGATCAATCGCTACGAAATGAACCATCTTTTTCAAAATTCCAATCCCAATGGAAATTCTGGCTGTACGGCGAATCTGGATTGCCTGGGCTTTGCGTCCTCCGGTAGATTCGAAGTAGCCATTTTTTTCAAGCAGACCTTCTTCTTCTAATATTTTTAGATTCTGGCTGACAGTAGATAGCCCCATTTGCAGCTTTTGGACAATCTGAAGTTTTGATGTAGTGACCTCCTGCCGGATAAAAGAATACACTTTATTCTTATTAATTTTTTTGACCGCCATCGTTGTCATTCCTTTATCGCTCATAGAACCCTCCTTCGTCTTTTATTCATTTCATCGGTCTGACTGCAAATACGCTGGGAGCGTTCCTGGATGGAGCATTCGTTTGATGAAAAGAAATATGAAAATGCTTTAGAGCGTGTTTGAAAATTGCTTTCTGCTAGCTGTGCGTCACACTTTGTGGGAGATTAGTTCCAAATTATGGGCGCATAGCGGGCTATGTAACCTGAATTTGGAGCTAATATACCGCTAAGTGGAGCGTGCAGATGGCAGGAATGAATTTTCAACCACGCTCTAGTATCTTATATCATAGTATGCCTGAATTTAAATTGCAATTTAAAATTATTTATTATGCAATATAGACAAGAAATCAATCAAAATATTGGAATAAAAATCTATTGTTATTCTGAATATTAAGTTATATACTCTACTTATGATTAGGTGTTACGCATAAGTATTATATATAAGAATGAATAATGGAGGAAGATCATGAAAAGTGCAGTGTTCTATGGGAAGCATGACTTAAGAGTCGAAGAAGCGAAGAAGCCTGAAATCGGACCCAGGGATGTATTGATCCAGGTGAAAGCATGTGGAGTATGCGGTACGGATGTACATATTTATGAGGGGGATAAGGGAGCTGCTGAAGTAACCCCGCCAACGATTCTGGGGCATGAATTTTCAGGTGTAGTGGTACAGACCGGAGCGGAAGTGGAAAATTGCAGAGCAGGGGACCGGGTATGCATTGATCCCAATTGTTACTGCGGAACCTGTGAACCCTGCCGAAATGGCGTGGCTCACTACTGTGAGAATATGATCGGATACGGTACTACCGTAAACGGAGGTTTTGCGGAATATTGTGCAGTAAATGAAAGACAGGTATATCAGCTGGGGGAGAATACATCCTTTGAACAGGGGGCTATGGCGGAGCCGGTTGCCTGCTGCCTGCATGGAATTGACATGTGTGAGATTCAGCCGGGACACCAGGTTGTGGTAATCGGAGGCGGAATGATCGGGCTGTTGATGATGCAGCTTGCAAAACTGGCAGGAGCAGCTAAAGTTGCTCTATTGGAACCTGTGGAGAATAAAAGAGCGGTGGCTGAAAAGCTGGGTGCAGATATCTGCATTGACCCAGTACGGGAAGATGTAAAAGGTACATTGAAAGCCGCAGGCATGACCTGGATCAATACCGTTATTGAATGTGTGGGGAGGCCGTCCACAATTCAGCAGGCAGTAGATATTGCTGGTAATAAGGCGGTGGTTATGATGTTCGGACTGACAAAGCCGGATGAAACCATTTCAGTGAAACCATTTGAAGTCTTCCAGAAGGAACTGGTGCTAAAAGCATCTTTTATCAACCCATACACACAAAAGCGTGCTCTGGATCTGATTGATTCCAAACGCCTGGATGTGAGCAGCATGATTTATGAAGTCTGCGGACTGGAATCCCTGGAAGACGTATTGAGCAAACCGGAATTACGCGCAAATGGAAAGTACATTATTTCTCCTGAAAAGTAAATTTGCAGGGGAAGAAATAAAGTAATAAGACACCTCTGCTGTAAAACGGAAATTGTAAAGGGGTTAAATGATATTTTTCTGTTCTTGGGGGAGATCGGGGGTGTGGGGCGCGTAGCCCCGCAAAGTCTGATAATAACCCATGCGCCAGTGAAGTCGATTTTGCCGTATAATGAAGCAGACAAAAACGGGGAGCAGGATTTTTTATCCTGTTCCCCGTTTTCGGTAGCGTAATGGAACGGCAAAAATACAAGCTGTCAATGGTTTAAGGGTGGTTATTTTCGTTAGAATATACTACCCGTCCATTGATAGGCTGGATAGGTGGAGCGGCAAAAAGAGGGGAATAGCCTGCGTTAATCAACACAAAAAGGTTACAGTTCATTGCTTGAAGTGGCTGCGGCTTAATGGTATAATTTTATAAATAGATTGCGTACAGAAAAGGGAGGGCGATATATTGGGGATTTGCACAAAGCATAGACGTAAAATCACAGTTGGGGACAGAATATATTATTGGCATATAGCAAGAAATGATGATACTGATAGGTTTGTATTGCATATCATTTCTGCTGATAAAAAAACCAATTTATCGCATCCGATGCAAAATTCGATTCAATATATTGTAAGCAAAGGAACGATTTTTCAAGGTATAAAGTCTTGCGGAATATGGGAGCGTTTCTTACTGCCCTTTGACACGGTTTACCCTATAACGCCTAAATTTGTCTCAGATATTATCCGTTGGGAAACTACAGGCGAGGGTGCGGTTAAAATAGATTATGCTTATGACAATGGGATTTGGTTGTAGCTATGTATTATGAGCAACTTGCAGTGTGTAACTGCCAAAAGGCAAGCTGTATGGTAAACTACTTTATAATTTAGGCGGTGTTAATACTATATGATAAATATACAGAATTTGTTGGGAGAACGTATCATTAAAATACTTTGCGTTACTGATAATCAAAAAACATCAGGATATGATAGAATTATAATGGTATTTAGAGACTGTTACATAATTCTTTCAGTGGATATACAAAGTGATGAAATTGAAATAACTATCACGAATGTTTGTCAAGAAACAGAAGCTTTTCAGCCGAAGTGGTCAAATGCCTTTATTCAGCACAAACTTGCTGATGTATGGGAAATGAAAAATATAAATGGATATAATGATTCTATTTGTTTTGGCTTTGATTTCTCACTTCCTACCTTGCTTTTTTCCTGTGCTGCATCAGAAATAAAGGTTGGAACTATCGTTTACACATAATAAAGTTGAATAAAATGAGCATTCGCTTGGAGCAAATTCATATTGTATGAGAGGAAGATGCTATGAATAAAGAACAGAAAATATTATTTATTGCTGTAAAAAATGCTATAGATAAATGGAATCCGTATGACCTTTTGCCCGAGGCACCGTCGGATGAATTTGACAGTGAAATAAAATCTGTTGCGGCTAAAATAAGTTTTGAAAGTTCAGTTGACGATATTGCCAGAGTGATTTCACGTGTTTTCTCAAGTTCTTTTGAACAAGAATCTTTCCATGTAAATGGCTGTTTGACTGTGGCAAGAGAGGTCAAACAAAATATTGATATACAAAGTTACAGGTAGCCAAGAGAAGACCTTTGCGAAAGAAACGAATTAAGTCAAATACCCCTGCAGCAGCTGCTAAATGGATGTGATCACACATCTGTCAGAATCGTTGCCTGGGGAATAAAGGAGGTTATGCTTTATGTGTATCGAATTCAGGAAAGTGAGCGGATTCCCCAGAGGAACCATATGCAAGTTATTAACAGATGCCTACTCGTTTGATGAAAGAATGGTTCAGTGCTGGGGAGCCGACTGGAAGGAGTTTGATGATTTTTTCTATGACAATCTTCAGATTGCAGATAAATACGGATTTATCACTACCTTAAATGGGGAAGCAATCGGAATGGTTTCCTGGGATCCGAGAAATATGCCGGAGTATGCAGCTGTGGGGCATAATTGTATTAAAAGAGAATACAAAGGCAGAGGCTATGGGAAGATGCAGCTTCAGGAAGCTGTCAACAGAATCATGAAGTGTGATGTGAAAAAAATAATAGTAACTACCAACGCCGGTTTGTTACCGGCACAAAGAATGTATGAGAGCGTTGGCTTTAAAAAAGTCCTGATGAGAAAAAATGACGGCATAGCTGAGTTTGCCGGCGACAATATTGATTATGAAATCATTGTAGATGAATATGCAGGGAAGACAATCAGGTAAAACAATTAGGTAGAAAATTCAGGTGGTTAACGCAACTGCTCTGTATGATGAAGGTTTATTCCTTTTTCTGATCACAGAACAAATAACAATTCCTGGTCTCAAGATCAGTTGCTATACATCAGTTGTTTTACTCCAATAGCGTTCAGCATGCCACAACCTCAGGGTCCCAACATGCTGAGAAAACCAGCTTTGTATCAACGAATGCTATCTCGGAAAGAGAAGGGGGCGGACCAGGACATTGGTTTGGAATGCGTATAGCAGAGCTGAGCATTTACTTACCTTGCCGGAGTGTTTTTTGGCGGATACAATTCGACTGGCTCCCATCGGATTGTAAGCGGGCAGTGAGC
>OASR01000393.1_pt1 | contig 14568 bp, 9 predicted proteins | sample 1475751 | NCBI WGS metagenome assembly OASR01 (sample SAMEA2579907, study PRJEB22360) | human gut metagenome | biome: human gut; feature: human-associated habitat; material: faeces | place: Denmark | collected 2008/2010 | reverse complement strand
TAGCGCCATAGCGGGGCCTGGGGGGCTGCCCCCCCCCCCAGCCAGTGGCAGGAGAGCCGCTCTCCGCTGCAGGTGATCCTGCAGGCCAGCCTGCTGGAGTCCGGCGGACGTCCGGTCACGCGCACCGTCAGACAGCCAATCTGGCCTGCCGATACGCTACCGGGTATCCGGCCAGAATTTGCCCTGAAAGAGGTTTATGACTATCGCACCGACAGCACCGTTAAGCAGCCGGTGGTGGATGAAAACGGCGCCGCCGCGTTTGAGATTGTGTATGCCGATGCGAAAGGTGAGAAGAAGGCGGTCTCCGGGCTACAGGTGCGGTTAATTCGCGAACGCCGCGACTACTACTGGAACTGGTCCGATAGCGAAGGCTGGCAGTCGCAGTTCGATCAAAAAGATCTTCAGGAAGGCGAGGAGTCGCTGGATATTTCAGCCGGACAAACGGCGAAAGTGAGCTTCCCGGTCGAGTGGGGTTCTTATCGCCTGGAAGTCAAAGGGCCAGATGATGTGGTCAGCAGCGTGCGCTTCTGGGCCGGATACAGCTGGCAGGATAACAGCGACGGCCAGGGGGCGGCGCGTCCGGACCGCGTCACCATGAAGCTGGATAAACCGGCCTATAAACCGGGCGATACCATCAAGCTTCATATCGCCGCGCCGGCAGCCGGTAAAGGCTATGCGCTGGTGGAATCAAGCGAAGGGCCGCTGTGGTGGCAGGAGATTGACGTCCCGGCGGAAGGGATGGACTTATCGATCCCGGTGGATAAAGCGTGGAATCGTCACGACCTGTACCTCAGCGCGCTGGTTATTCGTCAGGGGGATAAATCCCGCTCCGCGACGCCAAAACGGGCGGTGGGCCTGCTGCACCTGCCGCTCGGCGACGAAAACCGTCGTCTGAATCTGGCGCTGGAGGCGCCGGCTAAAATGCGCCCGAACCAGCCGCTGACGGTGAAGGTTAAGGCCAGCGTCAAAGAAGGCGAGATGCCGAAACAGGTTAACGTTCTGCTCTCCGCCGTGGATAGCGGGGTACTGAATATTACCGACTACGCGACGCCGGACCCGTGGAACGCTTTCTTCGGCCAGAAACGCTACGGGGCCGATATTTACGATATCTATGGTCAGGTGATTGAGGGGCAGGGGAGACTCGCCAGCCTGCGCTTCGGCGGCGACGGTGATGAACTTAAGCGCGGCGGCAAACCGCCGGTTAACCACGTGACGATTATCGCCCAGCAGGCGCAGCCGGTGGTGCTGGATGAGAAAGGCGAAGGGACGGTGACTCTGCCGATTGGCGACTTTAACGGCGAACTGCGGGTGATGGCCCAGGCGTGGACCGCTGACGATTTTGGCAGCAGCGAAGGGAAAACGATCGTGGCTGCGCCGGTCATTGCCGAGCTGAACATGCCGCGATTCCTCGCCAGCGGGGATACCACGCGGCTGGCGCTGGATCTCAGTAACCTGACCGATAAGCCGCAAACCCTCAACGTTGCGCTGGCCGCCAGCGGTCTGCTGCAGCTTGAGGGGGGAGAAATACCGCCGGTGCAGCTGGCGCCCGGCGCGCGCAGCACCCTGTTTGTACCCGTCCGCGCGCATGAAGGTTTCGGCGATGGTCAGGTGAATGCCATCATCAGCGGCGTGAACCTGCCAGGTGAAACGTTCACGCCAATGCAAAAACAGTGGAAGCTCGGCGTGCGTCCGGCTTTCCCGGCGCAAACTGTCAATTCGGGCGCCGTCCTGCAACCAGGCGAAAGCTGGCAGGCTCCGGCGGCGCAAAGCGAGGGCTTCTCGCCGGCGACGCTGCAGGGACAGCTGGTGTTCAGCGGCAAGCCGCCGCTGAACCTGGCGCGCTATATTCGCGACCTGAAAGCCTATCCCTATGGTTGCCTGGAGCAGACCACCAGCGGGCTGTTCCCGTCGCTCTATACCAACGCCGTCCAGCTTAAAGCGTTGGGCATCAGCGGCGATAGCGATGAAAAACGACGCGCGGCGGTGGATATCGGCATTTCTCGCCTGCTGCAGATGCAGCGCGATGATGGCGGTTTCGCCCTGTGGGATAAAGAGGGTCCGGAGGAGTACTGGCTAACGGCCTACGCGATGGACTTCCTCGTCCGGGCGGGCGAGCAGGGCTACAGTGTCCCGACTAACGCCGTCAACAGCGGTAACCAGCGTCTGCTGCGTTATTTACAGGAGCCGGGGCTGATGACCGTCCGCTATAGCGATGATGCCCAGGCCAGCCGCTTTGCCGCTCAGGCCTATGCCGCGCTGGTGCTGGCCCGGCAGCAGAAAGCGCCGCTCGGCGCGCTGCGCGAGATCTGGAGTCGTCACGACCAGGCGCGTTCCGGTCTGCCGCTGCTGCAGTTGGGCGTCGCCTTGAAATTGATGGGCGATGCGCCGCGCGGCGACGAGGCCCTGAAGCTGGCGATGGCCACGCCGCGCCAGGATGCGGAACGCTGGCTCGGCGATTACGGCAGCGAGCTGCGCGACGATGCGCTGAAGCTGGCGCTGCTGGAGGAGAATAAACTGCTGCCGGAAGCGCAAAATACGCTGCTCAGCAATCTGGCGGAAGAGGCATACGGCCAGCGCTGGCTTTCGACGCAGGAGAGTAATGCTCTGTTCCTGGCCGGGCGTACGTTGCAGGACCGTCCCGGCAGCTGGCAGGCGCAAACCTCCGTGCAGGCCGAACCGCTCTCCGGCGATAAAGCGCAAACCCGCAACCTGACCGGCGACCAGCTGGCGGCGCTGCAGGTCACCAACACCGGCCAGCAGGCGCTGTGGCTTCGCCTCGACAGCAGTGGATATCCGCAGAGCGCTCCGCAGCCGGGAGGCAACGTGCTGGGAATCGAACGGCAAATTTTCGATACCCAGGGCCAGCAGAAATCGCTCGCTTCGCTGCGCAGCGGCGAACTGGTGCTGGTGAAGCTGGAAGTCACGGCCAAACACAACGTGCCGGACGCGCTGGTAGTGGATTTACTCCCGGCGGGGCTGGAGCTGGAAAACCAGAATCTGGCTAACAGCAGCGCCAGCCTGCAGGAAAATGGCGAAGCGGTGCAGAATCTGCTTAACCAGATGCAGCAGGCGGATATCCAGCACATTGAGTTTCGCGACGATCGCTTCGTCGCCGCGGTGGCTATCAATGAAGGCCAGCCGGTGACGCTGGTTTATCTGGCGCGCGCGGTGACGCCGGGCACTTATCAGGTACCGCAGCCGCAGGTCGAGTCAATGTACGTGCCGCAGTGGCGGGCAACCGGCGCGGCCAGCGGACCGCTAACCGTTGCGCCCTAAATGCGGGTATTGAAGCGTATAAAACGCCGCTGGCGCTGGCTGGCGGCGTTTATTTTTTTGCTGTGGCTATTGCTGCTGGCGGCCGATCGGCTATGGCCGCTGCCGCTGCATGAGGTTACGCCTGCCAGAGTGGTGGTGGCGGAAGACGGCACGCCGCTGTGGCGCTTTGCCGATGCGCAGGGCGTCTGGCGCTATCCGGTGACGCTGGCCGACGTTTCGCCACGCTATTTACAGGCGCTGATCCACTATGAAGATCGCTGGTTCTGGGATCATCCCGGCGTCAATCCGCTCTCGATCGCTCGCGCCGCCTGGCAGGATCTCACTTCCGGCAGAGTGATCTCCGGGGGCAGCACCCTCACTATGCAGGTGGCGCGCCTGCTCGATCCTCATCCCCGCACCTTTGGCGGCAAGCTGCGGCAGCTATGGCGAGCGCTGCAGCTGGAGTGGCATCTGTCAAAAAGCGAGATCCTCACGCTCTACCTCAACCGGGCGCCGTTCGGCGGTACGCTGCAGGGGATCGGCGCGGCCAGCTGGGCCTATCTGGGTAAACCCCCCGCGCAGCTAAGCTACGGCGAAGCGGCGCTGCTGGCGGTATTGCCGCAGGCGCCGAGCCGCTTACGTCCGGACCGCTGGCCCGAGCGGGCGCAGGCGGCGCGCGATAAAGTCCTGCTGCGAATGGAAAGCCAGGGCGTGTGGCCGTCGCAGCCGGTGCGAGAAGCTCTCGAAGAGCCCGTCTGGCTGTTTCCGCGGCAGATGCCGCAGCTGGCGCCGCTTTTTGCCCGCCGCGCGCTGGCGAGCAGCCGCGCAGAGAAGGTGGTCACGACGCTGGATGCCGGGCTACAGCGGCAGCTGGAAGATCTGGCGCTGAACTGGAAATCGCGCCTGCCGCCGCGCAGTTCTTTAGCGATGATCGTGGTCGACCATACCAATATGAAGGTGCGCGGCTGGGTAGGATCGGTGGATATTGGCGATGATAGCCGCTTTGGTCATATTGATATGGTCTCGGCGATCCGCTCCCCCGGCTCGGTACTGAAGCCGTTTGTCTATGGTATGGCACTGGATGAGGGGCTGATCCATCCGGCCTCATTACTGCAGGACGTGCCGCGACGCTTTAGCGACTACCGACCGGGCAACTTTGACAGCGGGTTTCACGGGCCGGTGAGCGCCAGCGACGCGCTGGTTCGCTCGCTGAACCTTCCGGCAGTGCAGGTGCTGGAGGCCTACGGACCGAAGCGTTTTGCCGCCAGGCTACGCAATGCCGGATTGCCGCTGATGCTGCCCGCTGGCGCGGAGCCGAATTTATCGCTGATCCTCGGCGGCGCCGGCGCGCGTCTGGCGGATATCGTGGCGGCGTACAGCGCGTTCGCCCGCCACGGCAAGGCGGGACAATTGCGCATCACGCCGGACTCGCCGCTGGTTGAGAGGCCGCTGCTGTCGCCGGGGGCCGCGTGGATCGTGCGGCGCATACTGGCCGGCGAAGCGCAGCCGGTGCCCGATGCGTCGCTGGTGAAGGTGGTGCCGCTGGCGTGGAAAACCGGCACCAGCTACGGCTATCGCGACGCCTGGGCGATCGGCGTGAATGCCCGCTATCTGATTGGTATCTGGACCGGACGGCCCGACGGCACGCCGGTCGTCGGACAGTTTGGCTTCGTCAGCGCGGTGCCGCTGCTGAATCAGGTCAATAATCTGCTGCTGGCGCGACCGGCTATGAGCCGCGGCGGATTACCGGCCGATCCTCGCCCGTCGTCGGTCAGCGCCGGGACCGTGTGCTGGCCCGGCGGGCAGAATTTAGCGGCGGGCGACGCGAACTGCCGCCGACGGCTGGCAACCTGGCTGCTCGACGAGAGCCAGCCGCCGACCCTGCTGCTGCCTGGTCAGGAGGGGATTCGCGGGATTCGTTTTCCGGTATGGCTGAATGAGAAAGGGGAGCGGGTGGCGGCAGATTGCCCAGGCGCGGTGGCGAAAAGCCTCGACGTCTGGCCGCTGCCGCTTGAACCCTGGCTGCCCGCGGGCGAACGGCGTCGCGCCAGGTTGCCGGCGGTTTCGGCGGACTGCCCGCCGGTGCAAACCGTCGATGCCGCCCCGCTGGTGCTATCCGGCATCCGTGAAGGCGCGGTGGTTAAACGTCTGCCCGGCGAGCTGAAGGTGATGCTGCCGCTGCAAACGACCGGCGGGGAAGGGCGGCGCTGGTGGTTTCTGAACGGCGAACCGCTGACCGCGGAAGGCGCCAGCGCCATCCTTAACCTTGAGCGCCCCGATAGTTATCAGCTAGTGGTGATGGATGAGGCGGGGCAGATTGTTGCCGCTAACTTCACCGTGCAATAAACAGAACTTGCCTGAATTAGCCGGATTTGTTGTTTAAGGTCGCTTTTTTTTAAAAAAATGTTACCTAAACACATAGGCAACCGCCTTAGATGATGATTATAATTCGCGCCGTATTTATCGGTCTCATCTGCGAAACAGAACAACATATATAAAGAGGTTATCATGGCTATTGAACGTACTTTTTCCATCATCAAACCAAACGCGGTGGCAAAAAACGTTATTGGCGGCATCTTTTCTCGCTTTGAAGCTGCAGGGTTCAAAATTGTTGGCACCAAAATGCTGCATCTGACCGTTGAGCAGGCTCGCGGCTTCTATGCTGAGCACGAAGGTCGCCCGTTCTTTGACGGTCTGGTTGAATTTATGACTTCCGGTCCGATCGTGGTTTCCGTGCTGGAAGGCGAAAATGCGGTTCAGCGTCATCGTGACCTGCTGGGCGCAACCAACCCGGCGAACGCGCTGGCGGGTACCCTGCGCGCAGACTACGCTGACAGCTTCACCGAGAACGGCACCCACGGTTCCGATTCTGTTGAATCCGCCGCGCGCGAAATCGCGTTTTTCTTTGCTGAAGGCGAGGTTTGTCCGCGCACCCGCTAATCCTCGTCGGCTTTTCGACCGTCGCGGTATTGGCTGCGCGCGTTCACCCGGTCACATAGTTATCTATGCTCCCGGGGCTTCACTTGCTTGCCGCCTTGCGACAATCGAAAATCCTTATAGGATCTGCCAGGCAGTTACAGATTTTTTCATCATTGCAGCGTGCAAACGTGGTATTGATGGGCCAGAATTTGTAGAATACAGCGCCCCGGATGAGCAGTCGCTCCCGGGGCGTTTCTTTTTTCAACCCTCCAGGGGCCATAACGTGTAATAACGAGGCCGGAATCAATTATGTCTGAACAAATAGTCACGCCTGATAGCGCCGCTCTGACGGTGCCGAACAAAGATGCCAAAATCAACCTGCTGGATTTGAACCGTCAGCAGCTGCGCGAGTTTTTCAAAAACATGGGCGAAAAGCCTTTTCGCGCCGATCAGGTGATGAAATGGATGTATCACTACTGCTGCGATAACTTTGATGAGATGACCGACATCAACAAGGTTCTGCGCGGAAAATTAAAGGAAGTCGCGGAGATCCGCGCGCCGGAAGTCGTGGAAGAGCAGCGCTCGAGCGACGGCACCATCAAGTGGGCGATTGCCGTTGGCGATCAGCGCGTCGAAACCGTGTACATCCCGGAAGACGATCGCGCCACCCTGTGCGTTTCTTCCCAGGTGGGCTGCGCGCTGGAGTGTAAATTCTGTTCTACGGCCCAGCAGGGTTTTAACCGCAACCTGCGGGTTTCGGAAATTATCGGCCAGGTCTGGCGCGCGGCGAAAATCGTCGGCGCGGTGAAGACCACCGGCGTACGTCCGATTACCAACGTGGTGATGATGGGGATGGGCGAGCCGCTGCTGAACCTGACTAACGTGGTTCCGGCCATGGAAATCATGCTTGACGACTTCGGCTTTGGTCTTTCTAAGCGTCGCGTCACGCTCTCCACCTCCGGCGTGGTGCCAGCGCTTGATAAGCTTGGCGATATGATTGACGTCGCGCTGGCCATCTCTCTGCACGCGCCGAACGATACCATTCGCGACGAAATCGTGCCGATCAACAAGAAATACAACATCGAGACCTTCCTGAACTCGGTGCGCGGCTATATTTCGAAGTCCAACGCCAACCAGGGCCGCGTCACTATCGAATACGTCATGCTGGATCACGTCAACGACGGCACCGAGCATGCGCATGAGCTGGCCGCGCTGCTGAAAGATACGCCGTGCAAGATCAACCTGATCCCATGGAACCCCTTCCCTGGCGCGCCGTATGGCCGTAGCTCCAACAGCCGTATCGACCGTTTCTCCAAGGTGTTAATGGAGTATGGTTTCACCACGATCGTGCGTAAAACCCGCGGCGACGATATCGACGCCGCCTGCGGTCAGCTGGCCGGCGACGTTATCGACCGTACCAAGCGTACGCTGCGTAAACGTATGCAGGGCGAAGCGATCGACGTGAAGGCGGTCTGATCATAAATGATGCAGCGCACAGCCTGGGCGGTGCGTTGCATATTTGTGGAATAGCCGGGCGAAATACGCTGTTGTGGTTAATAATTACGGTGCGTTTTTGTCGACTTTGAGGCAGTATGTAGCGGTACAACAACCGCTTAGCATTCAATTTTGATAAGTCTCTGTGATACCAGGTCATACGGACTTATACTGTTTGTCTGACGTTGAGCAGATGTCTCGCGGCGCGGGGTAACCGGCGCTGAATTTTAAATTTCACGTACCAGTAGTTGTAGCGAATGAATACTGAAGCCACTCAAGACCATCAAGAAGCAAACACTACGGGCGCGCGTCTGCGTAATGCCCGCGAACAACTCGGGCTCAGCCAGCAGGCGGTGGCTGAACGCTTATGCCTGAAGGTTTCCACGGTTCGTGATATTGAAGACGATAAGGCACCCGCCGATCTTGCTTCAACCTTCCTGCGCGGCTATATCCGCTCTTATGCTCGCCTTGTGCACATTCCAGAAGAAGAGCTGCTGCCGATGATGGCCAAGCAGGCTCCGATTCGGGCGGCGAAAGTTGCCCCCATGCAGACCTTCTCGCTGGGTAAACGTCGCAAAAAGCGCGACGGTTGGCTGATGAGCTTTACCTGGCTGGTGCTGTTCGTGGTGATCGGCCTCAGCGGCGCCTGGTGGTGGCAGGACCACAAAGCGCAGCAGGATGAGATCTCCACGATGGCCGATCAATCCTCCGCCGAACTGAATTCTGGCGATAACAACAGCCAAAGCATCCCGCTGGATAATCAATCGGCGAATTCCGCACCGGACACCGCTGCCAACAGCGCGCCTGTCGAGACCTCTCCGGCTCCAGCACCTGCCCCGGCTCCGGTCGAGAATAACGCCGTGGTCGCGCCTTCGCAGGCAAACGTTGATACGGCGGCAACTACGCCGTTACCGACCGATCAGGCAAACGTGACCGCTGCGGCGGCCTCCGCGCAGGATCTGGTGCTGAACTTCACCGCCGACTGCTGGCTGGAAGTGAGCGATGCGACCGGTAAAAAGCTGTTCAGCGGTTTGCAGCGTAAAGGCGGTAACCTCAACCTGAGCGGCCAGGCACCTTATAAACTGAAAATCGGCGCCCCGGCAGCGGTACAGATTCAGTATTTGGGTAAACCTGTCGATTTAAGTCGTTTTATCAGAACTAACCAGGTTGCACGTCTGACCCTTAATGCCGAACAATCACCGGCGCAGTAACAGACGGGTAACGCGGGAGATTTTTCATGCATAACCAGGCTCCGATTCAACGTAGAAAATCAAAACGAATTTACGTTGGGAATGTGCCGATTGGCGATGGCGCCCCTATCGCCGTACAGTCGATGACAAACACGCGTACCACCGATGTGGCGGCGACGGTAAATCAAATTAAAGCCCTCGAGCGCGTTGGCGCGGATATCGTGCGCGTTTCGGTGCCGACGATGGATGCGGCGGAAGCGTTCAAACTTATCAAACAGCAGGTTAACGTCCCGCTGGTTGCCGATATCCACTTCGATTACCGCATTGCGCTGAAGGTAGCGGAATACGGCGTTGATTGCCTGCGTATTAACCCGGGCAATATCGGCAACGAAGAGCGTATCCGCATGGTGGTGGACTGTGCTCGCGATAAAAATATTCCTATCCGTATCGGGGTAAACGCCGGTTCTCTGGAAAAAGATCTCCAGGAAAAATACGGCGAACCGACCCCGCAGGCGCTGCTGGAATCGGCAATGCGCCATGTCGATCATCTCGATCGTCTCAACTTCGATCAGTTTAAAGTCAGCGTAAAAGCCTCCGATGTGTTCCTCGCGGTTGAATCCTATCGCCTGTTGGCGAAACAGATCGATCAGCCTCTGCACCTCGGGATCACCGAAGCGGGCGGCGCGCGCAGCGGCGCGGTGAAGTCCGCGATCGGCCTCGGCCTGCTGCTGTCTGAAGGGATCGGCGATACGCTGCGCGTCTCTCTGGCGGCGGATCCCGTTGAAGAGATCAAAGTGGGCTTCGATATTCTCAAGTCGCTGCGTATTCGCTCTCGCGGGATCAACTTTATTGCCTGCCCGACCTGTTCACGTCAGGAGTTTGACGTTATCGGTACCGTTAACGCGCTGGAGCAGCGCCTGGAAGATATCATTACGCCGATGGATATTTCGATCATTGGCTGCGTGGTAAACGGTCCCGGCGAGGCGCTGGTTTCCACCCTCGGCGTAACCGGCGGCAATAAGAAAAGCGGCCTGTACGAAGACGGCGTACGTAAAGACAGGCTGGATAACGACGATATGATCGATCAGCTGGAAGCGCGTATTCGCGCTAAAGCATCGATGCTGGATGAGGCGCGTCGTATCGATATCCAGCAGGTTGAAGCGAAATAACGTGTTGGGAAGCGATACGCTTCCCGTGTATGATTGAACCTGCGGGCGCGAGGCGCCGGGGTTCATTTTTGTATATATAAAGAGAATAAACGTGGCAAAGAACATTCAAGCCATCCGTGGCATGAACGATTATCTGCCGGGCGAAACCGCTCTCTGGCAGCGCATTGAAGGCTCACTGAAGCAGGTGCTTGGTAGCTACGGTTACAGCGAAATCCGTTTGCCGATTGTAGAGCAGACCCCGTTATTCAAACGCGCTATCGGCGAAGTGACCGACGTGGTTGAAAAAGAGATGTACACCTTTGAGGACCGTAACGGCGATAGCCTGACTCTGCGTCCGGAAGGCACGGCTGGCTGCGTACGCGCCGGTATCGAACATGGTCTCCTGTACAATCAAGAACAGCGCCTGTGGTACATTGGGCCGATGTTCCGCCACGAACGTCCGCAAAAAGGCCGCTACCGTCAGTTCCACCAGATTGGCGCCGAAGCGTTTGGCCTGCAGGGGCCGGATATCGATGCCGAGCTGATTATGCTGACCGCCCGCTGGTGGCGCGAGCTGGGTATCTCCGGCCACGTTGCGCTGGAGCTGAACTCTATCGGTTCGTTGGAGGCTCGCGCTAACTATCGCGACGCGCTGGTGGCCTATCTTGAGCAGTTTAAAGATAAGCTGGACGAAGACTGCAAACGCCGCATGTACACCAACCCGCTGCGCGTGCTGGATTCTAAAAACCCGGACGTCCAGGCGCTGCTGAACGACGCCCCGACGCTGGGCGACTATCTTGATGAAGAGTCCAAAACGCATTTTGCCGGGCTGTGCGCGCTGCTGGATGATGCCGGTATTCGCTATACCGTGAATCAGCGTCTGGTACGCGGTCTCGACTACTACAACCGCACCGTGTTTGAGTGGGTCACCACCAGCCTCGGTTCCCAGGGCACCGTCTGCGCCGGAGGCCGTTACGATGGTCTGGTTGAGCAACTTGGCGGTCGCGCTACCCCTGGCGTCGGCTTTGCGATGGGGCTGGAACGTCTTGTTTTACTGGTTCAGGCAGTGAATCCGGAATTTAAAGCCGATCCTGTTGTCGATATATACCTGGTAGCCTCCGGAACTGACACCCAGTCCGCAGCAATGCGTCTGGCTGAACAGGTACGCGATGCGTTACCCGGCGTTAAGCTGATGACCAACCACGGCGGCGGCAACTTTAAGAAGCAGTTTGCGCGCGCTGATAAATGGGGCGCTCGCGTTGCGCTGGTGCTGGGCGAATCAGAAATCGCCGACGGAAACGTGGTAGTGAAAGATTTACGCTCAGGTGAGCAAACTACCGTAACGCAGGATAGCGTTGCTGCGCATTTGCGCACACTTCTGGGTTAATCTCCCGGGAATCATTAGTCAGGAGAAGGACTGCGTGGAACTTTACAATAACGAAAACGATCAGGTCGATGCGTTAAAGCGTTTCTTTGCTGAAAATGGCAAGGCGCTGGCCGTCGGGGTGATTTTGGGCGTTGGCGCGCTGGTTGGCTGGCGCTACTGGACCTCCCATCAGCTGGATACCGCCAGGGGCTCGTCTCTGGCATATGAAAATGCGATTTCCGCGCTCAAATCGGATAAACCAGAAGCGCTGAACGCGGCGCAGAAATTTGCCGCCGACAGCAAAAACACCTATGGTGCGTTTGCGTCTCTTGAGCTGGCGCAGCAGTTTGTCGATAAAAACGACCTGCAGAACGCTGAAAAGCAGCTTCAGCAGGGGCTGGCAGCCGCTTCTGATGATAACCTGAAATCGGTTATCAATATGCGTCTTGCTCGCGTACAGCTGCAGCTTAAGCAGCCTGATGCCGCGCTGAAAACCCTGGATGCCGTGAAAGGCGAAGGCTGGACCGCGATTGTCGCCGACCTGCGCGGCGAGATCCTGCTGAGCAAAGGCGATAAGCAAGGGGCGAAAGCGGCATGGGAAGCGGGCGCGAAAAGCGATGCTTCACCGGCGCTCAGCGAAATGATGCGTATGAAAATAAATAATTTGTCCATCTGAGAGGGACTCGATGCAATTGCGTAAATTACTTTTGCCAGGGCTGCTTTCCGTTACCTTATTGAGCGGTTGTTCGCTGTTTAACAGCGAAGAAGATGTGGTGAAAATGTCGCCACTGCCGACGGTGGAAAACCAGTTTACGCCGTCCACGTCCTGGAGCACCTCCGTTGGCGGCGGTATTGGCGAATTCTACTCTAACCTGCACCCGGCGTTTGCTGATGGCGTTGTGTATGCCGCCGATCGTAAAGGCACCGTTAAAGCCCTGAATTCAGGCGACGGCAAAGAGGTGTGGTCGGTTAACCTGGCCGAGAAAGACGGCTGGTTCTCCCGCGCGCCTGCGCTGCTCTCCGGCGGCGTGACCGTCTCTGGCGGCCATGTTTATATCGGTAGCGAAAAAGCGAAAGTTTACGCGCTGAACACCAGCGACGGTACCGTTGCATGGGAAGCGAGCGTGGCGGGTGAAGCGATTTCCCGTCCGGTCGTCAGCGACGGTATGGTGCTGATTCATACTACTAATGGTCAGCTGCAGGCGCTGAACGAAGCTGACGGCGCGGTGAAATGGACCGTTAACCTGGATATGCCAGCGCTCTCTCTGCGCGGCGAATCCGCTCCGGCTACCGCGTACGGCGCAGCGATTGTGGGCGGCGATAACGGTCGCGTCAGCGCAGTGCTGATGCAGCAGGGCCAGATGATTTGGCAACAGCGTATCTCTACCGCCACCGGTCCGACTGAAATCGACCGTCTTAACGACGTCGACACGACGCCGGTTATCGTGAACGGCGTGATTTATGCGCTGGCCTATAACGGCAACCTGACGGCGCTGGATCTGCGCAGCGGCCAGATTATGTGGAAACGCGAGCTGGGTTCAGTGAACGATTTCATCGTCGACGGCAACCGTATATACCTGGTTGATCAAAACGACCGTCTGCTGGCGCTTACCACCGACGGCGGCGTGACGCTGTGGACGCAAAGCGATCTGCTGCACCGTCTGCTGACGGCGCCTGTGCTGTATAATGGCAACCTGGTGGTTGGCGATAGCGAAGGCTATATGCACTGGGTCAACCCGGAAGATGGTCACTTTATGGCTCAGCAGAAGGTAGACAGCTCAGGCTTCCTGACCGATCCGGTTGTGGCTGACGGCAAACTGCTGATTCAGGCGAAAGACGGCACGCTGTACGCGATTACGCGTTAACAACAGCGGTAGTCTATTTTTGAGAAACGGCCCCTGGCAGACAGGGGCCGTTTTGGCTTTTTTAAAAACGCCGTGAAAATGGCGTTGTATCGATTTTAGTATGAGGCATTTAACATGATACCTGTGGTCGCGCTTGTCGGGCGCCCTAACGTTGGAAAATCCACGCTTTTTAACCGCTTAACGCGCACTCGCGATGCGTTGGTCGCGGATTTTCCGGGGCTGACTCGTGACCGTAAGTACGGTCGTGCTGAAGTGGAAGGCCGCGAATTTATCTGTATCGATACCGGCGGGATCGACGGTACCGAAGATGGCGTAGAAACGCGGATGGCGGAACAGTCGCTGCTGGCAATCGAAGAAGCGGACGTCGTGCTGTTTATGGTCGATGCGCGCGCGGGCCTGATGCCGGCGGATTCGGCAATTGCGAAACATCTGCGCTCTCGTGAAAAACCGACCTTTCTGGTGGCAAACAAAACTGACGGCATCGATGCCGATCAGGCGATTGCCGATTTTTGGTCGCTGGGTTTAGGCGAGATTTATCCCATCGCCGCTTCACACGGTCGCGGCGTCACCAGCCTGCTGGAGCATGTGCTGCTACCGTGGGTTGACGAGGTGAACCCGCCGGAAGAAGTGGACGAGGACGCGGCATACTGGGCGCAGTTTGAAGCGGAGCAGAACGGCGAAGAAGTTGAAGAGCCGGAAGATGATTTTAACCCGCAGGATCTGCCGATTAAGCTGGCGATTGTGGGCCGCCCGAACGTGGGTAAGTCAACGCTCACCAACCGTATTCTGGGCGAAGATCGTGTGGTGGTTTACGATATGCCGGGAACCACTCGCGACAGCATCTACATCCCGATGCAGCGCGATGAGCGGGAATACGTTCTTATTGATACCGCAGGCGTGCGTAAGCGCGGGAAAATTACCGATGTCGTCGAAAAATTCTCGGTGATCAAAACGCTGCAGGCGATTGAAGATGCCAACGTGGTGCTGTTGGTCATTGATGCGCGCGAAGGGATTTCCGATCAGGATCTCTCCCTGCTGGGCTTTATTCTCAACAGCGGCCGCTCGCTGGTGATTGTCGTCAATAAATGGGACGGCCTGAGCCAGGAAGTGAAAGAGCAGGTGAAAGAGACCCTCGACTTCCGTCTGGGCTTTATCGACTTTGCCCGCGTGCACTTTATCTCCGCGCTGCACGGCAGCGGCGTTGGCAACCTGTTCGAATCCGTACGCGAGGCGTACGACAGCGCCACCCGTCGCGTGGGCACCGCTATGCTGACCCGCATTATGACTATGGCTGCCGAAGACCATCAGCCGCCGCTCGGGGTACGCTTACG
>OASR01000383.1_pt1 | contig 15064 bp, 14 predicted proteins | sample 1475751 | NCBI WGS metagenome assembly OASR01 (sample SAMEA2579907, study PRJEB22360) | human gut metagenome | biome: human gut; feature: human-associated habitat; material: faeces | place: Denmark | collected 2008/2010 | reverse complement strand
TCAGTTAAGGCCGCGTCGCTCTTCCAGCCCTAACGCCAGACACCACGCGATGTTGAATGTAAGTTCTTTGGCGTAAAGTACACCAAAGGCGGCGAATCATACAGAATTTGACCAACGTATGCAAACTGATCCGCACGCCGCTTTCACTAATGTGTATACTAACGCGCCACTTTTCAAGTCAGGAAGATTCGATGCCCGTCGCTCACGTTGCCCTGCCCGTTCCGCTTCCCCGCACCTTTGACTACCTGCTGCCCGACAGCATGAGCGCCAAAGCGGGCTGTCGCGTGACCGTGCCGTTTGGCAAACAACAGCGTGTGGGGATCGTTGTTTCCGTCAGCGATAAAAGCGAACTCCCCCTTAATGAGCTGAAATCGGTCATTGAGGTACTGGACAGCGAACCGGTTTACTCCACCAGCACCTGGCGACTGCTACTGTGGGCGGCTGATTACTACCATCATCCGATTGGGGATGTCCTGTTCCACGCCCTGCCTATCCTGCTGCGCCAGGGTAAGAGCGCCAGCCATGCGCCGATGTGGTACTGGTTTGCCACCGAGCAAGGGCAGGCCGTAGACATTAATAGCCTCAAACGATCGCAGAAACAGCAGCAGGCGCTGGCCGCTCTGCGCCAGGGTAACATCTGGCGGCATCAAGTCGACGAACTTGAGGTGAGCGAAGCCGCTTTACAGGCCCTGAGAAAGAAAGGTCTGAGCGAGCTGGCAAGCCAGGCCCCAGCCCTTCACGACTGGCGCGACGGCTTCTCCGTTTCAGGGGATCGTCTGCGCCTGAATACCGAGCAGGCCACCGCGGTCGGCGCCATTCACAGCGCCTCGGACCATTTTTCTGCCTGGCTGCTGGCGGGCGTCACCGGTTCCGGTAAGACCGAAGTGTATCTGAGCGTGCTGGAAAACGTGCTCGCGCAGGGCAAACAGGCGCTGGTCATGGTGCCGGAAATTGGCTTAACCCCTCAAACCATCGCTCGATTCCGCGAGCGCTTTAACGCGCCGGTTGAGGTCCTGCACTCCGGTCTGAACGACAGCGAACGCCTCAGCGCCTGGCTGAAAGCGAAAAATGGCGAAGCGGCGATTGTGATCGGCACCCGCTCGTCGCTGTTTACGCCGTTTAAAAATCTTGGCGTGATCGTGATCGACGAAGAGCACGACAGCTCCTATAAGCAACAGGAAGGCTGGCGCTACCATGCCCGCGATCTGGCAGTTTATCGCGCCCACAGCGAGCAAATTCCGATCATTCTCGGCTCCGCCACACCTGCGCTCGAAACCCTGCACAACGTGCGCCAGCGCAAATATCATATGCTGCGTCTGACGCGCCGTGCCGGGAATGCCCGTCCGGCCATTCAGCACGTGCTCGATCTAAAAGGTCAGCAGGTTCAGGCCGGGCTAGCACCCGCATTGATTACCCGCATGCGTCAGCATTTGCAGGCGGGCAACCAGGTGATTCTGTTCCTCAACCGCCGCGGATTTGCACCCGCCCTGCTGTGCCACGACTGCGGCTGGATTGCGGAATGCCCACGCTGTGACCACTACTACACCTTCCATCAGGCACAGCGCCACCTGCGTTGTCACCACTGCGACAGCCAGCGTCCGGTGCCGCGCCAGTGTCCATCGTGCGGGTCAACGCATATCGTGCCGGTCGGACTAGGAACGGAACAGCTTGAGCAGGCGCTGGCGCCCTTCTTCCCTGACGTTCCAATCTCTCGTATCGACAGAGACACCACCAGCCGCAAGGGCGCGCTGGAACAGCAGCTCGCGGAAGTACATCGCGGCGGAGCGCGCATTCTGATTGGTACCCAAATGCTGGCAAAAGGGCACCACTTCCCGGACGTCACGCTGGTCGCCCTGCTGGACGTGGACGGCGCGCTGTTCTCTGCGGATTTCCGCGCGGCCGAGCGTTTTGCCCAGCTTTATACCCAGGTGGCCGGACGGGCAGGGCGCGCAGGCAAACAGGGCGAAGTGGTTCTGCAGACGCACCACCCTGAGCACCCGCTGCTGCAAACCCTGCTGCACAAAGGCTATGACGCTTTTGCCGAGCAGGCGCTGGCCGAACGACAGACCATGCAGCTGCCACCGTGGACCAGCCACGTCATCATCCGCGCGGAAGATCATAACAACCAGCAGGCACCGCTTTTCCTGCAGCAGCTGAGAAATCTCCTGCAGGCCAGCCCCCTGGTGGATAATCAGCTGTGGATCCTGGGTCCGGTACCGGCGCTGGCACCGAAACGCGGCGGACGTTTCCGCTGGCAAATTTTGCTCCAGCATCCTTCGCGGATCCGTTTACAGCACATTGTTAGCGGCACGCTGGCGCTAATCAACACCCTGCCTGAAGCACGTAAAGTGAAGTGGGTGCTGGACGTCGATCCCATCGAAGGCTGAAGACGGATCGAAAAATTTAACGCTCCTCACACTTTTTATGAAAATTCTGTAACCGATTCCATTAACTATCTGTAAAAATGGTGATGTCAGAAGTTCGGTGTTCAGGCGAGGAGAAGACGTTGAAGTCCAGGAAAGAGGTTGCCACGGCGACCATGAAAGACGTTGCCGAGAAAGCACAAGTCTCAACGGCAACCGTGTCCCGCGCATTAATGAACCCGGATAAAGTCTCCCAGGCGACCCGCAACCGGGTAGAGCAGGCTGCGCTTGAAGTGGGTTATTTCCCACAGGCGATGGGGCGCAACGTCAAACGCAATGAATCACGCACAATCCTTGTGATTGTGCCGGACATCTGCGATCCCTTCTTCAGTGAGATTATCCGCGGTATCGAAGTGACGGCGGCGGAACAAGGCTACCTCGTTCTGATTGGCGACTGCGCCCATCAGAACCAGCAGGAAAAAACCTTTATCGACCTCATTATTACCAAGCAGATCGACGGCATGCTGCTGCTTGGCTCGCGCCTGCCGTTTGACGCCAGCATCGAAGAACAACGCAATTTACCGCCGATGGTCATGGCCAATGAGTTTGCCCCTGAACTGGAGCTACCGACGGCCCATATCGATAACCTCACCGCCGCATTCAACGCGGTGAACTATCTTCAGGAGCTGGGGCATAAGCGCATTGGCTGTATTGCCGGGCCAGAAGAAATGCCGCTGTGCCACTACCGCCTGCAGGGCTACGTTCAGGCACTGCGCCGTACTGGCGTTACCGTCGATCCGCACTACATTGCCCGCGGTGATTTTACCTTCGCAGCCGGTGGCCAGGCGCTGGAGAAGCTTCTGGACCTGCCTGAACCGCCAACCGCCGTATTTTGTCACAGCGACGTGATGGCGCTGGGCGCGTTATCGTACGCCAAACGCCGCGGCCTGCGCATACCGAAAGATTTATCCATCATCGGATTCGATAATATTTCGCTTTCAGAATTTTGCGATCCGCCGCTCTCAACGGTCGCGCAACCGCGCTATCAAATCGGTCGCGAAGCGATGCTGCTTCTGCTGGATCAGCTTCACGGTCAAACAGTTAGCAGCGGCTCGCGGTTGCTGGACTGCGAACTGATAGTCCGGGGCTCTACCCAGGCATTGACTTAACGTAAACGTCTTTAGGACACCCTTATCTGGTCAAAGCCCCGCCGCTTAAGTAACATGGCGGGCTGACGAACGAATAAATACAGCGAAACGATAGTGGCACAACGAGATTATGTACGTCGCGGCCAGCCGGCACCTTCGCGACGCAAAAAGAGTAGCTCAAGGAAAAAGCAACGTAGCCTGCCTGCTGTCTCGCCAGCAATGGTCGCTATTGCTGCGGCTGTTGTCGTCGCCTTTATTGGTGGTCTGTACTTCATCACGCACCATAAAAAGGAAGAGTCCGAGGCGCTTCAGGCCAGTAAAGTGGCCGGTAATGGCCTTCCTCCGAAACCTGAAGAGCGCTGGCGCTATATCAAAGAGCTGGAAAGCCGCCAGCCTGGCGTGCGTGCGCCTACCGAGCCCTCTGCCGGTGGTGAAGTGAAGAATGCCGATCAGCTGACGGACGAGCAGCGCCAGTTGCTGGCACAAATGCAGCCGCAGCGTGCTTGGCAAAATGGAGGCCCAATATGCGCCAGCAGCCGACGCAGCTGAACGAAGTGCCATGGAATGAACAAACGCCAGCGCAGCGTCAGCAAACGTTGCAGTTGCAGCGTCAGCGCCAGGCTCAAATTCAGCAGCAACAGCAGCAGTGGACGCAAACTCAGCCGGTACAGCAGCCGAAGGCACAGCCTTACCAGCAACCGCAGCAGCAGACGCGTACGGTACAATCTCAGCCTGTTCAACAGCCAAAAGCACAGCCGCAAAAACAGGCGGCTCAACCGTATCAGGATCTGCTCCAGACGCCAGCGCATACCACTGCACAGCAGCCGAAAACGCAGCAGGCTGCGCCGGTGACCAAAGAGACCGAAGCGCCGAAGCAGACGGCGGAGAAAAAAGACGAACGTCGCTGGATGGTACAGTGCGGTTCGTTTAAAGGTGCAGAGCAGGCCGAAACCGTGCGTGCTCAGCTGGCATTTGAAGGGTTTGATTCACGCATTACCACCAATAACGGCTGGAACCGCGTGGTGATTGGCCCGGTCAAAGGCAAAGAAAACGCCGATGGCACCCTTTCTCGTTTGAAAGTGGCCGGCCACACAAACTGCATTCGACTCGCCTCCGGGGGTTGAAACCCCCAAAATCTCCCCCATCTATCATTTAATTCAGCCCTGAGCACAGGCTCAGGGCTTCTGTTTCCCGAATTTGTAACCAGGGGGTCTGCTCGTGACAACAATAGTAAGTGTACGCCGTAACGGCCATGTGGTAATCGCCGGTGATGGCCAGGCCACGCTGGGTAATACCGTCATGAAAGGCAACGTGAAGAAAGTCCGTCGTCTCTATAACGACAAAGTGATCGCCGGTTTTGCAGGCGGTACAGCTGATGCCTTCACGCTGTTTGAACTGTTTGAACGCAAGCTTGAAATGCACCAGGGTCATCTGGTGAAAGCGGCCGTTGAGCTGGCAAAAGACTGGCGTACCGACCGTATGCTACGCAAGCTCGAAGCGCTGCTGGCGGTAGCCGATGAAACCGCTTCGCTGATCATCACCGGTAACGGTGACGTTATTCAGCCGGAGAATGACCTGATTGCCATCGGCTCTGGCGGCCCTTATGCCCAGGCTGCAGCCCGCGCGCTGTTGGAAAATACCGACATGAACGCACGTGATATCGCGGTGAAGGCGTTGGATATTGCAGGTGATATCTGCATCTATACCAACCATAACCACACCATCGAAGAATTGACCTCCAAAGCGTAAGGATCTCCCATGTCTGAAATGACCCCACGCGAAATTGTCAGCGAACTGAACAAACACATTATCGGCCAGGATAACGCCAAGCGCTCCGTGGCTATCGCTCTGCGTAACCGCTGGCGTCGTATGCAGCTTGACGAAGAGCTGCGCCATGAAGTGACGCCGAAAAACATTCTGATGATCGGCCCAACCGGTGTCGGTAAAACCGAAATTGCCCGTCGTCTGGCGAAGCTGGCGAACGCGCCTTTCATCAAAGTCGAAGCTACCAAGTTCACCGAAGTGGGCTATGTGGGTAAAGAAGTGGACTCCATCATCCGCGATCTGACCGATTCGGCGATCAAAATGGTGCGCGTCCAGGCAATTGAGAAAAACCGCTATCGCGCGGAAGAGATGGCCGAAGAGCGCATTCTCGACGTGCTGATCCCACCGGCGAAAAACAACTGGGGCCAGGCTGAGCAGCAGGCTGAACCGTCTGCCGCGCGTCAGGCATTCCGCAAAAAACTGCGTGAAGGCCAGCTGGATGATAAAGAGATTGAGATCGATCTTGCTGCCGCGCCAATGGGTGTAGAAATCATGGCACCTCCTGGCATGGAAGAGATGACCAGCCAGCTGCAGTCCATGTTCCAGAACCTGGGCGGCCAGAAGCAGAAAGCACGTAAGCTGAAAATCAAAGACGCGATGAAGCTGCTGATTGAAGAAGAAGCGGCGAAGCTAGTGAACCCGGAAGAGCTGAAGCAGGATGCTATCGACGCGGTTGAGCAGCACGGCATCGTGTTCATCGACGAAATCGACAAAATTTGTAAGCGCGGCGGCAACAGCTCCGGCCCGGACGTGTCCCGTGAAGGCGTTCAGCGCGACCTGCTGCCGCTGGTTGAAGGCTGCACCGTCTCCACCAAGCACGGTATGGTGAAAACGGACCACATCCTGTTTATCGCTTCCGGCGCGTTCCAGGTTGCCAGCCCGTCTGACCTGATCCCGGAACTGCAGGGTCGTCTGCCGATCCGCGTTGAACTGCAGGCGCTGACCACCGAAGATTTCGAACGCATCCTGACCGAGCCAAACGCCTCTGCGACCGTACAGTACAAAGCGCTGATGGCGACCGAAGGCGTGAACCTGGAGTTCACCGAAGACGGTATCAAACGTATCGCCCAGGCCGCGTGGCAGGTTAACGAAACCACCGAAAACATCGGTGCGCGTCGTCTGCATACCGTGCTGGAACGCCTGGTGGAGGATATCTCTTATGATGCGAGCGACCTTAACGGTCAAACCATTACCATTGACGCTGAATATGTGAGCAAACATCTTGATGCGTTAGTGGCAGATGAAGATCTTAGCCGTTTTATCCTATAATCGCGGTTATTGCATTCTCATCACCGTTAATGGGGGCTAATGCCCCCATTTTTATTGGCTAAATACTTATGACTGATATCAGCCGTACTCAGGCGTGGCTCGAAAGTCTACGCCCTAAAACGCTTCCTCTGGCCTTTGCCGCCATTATCGTCGGCACGGCACTTGCCTGGTGGCAAGGTTATTTTGATCCTCTGGTCGCTGCGCTGGCATTGATTACCGCAGGGCTGCTGCAAATTCTCTCCAATCTCGCTAACGACTACGGTGATGCGGTGAAAGGCAGTGACAAACCTGACCGTATCGGACCGCTGCGCGGGATGCAGAAAGGGGTGATTACCCAGGCACAGATGAAGCGCGCGCTGATTATCACCGTGGTACTGATTTGTTTATCGGGTCTGGCACTGGTGACGGTCGCCTCGAAAACCACCAGCGACTTCATCGGCTTCCTGGTGCTGGGCTTGCTCGCAATTATCGCGGCCATTACCTACACCGTCGGTACGCGTCCTTACGGGTATATTGGCCTCGGGGATATCTCCGTGCTGGTGTTCTTCGGCTGGCTGAGCGTGATGGGGAGTTGGTACCTGCAGGTGCATACCGTTATCCCTGCCCTTTTCCTGCCCGCAACCGCCTGCGGTCTGCTGGCGACGGCGGTACTCAACATCAATAACCTGCGCGATATCGACAGTGACCGTGAGAACGGTAAAAACACGCTCGCGGTACGTCTGGGGCCGGTCAATGCGCGCCGCTATCATGCCTGCCTGCTGATTGGTGCCCTGGTTTGTCTGGCACTGTTTAATCTGATCTCGCTGCACAGCGTATGGGGCTGGCTGTTTATACTCGCCGCGCCGCTGCTGATTAAGCAGGCCCGCTTCGTCATGCGTGAACTTAGCCCGGCCGCGATGCCGCCGATGCTGGAACGAACGGTAAAAGGCGCCCTGCTGACTAACCTGTTGTTCGTCATTGGGATTGTCTTAAGCCAGACGCTCAGTTAGCTGACAAATATCAATTAACAATTGATGATTTTGCCAACAACGCATTTAGCACGATATACTGAACACATTCGCAGCAACTGAGCGGTAAACCTATGAAATACGATACCTCCGAGCTTTGTGACATCTACCAGGAAGATGTCAACGTCGTTGAACCGCTGTTCTCCAACTTTGGTGGACGGTCGTCGTTTGGCGGACAAATCGTCACGGTGAAATGTTTCGAGGACAACGGGTTGCTGTACGATCTGCTCGAACAGAATGGTCGTGGCCGCGTTTTGGTCGTCGATGGCGGCGGTTCCGTGCGTCGTGCTCTGATAGATGCAGAGCTGGCCGGCATTGCCGTGCAGAACGAGTGGGAAGGCATTGTGGTGTACGGTTCCGTGCGCCAGGTGGACGATCTCGAAGACCTGGATATCGGGATTCAGGCGATTGCGGCCATTCCGGTAGGCGCAGCAGGTGACGGTATCGGTGAAAGCGACGTCCGCGTCAATTTTGGCGGCGTGACCTTCTTCTCCGGCGACCATCTTTACGCTGATAACACCGGGATTATTCTTTCGGAAGATCCGCTGGATATTGAGTAATAAAACAGTAAGCGTAAATCATAAAAAAACCGCCAATAACAATGTGGCGGTTTTTTTGTCCCTCGGGATTCGCGGTCCGTTGGATTATCTTGCAACCTTTAACCAGGATTTTTATCTTACCCTGGTTCATCCCTCCGGTAACCCCCGTCGACCCTTTATAAATTCCTAATTTCCGCTGAAGACCTTAACTACACTGCTGTTGCTCATTATGATGCATCGTTCCTTTCCGCCATCTCGCACATGGGCATCGGTCCAGGGAAAGGTGTATTCACAACCGTAAAGCAACCTTTAACCGGGCTTGTGTCCGCCGACTTATCACCGGTGGTGAACGGTGGAGCGGTTAGCTGCAGGGACCGCATGATGAAACGCTATTTATGTATCGCGTTCATTGTCGCCAGCGTACTCGTTGTAAAGAGTGATGAACCGAGTGGATTTGTCGCTTTTGCTATGACAGCGCAGGACAAGTAGCGTTAAGGCCGCCGATGGCGGCCTTTTTTATGGTTTGATGTCAGTGAGCAGAAACCATAAAAAAGCCGGGTGGCGGCGTCGCCTTACCCGGCCTGGTCAGTTAATCCCAATGGGAATCAGACCTCTTCCATACGTCCCAGCAGCGCCTGCAGGCGATCCTGCCAGCCGTTCTGCTGTTCGCGCAGCTGGTTGTTTTCACGCTCCAGTTCTTCGCGGCTGTGCTGCGCGTTCTGCACTTCCTGCGCCAGGCTGTTGTTTTTCTCTTTCAGCTCTTCAATTTCCATTTGCAGCAGCGTGATGGTGTCAATCGCCTGCTGTACTTTCGATTCCAGTTTCTCAAACACTTCTAAAGACATGATGCTACCTCTCCTGAATTGCAAGGCGACGCTTTAACGTAAACGCGCACGACATATTCCATCGATTGTATGGAGCGCGGCGCTCTGTGTCCAGCGACACGCCGCGCAGATCGCGGTTTGCAACACTTTTCGGTCTCGTCCTGGTGCGTTCGCGGCATATACCACTAAGTTGTTAACTCATTCGTTAATGAAATGATTCAGCTCACATTCCATTTCTGATGCAAAAACGCGCTTTATGGCGCGAAAACGCTCATTTTATTGACACAGACCACACATTTTGATTTCGATATTTCTCGTTTTTGCTCGTTAACGATAAATTAACACTATGTCTACAGGGCATCGTGGCTGTCACGGGCGACCACGCTAACAATAAACATCAATTTCTTCAGGATTCCGATTATGAGTCAGACATCAACCTTAAAAGGCCAGTGCATTGCCGAGTTCCTTGGTACCGGGTTGTTGATATTCTTCGGAGTGGGCTGTGTCGCTGCACTGAAAGTGGCGGGTGCCAGTTTTGGTCAGTGGGAAATCAGTATCATCTGGGGTCTGGGCGTGGCGATGGCCATCTACCTGACTGCAGGGGTTTCTGGTGCACATCTTAACCCGGCGGTGACTATCGCACTGTGGCTGTTCGCGTGCTTCGACGGACGCAAAGTTGTTCCCTTCATTCTTTCTCAGTTTGCCGGCGCGTTTTGTGCAGCGGCGTTAGTTTACGGGCTTTATTACAATCTTTTCATCGACTTCGAACAGACGCATCATATGGTGCGCGGCAGCGTCGAAAGTCTGGATCTGGCAGGCATCTTCTCAACCTATCCAAACCCGCATATCAATTTTGTGCAGGCGTTCGCAGTTGAAATGGTGATTACCGCTATTCTGATGGGCGTTATCCTGGCGCTGACCGACGACGGAAACGGCATTCCGCGTGGCCCGCTGGCCCCCTTGCTGATTGGTCTGCTGATTGCGGTGATCGGCGCATCCATGGGCCCGCTGACCGGGTTTGCGATGAACCCGGCGCGTGATATCGGACCGAAAGCCTTCGCGTTTATCGCGGGATGGGGCGACGTGGCCTTTACTGGCGGGAAAGATATCCCTTACTTCCTGGTACCGCTTTTTGCGCCGGTGGTTGGGGCCGCGCTGGGCGCGTTTAGCTACCGCAAATTAATTGGTCGCCACTTACCGTGCGACACCTGTGTGGAAGAGGAGAAGGAAACGACTTCTACCGCACAACAAAAAGCTTCGCTGTAATCTGACTACGGGACACATACCATGACCGAAAAAAAATATATCGTTGCGCTCGACCAGGGCACTACCAGCTCCCGCGCTGTCGTAATGGATCATGACGCGAACATTGTCAGCGTGTCTCAACGTGAATTTGAGCAAATTTACCCTCGTCCAGGCTGGGTAGAACATGACCCAATGGAGATCTGGGCTTCACAAAGCTCAACGCTGGTTGAAGTACTGGCGAAAGCCGATATCAGTTCCGACGAGATTGCCGCTATCGGTATTACCAACCAGCGTGAAACGACGATTGTCTGGGAACGCGAAACCGGTAAGCCTATCTACAACGCTATTGTCTGGCAGTGCCGCCGTACCTCAGAAATCTGTGAACAGCTGAAGCGTGACGGGATGGAAGAGTACGTGCGCAGCGCCACCGGTCTGGTGGTTGACCCGTACTTCTCCGGCACCAAAGTGAAGTGGATCCTCGACCACGTGGAAGGTTCACGCGAACGAGCAAAACGCGGCGAGCTGCTGTTCGGAACCGTTGATACCTGGCTTATCTGGAAGATGACCCAGGGACGTGTTCACGTCACCGACTACACCAACGCCTCGCGTACCATGCTGTTCAACATCAACACCCTGGAGTGGGATGACAAGATGCTGGACGCGCTGGATATCCCACGCGCGATGCTGCCTGAAGTGCGCAAGTCTTCAGAAGTCTACGGTCAGACCAACATTGGCGGTAAAGGCGGCACCCGTATTCCTATCGCCGGTATCGCCGGTGACCAGCAGGCGGCACTGTTCGGCCAGCTGTGCGTCAAAGAAGGGATGGCGAAGAACACCTACGGCACCGGCTGCTTTATGCTGATGAATACCGGTGAGAAAGCGGTGAAATCAGAAAACGGCCTGCTGACCACCATCGCCTGCGGCCCTCGCGGTGAAGTGAACTACGCCCTGGAAGGTGCGGTGTTTATGGCGGGTGCATCTATTCAGTGGCTGCGTGACGAGATGAAGCTGATTAGCGATGCCTTCGACTCCGAATACTTTGCGACCAAAGTGAAGGACACCAACGGTGTGTACGTGGTGCCAGCGTTCACCGGCCTGGGCGCACCGTACTGGGATCCCTATGCACGCGGTGCGATTTTCGGTCTGACGCGTGGTGTGAACTCGAACCACATTATTCGCGCCACCCTGGAATCCATTGCCTACCAGACGCGCGACGTGCTGGAAGCGATGCAGGCAGACTCCGGCATTCGTCTGCACGCCCTGCGCGTGGACGGCGGCGCGGTAGCGAATAACTTCCTGATGCAGTTCCAGTCCGACATTCTGGGTACCCGCGTTGAGCGCCCTGAAGTGCGTGAAGTCACGGCGCTGGGTGCGGCATATCTTGCCGGTCTGGCGGTAGGCTTCTGGCAGAACCTGGACGAGCTGCAGGAAAAAGCGGTTATCGAGCGCGAGTTCCGCCCGGGCATCGAAACCACCGAGCGCAACTTCCGCTACAGCGGCTGGAAGAAAGCAGTGAAGCGCGCCCTGGCGTGGGAAGAGCACGACGAGTAATCCTATATTCCCTCTCCCTCTCCCATGAGGAGAGGGAGAGGGGCCCAAACCGCACCGGTCCCCTCTCCCCTCCCCACTCTGTGATAAACTTCGTGCAATTCCTTTTGATTGCACGAGTACCTCATGAAACGTGAACTTGCTATCGAGTTTTCCCGCGTCACCGAAGCGGCCGCCCTCGCAGGCTATAAATGGCTGGGGCGTGGCGACAAAAATACCGCGGACGGTGCTGCTGTCCATGCCATGCGCATTGTACTTAACCAGGTCAACATCGACGGCACTATCGTCATCGGCGAAGGCGAGATCGACGAAGCGCCAATGCTCTATATCGGTGAAAAAGTCGGTACCGGCAAAGGGGATGCGGTGGATATCGCCGTAGACCCGATTGAAGGCACCCGCATGACGGCGATGGGTCAGGCCAACGCGCTTGCGGTTCTGGCCGTGGGCGATAAAGGCTGCTTCCTTAACGCGCCGGATATGTACATGGAAAAGCTGATAGTCGGTCCTGGTGCGAAGGGCGCAATCGACCTCAGCCTGCCGCTGGAAGAGAACCTGCGCAACATCGCCAGAGCTTTGGGCAAACCCCTGAGTGAACTGACCGTGACGATTCTGGCAAAACCGCGCCACGACGCCACCATCGCGCAGATGCAAAAGCTCGGCGTGCGCGTGTTTGCCATTCCGGATGGCGATGTTGCCGCCTCAATTCTGACCTGCATGCCGGACAGCGAAGTAGACGTGCTGTACGGCATCGGCGGTGCGCCGGAGGGCGTGGTCTCGGCGGCGGTGATCCGCGCGCTGGACGGCGATATGCAGGCGCGCCTGCTGCCTCGGCATGAGGTGAAAGGCGACAGCGACGAGAACCGCCGTATCGGTGAAAACGAGCTGGCGCGCTGCGAAGCAATGGGTATCGAAGCCAATAAGGTTCTCGCGCTGAATGAAATGGCACGCAGCGACAACGTTGTCTTCTCCGCCACCGGCATCACCAAAGGTGACCTGCTGGACGGCATCACCCGCAAGGGCAATATGGCGACCACCGAAACGCTGCTGATCCGCGGTAAATCGCGCACCATTCGCCGCATTCAGTCCATTCACTATCTCGATCGTAAAGACCCGGACGTACAGACGCACATTCTGTAAAACCGTTTGATCGATAGAGCTTTCCGGCCCGAAGGGGCTGGAAATGTTTCCCACAAGTACGGAAGATAGAACAGAGAAACAGCACAGGAGAAGATCATGGCGGACTGGGTAACAGGTAAAGTCACAAAGATAGAGTTCTGGACCGATGCGCTATTTAGTCTCACCCTGCATGCTCCCGTTCACCCGTTTAAGGCCGGGCAATTTGCGAAGCTGGGGCTGGATGTCGACGGCGAACGCGTGCAGCGCGCCTACTCTTACGTTAACGCGCCGGATAATCCGGATCTTGAGTTCTATCTGGTGACCGTCCCGGACGGTAAGCTCAGCCCGCGCCTTGCCGCCCTTAAGCCCGGTGACGATGTGCAAATTGTGAGTGAAGCAGCAGGTTTCTTTGTACTCGAAGAGATCCCTGATTGTGACACGCTCTGGATGCTGGCAACCGGCACGGCCATTGGCCCCTACCTCTCCATTCTGCAATATGGCAAAGACCTTGAGCGCTTTAAAAACATCGTGCTGGTGCATGCTGCGCGCTACGCCGCAGACCTGAGCTACTTGCCACAGATGCAGGCGCTGGAACAGCGATATGGCGGGAAGCTGAAAATTCAGACCGTCGTCAGCCGCGAAACCGTAGCAGGTACGCTGACCGGTCGCGTGCCGGCGTTAATTGAGAGTGGTGTGCTGGAAAACGCAGTGGGTTTGCCGATGACTGCCGACACCAGCCACGTCATGCTGTGTGGTAACCCGCAGATGGTTCGGGATACGCAACAGCTTCTGAAGGATACCCGGCAGATGACGAAACATCTTCGCCGCCGACCGGGTCATATGACTGCCGAACACTACTGGTGATCAGCGGTACTTCACCTCAAGGGTGTCTTTACCGTATTTATTTTCGCTCTGGGTGCCGATAAACGCGCCCAGATCGACAATCATCATCACGAAGATAACGGACGGCAGCAGCCTGCCCACCACCCAGGGAAGAATGGACGGCAGCATCCCCCAGTTCCCTGCGACCAGCATCCACGCCAGAATAATCAGAAAAGCCCACGCGCCGGAACGACCACGATCGTGAAGACGTTTCACCACCACGGCCGCCGTTGGCCACAGCAAACAGACCAGCGCAAAAGCCGCCGTTTGCGTGCTCAACCAGGCATTGTACGCAACGAAAAACAGAAGCAGCATGGCGACAACCCACGTCACCATCCAGACCCAGAAATCACGGCGTCCGATACGCCCTTTGAATGAAAACAGCCACTGCTGTATGGTCATGTAAGGTTCCTTATTATCATTTAGTCCGCATTTTACCCTGGAGTTGTGACCTTTTGACAAGCCGGGCAGATATCGTTTTAATCATGAGCACTTACGGCCAGGGGCAATGTTGATGAAAAGTTCGGCACACACTCTCTTCCTGTGTATAGCGATGCTTGGCGCGGGTTTTCCGCTGCACGCCGCCGACACGTCGGCCCCTACCACGGCACCCTATTTGCTGGCAGGCGCGCCGTCGTTCGATCAATCCATCAGTCAGTTTCGTGAAACCTTCAATCAGACCAACCCTACGTTGCCGCTGGATGAGTTTCGCGCCATTGATACTTCTCGTGACACCCCAACCCTGACCCGCGCGGCGAGCAAGATAAACGAAAACTTGTATGCCTCCACGGCGCTGGAGCGTGGGACGTTAAAAATCAAAAGTATGCAAATCACCTGGCTACCGATCCAGGGCCCAGAGCAGAAAGCGGCAAAAACGAAGGCGCAGGAGTACATGAGCGCGGTATTACAGGCGTTTACGCCCGCGCTGACGAAAAAGCAAAGCCAGCAAAAGCTGCAAAAGCTGCTGGCCGCGGGTAAAAACAAGCGGTACTACGCCACAACTGAAGGGGCAATTCGCTATGTGGTGGCGGATAACGGCGAAAAAGGACTGACCTTCGCAGTTGAACCGATTAAGCTGGCGCTATCTGACACCCTCGGCGGGGCGAATTAATGACAAAAAGCAAAGCCTTTCGAGGGAAAATCTCTATACTGATTCACAGACCATGCTGCCCGACAGGGCGGCCATATTCCTTAATTCGCTTATTTAGCGTGGAGAATTGAAATGCGACATCCTTTAGTGATGGGTAACTGGAAACTGAACGGCAGGCGCCACCTGGTAAACGAACTGGTGCGACGCTC
>OASR01000382.1_pt1 | contig 15082 bp, 7 predicted proteins | sample 1475751 | NCBI WGS metagenome assembly OASR01 (sample SAMEA2579907, study PRJEB22360) | human gut metagenome | biome: human gut; feature: human-associated habitat; material: faeces | place: Denmark | collected 2008/2010 | reverse complement strand
TTTAAAATCTATAGTTTAATATGTATAGCTTATAATGTATAACTTATAATATATAACTTATATAACCATGCCTTATAGGATATGTTGATATCAAAGGTATATGAAAATAAAGTAATCATAAGGCCTTTTATGATGATAAGGCAACACGTATCGCATGAAAGCTCTGATTTGATGCGTAAAAAAATTAACATAATAAAAAGCTATGTTAACTATATGAAAAAAAGTTTAATAATGATTTAAAATTATGATATAATAATTTCCGTAAATAGTTGGAGGTGAGTATATGAATTTTGTGGGACGTGCTGAAATTATAGAGCGTATCCAGTCCCGAATTGCAATGGGCCAAATGAGTTTATGTGTTGTATATGGTCCTCATCGCAGTGGTAAATCCTATGTGGCTTCGCAACTTGTACGCCGTCATAAGGCGATATATTTGGCGGGGCGTATGGCTAATGAATCCGTCCATGTGGCTGATATAAATAGAGCTCTTGAGGCACGTTTTGTTCCTGCTAATGCTCAAGATACATTCGAGCCTGTAGAGAGTTTGCAGCAGGCTTTTGTGAGACTTTTTGAAAGCAGTGTGAAAACACCTCAGACTGTGGTGATTGACGATTATCCATCCTTGGTGGAAGCAGTTCCTCAGTTTCCCATTCACTTGCGCGATTTATTAGATACCTATAAAGATACGAGTCGTTTGAACATCATATTGATGGCTAATGGTCTGGAACAGCTCGATGGCCGCATCATTGGCGATCGCAGCCTTATCGGTCCTTTCGTGTCCGAATATCTCGAGGTGAAACCTTTTTCCTTAGTTGATATGAAATCCTTGGGGCTTCACTATGCAAAGGATGATTTGCGCACCGTCTTTGCCGTAACCGGTGGGTTACCTGCCTATGTGCAATACTTTGATAATGGTGAAAGCATCGATACGAATATTATTAACTTGTTCTTCTCAGTAACGGGAGCTCTCTTTGAAGAAACACAATATATCTTGCATCGAGATATGAAAAATATAACCGGAGCCAATGCCATTTTAACGGGCCTTGCTAGCTTGGAAAGACCGTACTACGTAGAGCTTTTACAAGAAAGCCAAATTAAAAGTGGTACCTTTACATCTCGTTTGAACGATCTCATGTCTATGGGACTCGTGGGCCGCATTCAGGCAAGTAACCGTGGGAACGCGAAGTACGCGGATTACCATTTCACGAATAGTATGTTCCATTTCTGGTACCGCTATGTATATAAATACTGGGGCGATATCGTGCGCGGTTATGGTGCTGATGTATATTATAATCATGTAAAACCGCAGCTAAAGGACTTTGTCCAAGCCGCGTGTATTGCGATTTAATCAGACAATCTTAGATTGAATACTACTACCTAAAGATTGAATACTATTACCCAATGATAGTATATTTCCTCTAAAAAATGACACCACATTATGTATGTGGTGTCATTTTTGGTAATTATCTATTTTCAGCAATTACCCTTTGAATCGCATAGGTACGGTGTACTATGGATAGAAATTAAGGTTCAAATATAACAGAATATAGGGAAATTCCAAGGAATTGCTGATTTGTCAAAACACTCTTTCCGCGGTATTGTGTACATAAGCGCTATGCCATGGCAGGAAAGGGGATTTATGTTATACACAAACGAAGAACCTTTAGTACAAAAAACATGTATTAAAACTGCAAACTTACAACATGACAACTATCAGTCAGAAACGTTAGAAACACAGGCATTACCATCTCATTCTTTACTATCGAAAGCTAATGAGTATAGGGAAAGTATTCCAGAGGAATTGAAATTACAGACCCTCGTCTGTGGGCATCAGGTCTTATCGTCCTTGTCGGACAAAAGTCTCGTATCCATCTGTCAAAAGCCGAATATGCGGATTCAGACGGTAGGATATCAGCCGTGGTCCGTTGATGAGCTTCGCCATGATGCGGCACAAATCGAGCTCTGTCGCAGGTATCGACCGCTCATCTTGCACTATACGAATCGCATGGGAAACCGTGAGTTCCGCGAGGACGTAGAGAGCTATCTTTGGGCCATCCTCATAGAATCGATTTATAGCTTTGATTTGAACGGGGCCGTACCGTTCCCAGGCTTTGTGAAAGCTGGCATCATGTACGGTTACATGCGGTACTGGAAGCGTGAACGATTGCGTTATCGCCGTGAAATTTACATCCCAGATCGCACCACCGATGATGGAGAAGTCGCTTTTGGTATGGATATCTTCGCATCTGGTGAGAATGTGGCGGATATGGTGATGAGTGCCGACGAAGAGCATAGGCTGCGAGCACGCCTCGTATGGGCCTTAGGTAGATTGTCTCCTGATCAACGAGACCTACTGCGCCGTGTCTACGGTGAGTGCCAAAGCTTGGTATCTGTTAGTGAAGAACTGAACTGCAGCCGCCAAGCCATCCAACGGCGTCACGAACGAGCTATTCGGAAGCTGCGTAGGTATTTGAGTACGGACTTTACAGACTTGCGTGTACATTAGTTATTATAATTTAATTTCTTATTTATATCCTATATATTACATATTTCTTTTAATCTCGATTAACAAATATACATAAAATATGCAATTCTCAATTTAAATGAGAAAATAATGACACATCAAGGTATATATAACTTTTACAAGATCATAAAGTCATTAAATATACGTAAATTTCTATAGTTTTGTATATATATTTACAAATTATACAGGCTGATATACAATTAAGTCAGCAGCAGATTAAAGCATGCTAATCTGCTTTCACAGAACACGTGTTCATTGTATTGTTGAAAGGAATGTTCCTGATTAGATTGGAGAGGATTCCATGGCAATAGATGAGAAACTAACAGATTTGATGGCCGCTCGGCTATCTAAGGGAGAAGACTTGGATTTGATCTATACGAATCCAAAGAATCACATTGTTTGTTTTATTCCTACCTATCAACCTAGTGGTGGGGACAGTACGAAGTGTTATTTTGTGGATGGACGCGAAGAAATGGTTCATTTGCCGATGCGCACGATCACGCGAGAGCTAGCGATGCAGGAAGGGCTGAGACCCAATTATATCATGACTAGCGACGGTCGACGCAGCAGCTATACCGCGCCTAAGACCTATGGTCCACATCTAACCTTTGCTCATATTAAATGTCGCCGCCCTATCGGCAAGGACGTGGTGTACGGCCTCTTTAACGTGGCTATACCCTATGAATATATCGTTACGGAAGGTCCAGAACCCGATACGAGCTATATTCATGTGGCGGACTTTGCACCCATCTTGGTGTACCAATCCCCACGTCATGTTAAACACAAACTGAATGAAGCGATGCTAGAACACTGCAACTACGTGCGCAAAATGCTAGCCCGCATCAAACTCAGCCAAAACCCTCAAGTCGTGGCCGAACTATTTATCGCCTGGAGAGACCTAACGAGATAACTCGTTGGACGGTGAAAGTAGAAATAGGAGGATGGAGAGAAATTTGGAAAAGGAGGATAGGCGTATAAGAAAATAAACGAAACTGCGGGAGCAGATGAATTATTAAAAACGAGTTACATATGGCACCTCAATAGAGCTACCTTATATAAGGTGGCTCTATTTTCATATGTTTTTCATTAATGTTAGTGATGTGCTATAATAGACCTAGATTTAATCTTTGCAAAAATAAATCTGCGCCGTTGTGATAGTGGCGCGGTTAAACGACATTATTTTAGCTCGGTAAAGTGCCTTTCGGGGTGGATTTACAATCTCCGCCGTTTTTGGTATTTTAGAACCAGTAAATATCTGTTGTTTCAAAGACAGGGTTAAATTAAATAATCCCCATTAGGGGACGGAAACGATATTTATACTAAAGCTGTAGAGCAAGTCTTCGAGTTAGATTGTTAAATTAAATAATCCCCATTAGGGGACGGAAACTTGTTCACAGAATGGATTAATTTCATAATTAACAATATAGTTAAATTAAATAATCCCCATTAGGGGACGGAAACTTCGCAGTAGGTATAATGTAATTATTACCTTTTGCACTACGTAGTTAAATTAAATAATCCCCATTAGGGGACGGAAACGATGCCATTAAGACTCACCAATTGTCAATAGATGGTCTACAAGTTAAATTAAATGATCCCCATTAGGGGACGGAAACGTAATAAAGGTACGTTCTTGACCACAGTATGGGCACCAGGTTAAATTAAATGATCCCCATTAGGGGACGGAAACAGGATAGTGTAGTTTAAATAAAGCAGATACGATATACCGTTAAATTAAATGATCCCCATTAGGGGACGGAAACTCGTTGTTATAAATAAAGCATAGATTATCTAACCAACTGCATGTGGTTAAATTAAATGATCCCCATTAGGGGACGGAAACTAGCTTATTCATAACTTCTTTTGAAGTTTTTTGTTTGGTTAAGTTAAATTAAATGATCCCCATTAGGGGACGGAAACTCGTTATTGTTTAGACAACTATCGCTGGTCTACGTACGATAACGTTAAATTAAATGATCCCCATTAGGGGACGGAAACGATATTTGGTTGCCTTTGGTATCGATGAATGCCATTTTTTGTTAAATTAAATGATCCCCATTAGGGGACGGAAACAATCGTCAATAGAATCAACGAATACACAATCATCAGTGTTAAGTTAAATTAAATGATCCCCATTAGGGGACGGAAACTCGTTATTGTTTAGACAACTATCGCTGGTCTACGTACGATAACGTTAAATTAAATGATCCCCATTAGGGGACGGAAACTTTGTTGGTTGTTAGTGTGTTTTGTTTGTGTCGTGTGTCTCGTTAAATTAAATGATCCCCATTAGGGGACGGAAACATTAACGGAGTAGCGTCTCCGATCTTTAAATCACCTGGACTTGTGTTAAATTAAATGATCCCCTAATGGGGACGGAAACACTGTGTTCATCGTTGTAAATGAACGCATCATATTGATGAATTGTTAAATTAAATAATCCCCTGATGGGGACGGAAACTATCTGCTTGGCTTTTAAATTGTTGCTTAGACATATTTAAGCCTGTTAAATTAAATAATCTCTTGATGGGGACGGAAATCAATCTCTACATAAACACGCAAGATTGCTAAGATTAGATAACGTTAAATTAAATAATCCCCTGATGGGGACGGAAACCAAAGACAACTCCTGTTGTCATCATTGAAATTACAGCTAATGGTTAAATTAAATAATCCCCATTGGGGGACGGAAACTTGGCTTATAGTCAATTGTTATTTCCATTTTTTTTGATAGATTTAGTTAAATTAAATAATCTTCTGATGGGGACGGAAACCATAAAACCCAGCAATAATCATTAGCGTTCATACTACGTGATTATTAAATTAAATAATCCTCTGATGAGGACGGAACCCCTTTTTCTTGGCCGCTAGTTTTGCCGTCATTGAACACATATTGAGAGTTAAATTAAATGATCCCCTTTAGGGGGCGGAAACATATGGAAATCATCATTAATGATATGCAGCAATTCATGTCTAATGTTAAATTAAATAATCCTTTTACGGGACCGGTTCTTATGTCAAAAACTCATATAGGTACAAAAATATAGCCAGTATATTCTTTTTAGTGGATATACTGGCTTTTTGTATAAATTAGATAGTTTTCTATTGGTTTTAATCAGAAATGAATATATAATGAAATCGATAGATTGTGGGTGTTATATATTCAGATATGCGTAACATAGAAAGGAGGGATTTTATTGTCTGATAATGTAGAGATTATGTCTATAGAGTTGGTTATAGTTGCAGATCTATCTATCAAAATTGTACAGTCTATAGGTAGTGTTTTACATGGTGTACTAATGGAGTTTGTGGGAACAGAGTATGCAGGCCAATTACATGAGACTGGTTTACGTCCTTATAGTCAATATATTTACTTTGATAAACATAAAAAACAATATATATGGCGTCTTTCAGCTGTAACAGCTGATGCAGTTAATCGTATAGTAAGACCTACGTTAGAAATGCCTGAGAAAATCTTCTTAAAGCAAAAGCGAGGTTATTTATATATTAAAGATAGAACTATTTTGGAAGAAACCTCCTATGAGGCTTTGATACATAAGTTCTGGAGTAGTGATGCATTCTACTCTCAGACTAAGTTACAGTGCATGAGTACCACAAGTTTTAAAGTAGATCAGCAATATACAATCTTCCCCGAAGCATTTCGTATATACCGCTATTTATTACGTCAATGGAATCACTTTAGTACTTTTGGAACGATGGATGCTGATTACCTTATAGATACTTTTGAGAAGGGGGTATTTATACGAGACTATAATCTACGTATGGGAATTTATAGTCTTGAAGGCATAAAGATAAGAGGATTCCGAGGTCAAATTGTTATGCAATTTAAAAGAAATATAGAATTGCAAAAAATTTTGGCACTATTGAGTTATTATAGTCAATTTACTGGACTTGGTATTAAAACGGCACTTGGTATGGGTGGTGTGAAGTGTGAAATTATAGAATAGTTTCCACTAGAAATATATGAATGTTAAAAAGCTAATATTTATATATTATTGGCTTTATCTGAGTTTATAGATAGAGTTTTTTGTACAGTCTTACTTGTTTATCTGGGGATAGTAGATAGTATCTTAATTGTCTAAATATGGTATTAAATGAGAAGAATTGACATGGATATTATGGTATGGTCTTAGACTAAGGGTAATAAGGGTAGATGATTGATTATATTTTTCTTTAAACTCAAATGAAAAGAAAATGAACTTAATTGTTGACGTAAAATCTATAAACCCTTATAATAACTGTAATCTTAGAAAAATCATTTACCACTAGTATTTACCTATGCTCATGGACATTTTAGAGCCAATGGGAGCACAATTTGACCGTTTACGGTGTGAGGTTTGCCAAAACCTATTTTTAAGCCCCATGAATACTGGCTTTCTAAGACACGCTGTTGCAACAGTGCTTACCGTTTACGGTATTGAAACTCGACAACTTAGTTGCTTTGCCAACTTTCAATGTTTTTGCGTTGCAACAGTGCTTACCGTTTACGGTATTGAAACGCTATTGAAGTGGCTAAATCTTTGCCAGAAACAACATTTTTAGTTGCAACAGTGCTTACCGTTTACGGTATTGAAACTCAATATGTTCCGTAGGTAAATCAGATAATTCATAACCTGCACAGTTGCAACAGTGCTTACCGTTTACGGTATTGAAACGCGATACGTTTCCATTTACCACCAATAGAGTTAGCTGGTTGCAACAGTGCTTACCGTTTACGGTATTGAAACTTGCCAGGAATTTCACAATCACATATTTTTACTAATTTACCTTGTTGCAACAGTGCTTACCGTTTACGGTATTGAAACTTATCGGAGTTGAGCCAGCTCCACGCATCAATTAGTTTTTTGTTGCAACAGTGTTTACCGTTTACGGTATTGAAACTTCAAGTATGTTTCGGTTTTCGCCAATGATTCTTTTTGCATGTTGCAACAGTACTTACCGTTATGATATATGTCGCAGACTGTGAGGTAGAAGCGGCACAGCGCAATGATGAGATTTCCATATTGCAGTTATCTATACAGATTGAAGGTAAATAAAGGTGATAAGGGGTTGTACTATATTTTCATTTCTAATAAAAAACGAGTGAATTTTTTGATTCACTCGTTTTTTATGTCTTAGTTTTTTTGAATTTGGTTATATTAGCTTTCATCTTATACTAAAGATTTAGCCGATAAGCGGTAATAATTTTAATATGCTTAGGGTATCTTAGTTTTGTATTAAATCATTGGTAGCTTGTTGGGGATTATAGAAAATATGTATAGTGTTAGGTATAGGAGGTAGTATATGAACGTTAATTGGAATGGATTATTCTAATAATAGTATATTTAGTTGTAATGATAGGAGGGATGTTATGTCACCTTTAGCAGTGGATTCTGCAGTAGCAGTGTTAGTAGCGGTGCTTGATGCACTTGAAGAGTAATTTTATTTATGTATGTTGATCGGTTAAAGTGTGTAAGGTGGTGATATTTTGAGTAAGTATAGAATTGGATTAGAAAAGTAATTATTTTGTTAAATTGTATAGATAGTTAATCATATGTCAGGCTTCATACTATCTCGAACAGAGCGTAGTAAGTGACCTCGGGTTTTTGGATTCGTTAAGTTTTAGTACATAGTATTATTGTATAATTGGTGTAGATTTTGATTTGGATACAAGAAAGTTAAAGGACCTAGTGCATAGAGATATGTGACTGGGTCCTTTAGTTTATTAAAAGGATACCTCTATTGTATATAAAGGTATCCTTTTAATCGTATAATTTTATAAATATTAGATACTAGGTGCATGAATGAGTGCTGTTTTATAAATTGTTTCCAGTTGCTTTTTTAACGGACCATCATCTGTAATTCGGACTGCACAGCCTAGTTTTAATAAATGTCGTAAGATATCTATTTCCTGGAAGGGAAGATAGCTAACTTCAATGGTAAACTCTTCATCGTTGATATCTTTAGCTTGAATTGTATAGTTGCTAAAATAGTTAAAGCAACGATCAACTGCATTGTTTGCATCGTGCAAGGTAAATGTTACGGTTCGTTTTGATTCATCTCTATAGTTAGAATATATAGTTTCTATATCTTCTAGTCGTGGTGCAGCCGTTTTTATGATATTAGATTCATCGCGTAGTGGATAGTCTAAAAAGGTATCCGTTGCATGGTCATAGGCAATAAGCGTATAGCCATTGCTTCCTACAGAGTATTCTATCCGACAAGGAGATAGCTCCTTATTTTGAATTATGATACGTTCGTTATTTTGGATAGCTTGTAAGCACTGGGTGATTACTTGCATTGTTAACGGAGTATCGTCTGTCATGGTTGGAACACGTGTCCATGATCCTCTTGGAAAGGTAGTGTCTACAGTTTCTAATTCAGTAGATAATATTTGACATAGCTCTGGTGAAAGCAGCCAGTTAGCTCGAGTATCAGAAATGAGGTCCTTTAAGAACATTCTTTCAGCATCAGAGATAATAACAAGAGGTAAATCTGGAAGGATGGACTCAACCTCTTCACCATTTTCATTTGGCTCTACTAATGCATCGGTTAGAAATTGCTCATAATTATCATTCCGCAATACTTTTTTGTATGGGGATGGCGTGAGCAGCCTACGATGATTAATTAATCCTTCTATATCTTGTTTTGTATGGACAACACCATTAATTAAGTCTAATTGCAATTGGTATTGTGTCGTAAAGGTGATAGCGTTGATATCGTTTAAAACGGATGATACATAGGTACCATCTAAGTCTTTGTCTTTTTTAGTTTTGTTATTATCAGATTCTTTTCTTTGAAGTGGATGAAGGAATCGATTAATTTTCTTTCGCTTTTTATATCCTTCTGGTTCTACAAAATCTATATTTAAAGAGGCGTATAAATTATTGTAGAATTTATCCTTAATACTGGATTTGTTTGTGTATGTAATATATACATAAGGTAAATAGCTACGTAATTGCGGTAATAATTGTAATGCATCTGGTACTTCTAGTTGTAATTCTATATATTCATCTGTTCTTGAGAGCACTGTTAGTGACTCTTTGAAGTGACGAATAAATTTATCGTAGACCAACTCATAATCTTTTAAGGTCAAGAAGTGAATGATACAAGTATCAAATGTTTTATCTCTTGTTTGTATTTTTGGTACAGTATTAGTACTGTTATATTTTGTAACCTCAAGAGATTTGATGCGATCGATACGATTCCATTGGATACGTCCATTATTAATACTACATAGCATATTTTTATTTTCCCCATAATAGGTTTGTAACGCTAATGGACTAACGATTTCCCTAGGTTTCCCAGATTCATAAAAGGATAGACGCACCTTTTTTTGTCGATGTAAGGCATCGGCTAAAGGGTAGAAAATATCTCCATCAATTACATTATTTGGATTATTATCCTTGAAAGAAAAATATGTATTATTAAAGTCATAGTACATAGACTTTTGTTGGTCTTTTAAAGAAAAGTCATTAATTAAATACATAATTTTCTTGAGTAAGATATGACCTGCTGCTGAAGTAATAGAAACATTAGTATAAAAGAATACTGCCATTGCTAGCTCTTGCAACTGCTGTTTTGATAGTTCCTCTATAATAGTTGGTTTTATTGAATATGTATAGCCTTTTGTGAGCTCTGTTTTGGTGATAGCACCTAAGATTTCTAATGTCTTTATTTGGCGTTGAATATATTGTTGATCAATAATGCAAGGTGGCTCTTGTTTTTTGTTTCGTTGTTCATATAGGTTTTCTACCAAATCAATATAGTGATCCAAGTATGGTTCTTGGTTTAAATTAGTATATAAATCTGTAATAGTTACATCATCGTTTGCTCCAATATATGATAAGATGCAGAGCTGTACATAAATTTGTTCTGGAACGGCAGCATATAATTCATATAAATTGTTAAGATAATTATAGCCATCTATAAAATCATCTTTTGCCAAATGATGAATGGATGTTTTCCCAATTCTTTGCGTGTAAATGTGACGTATGATATCAAAATAATCAAGGCGACGAATCACATCGTCGTGCTGACTTTCTTTGATACCACGAACTGTTGCTTTACCTCTATTATGGTTCCCGAAGGTTAAGCTGCGGATAAATTGGCGCATACTAGCTAAATCATTTAGATAATTAGTTGTTGTTGCCATTATTGACTCCCTTTTAAATATGTACATTCCCGACTGTACAAAACGATTCTTAATTATGAATATAACATGATACAATATAAAATGTAAGGATAAAATTCGAGGTTAGGTTCTGATAATGCACGGATGACCAAGTGTAGTTAATCAATTAATGTAGGTTTGGTGAAAGCTATGGCAATTCATAATATATTTTTATCTTTTTTGAGTAAGGTGTCTAATACGAGTATAAAGACAATTGTAAATGCAGATATGGAAGATGCTATTCGTAGTAGCATTGCCACGAATGAGTCGTCTTTGAAATATATTTTATACCATACATGGAAGGATGAAAAAACAAGAGATATATCCTTTGATAAGATATATTTATTATGTACTGATGGTGTAATGGCACATCAAAGTAATAGTCCATCATCTTATGATATCTTTGTTAATCAAATGTGTAAGTTTTATAACGTGATGGGCCACAATGAGCAGGCCTTTTTAGATGCTCTTGATCATGTCCCATGTGGTACAGACTTAGATGATATTAGTCGTATTAAGTCTAGCATCATTGAGATGTCAAAGAAGATTCTTGATTTTAAAGATACTTTCACCAATGAGAAAGATGAGGTCCGCCTCTATATGGATATCACTGGTGGCCCACGCAATGCAGCTATGATTCTCCTTGTTATTAGTAGACTGCTCGCCTATCATGGTATCATTGTTGATGATGTATATTACTCTGGTTATAAGGAGATTGAGAACGGCCCAGGAGAAATTACAGTTCATAAAGTGCTAGATATTTATGAGCTTTTTGATATTATTGCAGGATTTGAAGAGTTTAAACTATTTGGTAGTGCCAAAAAATTAAATACTTACTTTAAGTCTCCTGAAAATATTGGAACAGGTAATATTGAATCGACTGCTACCGCTACAAAAAAATTGCTAAAAGCTATGGACAGCTTTTCAGAAGCTATTAATATTTCAAGCCGTGGTGCATTTGAAAAATCTATAGCTCGTCTTGATGATAGCTTATCCTTAGTACATAGTATGGCAAATAATACAGATAACAATAAGACCTTTGACCAAGAATTAATTGAATTATTGCATAAACCTATTGAGCAGTCGTATACTACCCTTTTACAACATCATCGTAATCATGCCTCTGATGAACTAGCCTATATTGACTGGTGTTTAGATCATGATTATTTGCAACAAGCACTTACCTTATTTTGTGAATATGTACCGGAATACGCAGTAGATAAAGGTATTATAGAGTGTGATCCACTCGTGTTTAATGCATATTATGAAGATACGCAACAGAATAAAGAAAAGAGATTGCTCCAAGCTGCTATAAAAGCATGGAATAGAGCGGGGAATAATATTCAGTTTAGTACATTTTATAATGTAGTCATGCCCGATCATGATAAGAAAACTTCTGAAAAAGATGTACGGTCTATGCCTATGCGCTTATTTAATTCTATTAATAACGCTCGTATGCAATGCTTGGCAGCTATGATAAATGCAAAAAAAGATGAAGTAGCTCCTAATATCGATAAAGTAATTACTTATTATATTAAATTCGTAAGAAACGAAAAAAAGAAAATACAAATTGTTGAAAGAGACCTCCAAAAGCAGAAAGAACGTATTCATCTGATGGTGGATGAAGAAACTACTAAACTTAGAGAAAAATGTGAGGTTCTTTTAAATCAATATGGGTTTACACTTTATTTACAAGACGGTAGATATGCTGATAATTATACATTATTAGAATATATCTCGTTTGTACAAGATATTCTAGAAAGCTCAGAGAATATAGAGAACTTTAATAATATATTAGAGTCATTGTGTAAAAATATAATATCTGAAGTTTTAAGTAAAGAGGAATATAAAGAGTATATTATTTGTGATGCAGATAAATCTTCGTTTAGGTTGAAAAAAACAAGTATGTTAGCGCGTAATATGGTATGTAATGCTATATTAAATCATTTAATTGAAGAAAAAAAATATAAGGCATATAAGAGTCTTATTATGCATCAATTACCAGATACTAAAGATAGTGCAGTGACTACGGCTGAGTTATTATTATCACAACGAAAACCGTATGATAAAGGGGTTCCTTTATTTGAGGTTTCGGGTGTATATATTCCGCATGTAGTATTAGAGGATGTAACTAAGACAATGAAGTTTATTGAACAATACTTTGAGATAAAAAAAGCACGTAATGATAGTAATCATGCGAATAAAGAAGCATTATGTAAATATACTACTTCACAAGAATTGCTAGATGAGATGCGTAAATGTGTGGCAATGGCAAGAGACTTGAGTAGAAAATAGGATATTTAATATAAGAGGCTATAGATAGTAATAATCTATAGCCTTTTGGTTTTTATGAAATTATTGTTGATTATACGTACAGATATACTCACGAATCTCACGAATATCATTAAGACATTGTTTTAACTCCCTTTTTATGTCTTCACTTTCAATAAACTGGCCCCGTTTTTCTTCACGTGCATGTGCCGTATCATTTCGACTACCTTTTAATGTTCTATACAGGTTTAATATGCGAGCCACTTGAGTTATTTTTTCTGGATTGCTTTTTAATACTGAATTAAGTGTGAGTCCATCTATACCATAAAGTTGATGGGGAAATAAAGCCATTGGATATTGATATGACACACAATTAGCAAATAGAAAACGATATATATCATCATTGTTTGAGTTTGTAAAAATTGAAATAAATGCATCTCTTACCTTGAAGAGTTTATTAGTGTCGTTAAGTGTAATTTCATATTGATCATTAACTGTTACAATATCGCTTGGTAAGTCTTTAATTTCTTTTAATTGATATACAAGTGCAGCAGTAAAATATCTTCTAATATTTTTGTTAAACTCATTTATACCTACAATAGATTTGGTATTTATACCTATATTACTGATAAGTCGAAGTAGCTTACTAGGCACATTAACATTATTATTGGGAAATATTTTGTATTTCAAATAATTATGTGGCTCTTTTTCTGCTTCTTTTAAGATTATTTGATTAATATCGTTTATTAGTTGCTCTTCAAATTTAGGGTATTGTGTATCCTCTCTAGTAATGTTAGTGCTAATGTTATTTTTCTTGTTTTTTAAAGTTCGTTGGATAATTTGCTTAGACTCTTTTGAAAAATCACCACTAAAGTATTTCAGTAATACGCTTTTTATTTTATTATTAATCTTAGTCGCTCTATTGTTTACGATTTCCATTGTTTTGGCGGTATACTCATTAATCGTATTAAAGTTCTCCATAGAGGCACTCAATTCATTGTCTGAGTCTGTAGGGAAGATTGTGTCGTCTAAAATAATCATTTTAGATTCTAAAATAGCACGAGGTACAAATTCAGCGAATAGTGCTAAGGCTTGCTGTAGATAACCATTAGCTAGGCACCAATCAATGTATGCTAAATCGTCTTCTTTATTAGCTAGCACTGTTTTATAGTTATTTTGAATTTTGCCACTCATTAATTTGAGTGCCTCAATTTCAAAGTTTTTATGGTTTTCCCTATTATTTGCAGGTATTTCTTGTTTAGAGGATTCGATATCTGTTAAAAGTTTATGAATGTCCTCCATGGATCTTTGGAACATACCGCGACTAGATAGACGAACGGCTTCTGAAAAATCTCCCATGCTAGAGATTAGTTCTTTGATTTGGACATCGGGGTTATCTAAGGTGTTTACATAGTTTTTTAATGTATCAACACTACCAAATTGGTTGAACTCAGCAAATCCTGTAATCATATCGTAAATATTATAGATGGAGTTCCCTTCATATACTCGCACTATGCTATTGTTATTTGCATTTACATTGGCATATAAAATAGATCCAATTTCAATACCTTGAAAAGCTACTAGTCTAATGATGGCAATCATCAGCATAATAGCTGTTCGTGGGCCACCAGATAAGTCTACATGTAAGATAACCCTGTCGTCAGATGACTTGCTTTTGTAATATTCCATTATAGCTTGAGACATATCTATAATGCTGTCCTTTAGATTGTCTATATAGTCGATGTCACCACAATCTATATAATTAATTGTTTCTGGGTCCCACGTAATAGGTATACTGGTTTTATTGATATAATCACACATTTGCTCTTCAAATACGTTTAGGCTTGATATGGTAGATTCTTTAAACGTATTCTCCATTTCTGGTGATTTAAAAAAGAATAGCTTATCTAATTTGAAAGCAGAGTTCTCTTTTCTTTTATTATGTAAAAGATACTTTAAAGCGGATTCATTGGTTTGACGGATGACATCAAAGGGAGCTATCTCAGTAAGATTAACAACTGTTTTTTCTAGCTTTTGCGGATTATATGGATTATCTTTCGTATGTAAGGTGCTTAAAAATGTTAGGTAAATATGATGTTCCATAATATGGCTCC
>OASR01000370.1_pt1 | contig 15575 bp, 14 predicted proteins | sample 1475751 | NCBI WGS metagenome assembly OASR01 (sample SAMEA2579907, study PRJEB22360) | human gut metagenome | biome: human gut; feature: human-associated habitat; material: faeces | place: Denmark | collected 2008/2010 | reverse complement strand
TGAACCGAGAAATGCATCAGGATTTCTCGGTGAATGCCCGCGTGCCGCCAAAAAGCGCTTCGGAAAGGTTAGAAAATACCAGTTCTGCGGCCAGCTGACGGAGCCCATGCCAGTCTCCCGCGCCCATCTTTTCGTATATTACCTAACATACACAAAGCGTATTTAATCAGCAAAACCCACTTTTCATTCATTTATTCGTAATCAACTAAGGATTATAATCGGGGATGGATATAACAAACTCCATCCCCAATCGAATCCATCTGAGCAATTTCATTATTTCACGCACTCATCCACCCATGCAATAAAATTAGTTGTGCTGTCACCAGTTCTTTCTGCGGTTGTATGACCTTGATTCCATACGGTCTCAAACTCCACAGATTTCACGTCTTGGCATTGTTCTAATGCCAGTGCCAGGTTTGTCTCTACGGTCAATGCCGTGTCACCCTGCTCTATACCCGTGTGAATTCTCCAGTTCTGAGCTGGTTTTGACGTGCCATAGCCTTCATAATAATCACTGAGATAATACATTGGATTATACATATTCTGGCGATAGGAAGAGGAGTTCCCCAGAGCATCTTCAGATGATAAACCGTTACTATAGGACGCAGCATAAGATGCATCCCAGTTGCTTAGTTCAGCATACTTTTCCTGATTATCCTTTAATAATGACGCCATTACTGAATCGAAATGCATGGCATCCTGTTCGTCATTTCCAAACAGCATGTTCTCCGCCTGACTGCAGTTCAGATCATCAAATGCCCCCACATCTTTGCTGGCTGTTTTACACTGTTTTACAAATGCTTCCATACTGGTAATTTGAGCAGTGTTAGTTGCCTTGTCATAGGTGACCCATTCTTCTTCCGTATTTAAAAGTGCAATGTAATCCTCTACGGTCTCATAGGTTGTTCCTGTATTTTCAGATGATCCTGCACCCATTTCCGGCATAGTACCATTTTCAGGCATTCCTCCATCCTGAGGCGCTTCTCCATTTTGTGGCATTTCTCCATCTTCGGGCGCTTCTCCATCTTCCGAATTACCGGTAACACTTTCTGGAACTTCTCCGTCTGCATTCCTGTTATTGCTTTCTGACTTGTCTCCTTTTGTGATTTCACCGCCTTGCGGTGGTGTCTGCCCGTCTCCGCCGGCAAATCCTCCATCCGGTCTTGTGAATCCTGCTGTTGCGGTGTAGGGGAAGGTGGTGTCACTCAGAAAATTATTCAGGGAAGTCTCCACAACAGACAGGAGATAATCGTAATAACTTCCTGATGTATAGATTCCTGTTTTGCTCTCTTCCAGAGTTAAGGCATTCCCCTCTTTGTCTTTTAATCCAAGCCGATTAATGTATTCTGCATATTTCACAGACATATCATCTGATAGCGCTGCCGTAAAGGTTCCATCCGCCCGGGTTCCCTCCGATGCATATTGCCCCAGATTCCATTCGTAAGCTTCATCTGCATAATCCAGACTGGTGATCGGACACCAGCACATCGAACCACAAACTGCATCGCTGATATCATTGCCATCATCGTCTTGCATAGCTGCCCCAATTTCCATCAGATAAGGATTGTATAGATCACTGTCTCCTGATGCACCTGCAACTGCACTTTGGGCACCTCCGCCGGACATTCCGAAAGTAAATATGCGTTCCGTATCACCTGGAAGCAGGTCTGCATTATATCGGTAATACCGAATTGCAGCCTTTAAATCCGTAACCCCCCAGGGCGCGCCTCCGCTATAGCTCAGATTTCCTGCATCATCATACCCATTATTTCTTCCCCGCATTCCGGCGTATACATAGATATAGCCGGAGGTCAGGTAATCCGATAACCCCTGATAGCTGTAGGATGAGGGTGCCTTCTGTGCCGAATAACCTGCGGTATTAATTGGAAATACAATGGGCGCAGTGTCAGCCGTGTATTCATTTACCGACTTTTCTGTATTGATGGTACAAGTATAGGTGCCATCGCTATTCTCCGTGCCATCCATATAGTCTCCGGGGACATAGATTCCCATTGTCTCATATTCATCTGCTGCCGGCATAGAACAATACCCCACCTGAATCTGCCAGTATACATGATTCTCAGCATCGTAGTTCCATGCGGTATCCGAAAAAGCCAGGCTTTGATTATCCTGCTGGTAATCTGCCGATGAAACGGTACTCTGTTCTTTGGCCCCACCCTCTGTCGAGCTTCCTTCCGTACTTTTATCTGCTGTCCCATCACTGCATGCCACAAGGGATGCTGTTATGGACAGAACGAATCCCACCGCTAAAAATTTTCTAAATATCCTCATTTTCCTTATGAAAACCTCCTTTTTTCTCTTACATTTTAACAGGATCTGTGAAGAAAACAAAAGAGCGCAAATCCATACAGAAGCCTGGACTTACACTCTCGTTGCTCAACTCGTTTTATAGTATATCATTTTATAAATGAAATTAATGTGAAATATCGGAGAAATAAATGTGAATTCTGCGTATAAATACCCCTGCAGCCTATACATAATATAATTATAAATTGTAAGCTGGCAATATCAGGAGGTGCACCCGGTGGATCATGTAATTCTACACTCAGATATGAATAACTTTTATGCCTCCGTAGAATGCCTGTATAACCCGGCTCTCAGAGGAAAACCCATGGCAGTGGCAGGTGACCCCGGAGAACGTCACGGAATTGTTCTGGCGAAAAGCAATGAAGCAAAAAAATACGGCATTAAAACAGGTGATCCACTTTGGATGGCAAGGCAGAAATGCCCGGATATCCTGTTTACGCCGCCCCATTACGACCGCTATATTGAGTTTTCACAGATGGCGCATGAAATATACCAGGATTATACAGACCTCGTGGAATCCTTTGGTCTGGACGAATGCTGGCTGGATGTAACAGGCACCGCCTCCCTGTTTGGTGACGGAAAGCAGATTGCCGATGATATACGGGAAAGAGTTAAATTCGAACTGGGCATTACGGCAAGTGTGGGCGTCTCCTATAATAAAATATTTGCAAAGCTTGGCAGTGATCTGAAAAAACCCGATGCAACTACCGTTATCGGCCACGATTTCAAAGAAAAGATCTGGCATCTGCCCGTTGATTCTCTGCTATATGTAGGCAAGGCAACTTATCAGAAATTAGCAAAATGCGGCATTCGGACAATTGGAGAACTGGCTCAGGCGGATGTGCGTTTTCTGGAGCAGCTTCTGGGGAAAAATGGAATTATGCTCTGGTATTTCGCAAATGGCCATGATACATCCGCAGTAGCACACATCAATTCCCGGCGCATTATTAAAACCATAGGCAACAGTACCACCGCACCCCGTGATCTGATATCCGATGACGAAATCAAGATTACCCTGCTGATTCTCGCTGAAAGTGTAGCGGAGCGGATGCGGGCAGAGCATTTTTATTGCCGTACCGTACAGATCAGCATTCGAGATAATACATTATTTGCTTATGAAAGACAGGGGCGGCTGCATTCTCCTACCTGTACCGCACAGGAAATATTTGAGAAAGCCTACGAATTATATTGTAAAAACAGACCTGCAAATCCGGTGAGAAGCCTGGGGGTAAGGGCATGTAATCTTATGCTGCTGGAATTTCAGCAGCTCTCCTTTCTGGAGGAAGCAGTGAAAAGGCAAAAACAGGAAGAGCTGGAACGGTCCATAGATTCCATCAGAAAACGGTTTGGACATTATTCCGTTCAAAGAGGAATCATGTTGACAGATAAGGTTTTATCCAACCTGGATCCGGTGGCGGAACACACCATCTATCCGGAATCATTCCTTAAAAGCAAGTAAATGAGGAGACCTATGACAAGGAAAATATTTGTAGAAGTAACTGCCCGCTTTGGAACTGACGGTACGATTACACCGCTGAATATACTGTGGGAAGATGGGCATATATATACCATCGACAAAATCATTGATATCCGGCGTGCTGCGTCACTGAAAGCCGGAGGCCAGGGGATGCGCTATACCGTATCCATCGGCGGCCGCAATGCCTATCTGTTTTACGAAAATCCAAATTGGTTTGTGGAGGGAAAATTTTAATGTGTGGAAGATATAGTTTATTTACGGAAGAGGACAACCGGGAGATAATGAGAATTGTGCAGAATATCACAGCCAGATACCCGGAAAATAATATGAAACGGGGCGAAATATTTCCTACAAATACAGTACCTGTATTAAAAGCAGAAAATAGTCAGATCGCGGCTGACCTTTCCATCTGGGGCTTTCCCAACTTCCGAACAAAGGGCGTCATTATCAATGCCAGGTCTGAAACGGCTGACGAAAAAAGAACCTTTCGGGAAAGTCTCCATTCCAGAAGATGTGTAATACCAAGCACAGGTTTCTATGAATGGTCCCAGGATGGCACCAAAACGAAATACCGGTTTACCCTGCCCGGGCAGAACACCCTTTATATGGCTGGTATCTTCAACGAGTTTAAAGGAGAGCAGCGATTTGTCATTTTGACTACCGAAGCAAATAATTCCATGGCTGACATTCATAACCGCATGCCTGTAATTCTCCCCAGGGATAAAATAGAGGACTGGATTTTAACAGAAGAATTCGCAGTCCCCTATCTGCATGCAGTGATGCCGCCTTTAGACAGGGCACCGGAAGAAAGGGTGACCACAGGAAAATAAAGTGTAATCCGGAATCCTTCGTCATAGTTTTTTGCAATTTCCACCCTTCCATGATGCACTTCCATAACCTGACGCACAATTAATAAACCCAGACCATGGCGCTGGGTCTTCAGGTTGCTGTCGCAGAGCATGTAATGAGGGGTCTTTGCCAGATAATCATATCGTTCAGCCGTAATTCCTTTCCCGTTATCGGTTACTCTGATGCAAATTTCGGACTCCTCACAGAATACATGGATTTGAATCCCACACCCCTTGGGATTGTGGATCATTGCATTATTAATTAAATTTCCCATGGCTCTGTCAAGCAATTCTGCATCCCCGTTTAGGCAGACTTCTTCCCCTATTTCTTCAAATGTAAAATCAACGGAGTAGTCGTCCGGTATTCCATCATTCAGATACCCTGCCATTATTTTTCGGAGCATAGGAACCGGATGCAGCAATACCAGTTTGGAGGGCTGCATGTTATATTCCAGCTTAGATGCCAGATTCAGATCATTTACCAGCTGCCGGATACGTGCGCTGTTCTTATAAATAACAGAAGCCCATCCCCTCTCTTTCTCTGCTAATCCTGGCGCATCTTCCAGCTTCCGTGCATATCCCATAATCAGAGAAAGGGGTGTCCGGATATCGTGGGAGACACCTGCGATCCAGTTTGCCCGGGCAGTCTCTTTCTTTTTCAGCGCCCTGTCTTTTTCCAGCATCACGGCAGATACTTCATTAATACTCCTTGCAACGGATTCCAAAACCCCCGTTTCCGGTATAAGCTCTGCTTTTCCCCGGGGAAGTTCCTCAATTTGATTTACCAGCGGCCTTATGGAACGCTGCAGTTTTTTATTGGTTACATAATAGACCCCAAAGAGAAATAAAAAATCTCCCGCTGCCATAATCAAAGCAGCCAACGGTACTTTTTGAACCATCTGAACAGGCAAATAATTGGAAATCTTCATGTAGCTGTTCTTAGGATAGCCCAGTACTAAGAGATGATCTCCCATAACCTGTGTGAATACCGGATAATCCTTCAGGTAGTCCTTTGCAAACAAAGCGATATCCGCCAGAGAATACTGCAGGGGAATTTCAGGCGGAAGACCGCTGCTCCATATGACTTTGCCCACAGGATCAATTACCATTCCCCAGATTCCGTATTTCTTCAGATATTCCTGATCATTTTCCGGGACTGTAACCCCCTGATCTGACCGGATCAGACCGCTTGATATCCTCTCCAATACCGGAACAGGTGCCGCTTCGTTGGCTGCATGATAATCTTTCATAATGAAGAAGAAATAGATACCTGCATTTAGCAAGAGTATGATTGGAATTATCAGACAGAGAATCAGAAAAAATCGTTTGAATATCTTCGTAATCCCTTTCATGTTTACCTCCTGTCCTGCACAATTAATTTATATCCCAGCCCTTTAACCGTTAACAGAGATTCCGGCTTCGAGGGAACCCGCTCAATTTTTTCGCGGATCCGTCTGATGTGAGCAATCAGAGGCTTTTCATAGCCAAAGATATTATCTCCCCAGGCAGCTTCGCAGAGCGCATCTATCGTCAGAATACGGTTTGCATTTAGAAGAAGCGCTTTTAGGATCTCATATTCCTTTGCTGTGAGGGCAATATGTTCCCCCTCCTTAACCACCTCTGCCTTCTGAAAATCAATGCTGCAGCCTGCCAGATTTACCAGGGGATTATCCGTCTTGTAACAGCGGCGCAGCATGGCTCTTATTTTCAGCAAAAAAGCCTCGGGCAGAAAGGGCTTTAAAATATAATCATCTGCCCCCAGGCTCAAACCTCTGATCTGATCCTGGTCTTCACTCTTTGCCGTAAGGAAAATTACCGGTATATGAAAACGTTTCATAATCACTTCCGCAATCTCATAACCCTCCCCGTCAGGCAGCATAATATCCAAAATAGCCAGATCCGGCGAAATATGCTCCACCAGCTCTAAGGCAGTCTGAACAGTAGTTGCCGCAGATAAATTTATATATCCGTCTTCCTTCAAAATCATCTGCAGAAACTCCAATAATTCCGGTTCATCGTCCACCAGTAAAATTTGCTTTGTATTTAAATAAGTATCGTCCATATCCCCACTCCTTTTCTTATCTGCATTATACTATATTATTTCAAAAAAAACGCAAAACGAAGGAAAAAGTAATCTAAAAGTAATCCTGAGAGAATCCTGGCGTCATCCTGTATTGCTATACTGAAATTAATCAACCGGAAAGGAGCACTACAATATGAACAACTACATCATTGAAACAAAAGAACTGACGAAGCGCTACAAAGATTTTACATCCCTGACAAACTTAAACCTCCATGTAAAAAGAGGAAGTATCTACGGCTTCTTAGGTCCCAATGGAGCCGGTAAATCTACCACTATGAAGATACTGTTAGGACTTACCAAACCCACCGGGGGAAGCTTTATGATCAATGGTAAAATGTTTCCAAAGGACCGTGCAGCAATCCTGAAAGATATCGGTTCCATGATCGAATCACCATCCTTCTATGCCAATCTGACTGGTGAAGAAAATCTGGAACTGATCCGCCTTGTGCTGCATCTCCCCAGACAGTCCGTTTCGGATGCACTGGAACTGGTGAACCTCACCGAATTTAAAGACCGTCCAGCCAAAAAATATTCTCTTGGTATGAAACAGCGTCTGGGGATTGCATCTGCTCTGATTGGACATCCTCCCATTTTAATTCTGGATGAGCCTACAAACGGTTTAGACCCGGTTGGTATCCACGAAATCCGATCCTTAATCCGGTCCCTCCCCCGTAAGCTGGGCTGCACAATTTTAATTTCTTCACATTTGCTATCCGAAATAGAGCTTGTGGCGGATGACATCGGTATTCTGAATCACGGGCATCTTTTATTTGAAGGAGGTCTGGAAGATTTACGGAAGCAGGCATTTCAGAACGGTTACCCAGCAGACAACCTGGAAGAAATGTTCCTGGAAATGATAGACGAAGATAACCAGATACGAAAGGGGCGGCATTGATGGGAAAAAACATAATAGCTATTGAAAAAAGGAAGCTGAAACGGACCTGCTATTTTTTAATCATGCTGTCCGCCGGCATCATAGGCGGCGGATATGCATTTGCCTTCTTTGCAGTACAAAAAGATGTGATACTGCATCTGCCTCTGGCTCCGGCGGCGGGGCTGCTCACCCAGTCCTATGGTCTGATTTCCCTGGTAAATTTATTTGCTGTTATTGTTGGCGCCTGTACATTATTCCATACAGAGTATGCTTCCGAAGGCATAAAGAAGATGGCAGCTCTGCCCGTTAGTATCATGCGTATCTATACCGGGAAAACCGTGATTTACCTTTTTACGATATTCTCTGCCCTTATCATAGAAACTGCCGGTCTGATTCTGACAGCGCATATCTTTCTTCCGGCAGATACAAATGCTGTTGGGCAGATTGTTTTGTTTATGGGAAGCGTATTCCTTCTGACTGTCCCTGGTGCACTGCTGATGCTTCTTATATCAGCATTAAACAGCAATATGTGGATCACCATTGGAGTTGGTGTTGCCGGACTTTTCAGTGCCCTGGGTTATGGGGCACTGGGCGGAAATACCGCATTTTTAATCAATCCTTTTTCACTGATTATATATCCGGCGATCCATATGGATGGTTATATACCAGGCTGGATCATAGGAATTGCCATAGCGGAAAGTGCCGTGATCTTGATCATATCAACGATTTTACTGAAACGAAAGGAGTGGGTCTAAATGAAATTTATGGATTTAATGAAAATGGAATTTATGAAAATCAGGCGTTCCAAAATTATACTGATCTTGATGATACCTGCGTTATTGGTCATTATTACGGGCATGGCCTCCATATCCGGTTATATCAGTCAACAGCCCGATCATGCCTGGGAAATGATGTTTGTGCAGAGTTCTCTAATGTACGGCTATTACTTAATGCCATTGAGCCTGGTGGTGATTTGTACCATGATGCTGCAGAGGGAATATGGGGGAAGAGGCATCATTAAAACACTTACCCTGCCAATCAATCCCCAAAAAGTCTCTCTGGCTAAAATGACTATAATCTTAATCTTGCTGTTTACAGAGCTTCTCCTGTACTTTCTGCTTTTTATAGCTGCCGGAATCATAACCGGATTGGCTGCAGACATTGAACTAGCCACGCCCATTGGATATCTGGGGATCTGGTGTATCAAACTCTTTTTGGCAGCGGTTCCAATGGCAGCGGTGTTCTGGCTTTTGTGCGTCTCTCTGGTAAAACCAATCCTGACACTTGCGGTAAGTCTGGTTTTGATCCTGCCGGGAATCTTAATTTCCAACATTCCCGTTATAAAGCTTCTCTACCCGTTTAATTATCCGGGTATTTTGGTTACCGAAGAATTAGGCAGGCTGTCCGGAAGCTTTGACAGCGAAAATATGTTTATAATTCCTTTAGCGGGCGTATTGATTACGGTAATTGCTGTCTGCATTTCCGGGAAGAAATTTGGGAGGGGCGCAGTGGAATGACCGCAGCCCGGGGACACCTGTTCTATTATCCGCATCATTCTATACAATCGTCCCATCCTGCACCTTAATAATCCGGTCACTGCACCCCGCTGCTTCCCGGGAATGGGTAACCATAATAATAGTCTGTCCGATTTTCCTGTTTATATCTTTGAGCAGCTCCATGATCTCCGCCCCAGTCTTACTGTCCAGATTACCGGTAGGCTCATCGGCAAACAGAATTTCCGGATTTCCGATTAAAGCACGTGCTATTGCCACACGCTGCTGCTGCCCTCCCGACAATTCCCGGGGTGTATGCTTCCGCCTGTCTTCCAATCCTACAACTTCTAATATTTTATCAAGCTGCTCTTTATATGCTTTCATTTTTTTACCATCCAGCAAAAGGGGCAGCATGATATTTTCTTCCACATTCAGATTGGGAATCAGATTATAAAACTGGAATACAAATCCTATGTTTCTACGACGGATCATACTCATTTTTTCATCATTAAAATGTGAGATATCCGTCCCATTCATCAGAACTTTTCCATTCGTTGGCTGATCCAGTCCCCCCAGAATATATAGAAGGGTGCTTTTCCCGGAACCGGACTGCCCCATAATGGAGACAAATTCTCCCTGCATGACCTCCAGTGACAGATCTTTTAAAACCCTGTTTGCCGTACCGCCCACGTTAAATTCTTTTCTGATATTTACTGCTTCAATTGCCGTATTATGATTGTTTTTGCTCATGATGATACCTCCTGTTCTATTTAAACATTCAATTATTTAATCAAACTTCCCTGCATATCCCAGGTCCCGCCTGGGATACTGCATGATAAAGAGTTTAAAAGGAGCTTTCAAACTTTATCTCTTCTACTATTTTCATGTTTCTGCCTTTTATAATCGGTACTGTGCATCCAATCAGCGTAACTGCGATTCCCAGCCCTCCTGCCAGCAGAAATGTTTTGAAATCCAGATCCGGCGTCATGGAAATCTTCGGCCCTGCCACAATGAAGATCGTCTGTATTTCTATTGTAGAAATTACGATTCCAATGACAGCACCCAGTATTCCGGATGTAAGACCTTCGATCAATGTCATTTTCATATTCTGCCTGTTACTCTGTCCCACCGACTTATACATGGCGATGGACCGCCGTTTTTGTATATAGTTAATCAATAGATTGTTGATAATCCCAATAGCCGCAAGTAAGAGTATAAAATAAGTCATATAGTTCATAGGTGCTAAGAAGCTGCCTATGGTACTTAGGGAATCGTGATTAAATTCTTCTACCGTGCGGCTCCAGTTAGTTGTATCACCGAACAGTTCTCTTACCTGAATCATAATAGCATCCGGATCCGCCGCAGTATAAGCCATAAATCCATAGCTGGTCTGGTTAAAGTCGGCAACAGCATATTCGGAAGGTATCACAGCCTGAACATCGCTTGCCCGGGATTTAAAGCTGCCGGCAACTGTGTAGGAAATTTCTTCATTTCCATTTGACAGCTTAATGGTATCACCCACCCCGCAGTCCATTGCCTTAATCGTTTCCTCATTTAAAATAATTGCCCGTTTCTCTCTAAAAGCTTCTGCCGCCTGTTCCTTCATTTCCGGATCCGTATAGCGGATTGCCAGCATGGAGCTATAAGTCTCAATATCATCGGTGCCTTCCATCCTTGAAAATGTTATATGATTGCCGGAAATTTCTTGATTCATAACATAAAGGGGAAGAACTTTATCGATACCCTCCATTTGCCTTACCTGCTCAATAAATTCCTGATCCATTTCACCATCTGCAAATCCCTGCAGTTCGGCATCCCGGAATACATCTCCCACATAAGTTTTCACAAAATCTCCTACCACACTGATTGCAATGACTGCCGAAATGCTGATAAACAGCAAGGTAATATTCTGTGTGACATTTTTATTCTTCCTCATATTCCTGGCAGCCAATTTTCCCTCGTTACCCCAGATCTTTTCATAAAGCAGCTCCAGGATCACGGATGCCAGATCAGTAAACAGCGGAATGAGCATAATGGCTGCTGCGATTAATCCCAGCAGGGAAAAACCTCCTGCTATGTACAGCAGCTGATCCGGGGCTATCCGGGGCAGTATAACGGATACCAAAAGCATAACAATTCCAATTCCTAAAACGGTACTGTTTGAAACATTCTTCTCCTCTACCGTACCTAATACCACATCCTTTATGGGCAGACGGCTGGCGCGTTTAACCGGTATATAGGCGCTGAGCAGTGAAACGATAATCGCAGCGGACACAGACACCGCCACTCCCACTGGAGCAATTACTGTTGGAATGGCGATTCCCTGTTCCAGCGACTTCCCCAGTCCGTGCAGCATAAAATTCAAAACTGCAATACCGATGGGAATCCCCAGTAATCCTCCCAGGCATCCATAAAGAATACTTTCTATCATCAGAATTTTTTTAACCATTTTCTCATTTGCCCCAATACTGCGGAAGGTTCCGATAATGGGAAGGCGCTCCAGGGTAATCACTTTATAACTGCTGTAAATAATAAAAACACTCATTGTCAGAGAAAAAAAGCTAATCAGGAAGAAGGGCATTGTCTTCTGTCTAGCTCCGGCTATGATCTGTTCCTCATTTACAGTAGTATTCACCCTATATTTTCCCGCGGGAAGCTGTTTGGATAATTCATCAATCAGGCTTTCTGTGGCTGCTCCTTCTTTCTGTTCAATCAATATTTGTGAAAATCCACCCGCCTTATGCAGGAGCTCAGATAAAGTTTCCAGAGGCAGCAATGCATTAACTCCCCGTGTATGTCTTAAAAATACGGTATCATAGGCTGCAATATCCGACACTTCAAATGAATATGGATTCCCTCCTATTTCCAAAGTGACGGTATCTCCCTGCACGATATTATATTTTGAAGTAAATCGGTCCGGCAGAATAATTTTATTACCAGTAAAGCCGGAGATCTCACTGCCGTTAACTAAACGGGGTTTATTAATCTGATTTAACTGTTCCAGATCCGCGGCTATCAGATCCACGGACTCAAAATAGCCGTTTTCATGGTAAAGAGCACTGCTTTCTAAGATTCCTGCAATAGATTGTATATTCTCCAGGTTGGGAATATCCTCCAGTCTGGACAGCGAATCTGCATCTGCACTTTTAACCGTAATGGACGCCGTTCCTGCCATTCCTCTTGCCATTTTTCTTTGGGCACTTTCGTAAGAGGAACCAATGGAAAAGGAAACAAACAGCAGCGTGGTTGACAAGACAATGGACAGCAGCATTACTGCCGTTCGGGTTTTCCGTTCTTTTACATTGGTGAAAATGTACTTTAAAATAATATTCAAATCTGCACCTGCTTTCTTTGATTATATTGTTCTCTTTAATCACTTTGCTTTTTAATTATTTTGCTTTTTAATTACCTTGCTTTTTTAATTACCTTGCATTTTAATTACCTTGCTTTTTTAATTACTTTTCTTTATTTACTCCATTCTTTTATATCTCTTCTTCAAAACAAAAAAGGCTGACAGCTATCAAATACATGATAACCTGTCAACCTTATATACACTTTCATCCAACCTTATTTATCCTTAAATCATTCATTTATCATTTCGGGAAACGAAATATGAAATGCTGTTCCTCTTCCCAGGGAACTTTCCACGACAACCGTACCTGCGTGCAGTTCTATAATCTGCTTTGCAATGGCCAGTCCCAGTCCGGTACCATCCGGCTTCTGTTCCGTATTGGTCCCCCGGTAATACCGCTGAAACAGATTGGCTGCTTCTTCTTCCGTCATCCCTTTCCCATTATCAATCAGCAGTATCCTAATATTTTCATCTCTCGTAATATGTATTTCCACTTTTGTATCTTTGTTACCATGTACAAAAGCATTTACAATCAGATTATTAAATGCCCGCTTCAGCAGCTGTGGGTCAAATTCAAAATTCAATACAGAAATATCAGTTTCCAAAACAATCTCATTGTTTTCGTATTCAGGAGTGTTTAAAAGATCAATAGACAGTTCCTTCAAAAATCTGATCAGATTATCATTCTGCCGGTGTAATGGCAGCATTCCATTTTCAAGCTGATAGGTTAACTTTAAGTCGTTAACCAGCATGTTAGCATAGTCAATATTACGAAGCATAACAGCAGCATATTTTTGAACCTGTTCCCGGGAAAGCAGCTGTCCGTCATCTGCAAGAAGTTCCGCATAACCTTTGATGGGTGCCAGCGGCGTTTTTAAGTCATGGGTTATATTGGCAATCCACTCTTCCCGCATAATGTCTGTATTCTTCTGTATCATATCACTGCTCAGAATTTGCTCATTCAGAGTATTTAAGCTTCCATAAACATCGATAAATACGCCATGCCTTTCAACAGGCATATACTCCCGTTTTGCAATATCGCCCACTGCAGCAGTAATTCCGGTAATAATCTTTGTCACCCAATACCCATATCCGATCCCCGAAATCAAAAGAAGCAATAACAGTATTCCTGCCCCGCTAAGTATAATCGTTTTACCGCCGCTGAATTTACTTCCGTCCAGAAACATCGTTACATTTGAAATGGCGACAGGAAAATGAATGAGATAAACAAACTCCTCTTCATTGTTTTTAACGGTCCCCAGGTACATCGTCCCATCCGGCCTGTCTTCCTGCCCTGCCAATTCAACAAGTTCCCCATTGGTATAATGGCTTTTCTGCTTTTCCGGCTCCTGAAAACCATAAACCCGCTCCCCCTTCCCATCCAAGATCTGAAGCCATAACTGCTGCTCCTGAAGCTGTCTTAATCCGGACTGGGTTACAAGCGGTTTATGATCCATAAAAATAATCTGCTTTACAAAATCCTCCGTAAACTTTTTTGGCTGATCGCTCCGGATCAGTGTTCCGTCCGGCTGGCGTACCGTAATAAGCGAATAACAAATACCAACTCCTGTTAATGAAAGAATAAAAAAGACTGAGAAAAAAGCAATGTACGTACGCAGTATTGTTTTATAACCAGATTTCCCCATCTATTCCACTCTCTCCAGAAGTTTATAACCTAACCCTTTTATCGTTATTAAATGCTTTGGTTTTGAAGGGTTTGTCTCTATTTTTTCTCTCAAATGACGGATATGGACCATAATTGTGTTATCGCAAATGCTGCTGTATTCACCCCAGATCTGTTCATAAATGCGCTCTTTGCTGATAATTTTATTCTTGTTCTGAATAAAAAAAGATAGCAGTAAAAATTCCCTTCCGGTTAAATTCAATACTTGTCCGGATTTACAGGCAAGACCGCTTTCCATATCAACGCTCAGCATTCCTGCTGCATATACCATATGTTTATCCTGAAGCATACCGTTGGAATATTGCTGCCTCCTCAGCTGCGCCTTCACTCGGAAAGAGACTTCTCTGGGGCTGAATGGTTTCGTGATATAATCATCTCCCCCATTAGATAATCCCAATATCTTGTCTATATCATCATTTTTAGAAGACAAAAACAGAATCGAACAATAAGAAAATTGCCGGATCTCCTTACACACCTCAATGCCGTCCAAATACGGCATCATTACATCAAGTATCACCACATCCGGTTCAAAACTTTTACACAAATTCACCGCATCTCTGCCGTTATGTACTTTTTTTATATTTCGAAATCCATCCATTATAAGGACTTCTTCGATTAAATCAGTTATATCTTTTTCATCATCAACCAATAGAATTTTACTATCCACTTTTCTTTTCTCCATTTACTGCAGAATAAATACCAATCAGTTTTTAGTTACTGACAATTAGATTTCATTAAAAATCATCAGATATGATAGAGGATTTTCACTAATCCAAACTCATTAAATAATAAAAATCTGCCCACAAACATGACACTGATATAGAGAACAGGCTCATATTTGAAATAATCGTTACGCTTAGGCTTCCATTTCATTATTTTATTCAGGATTACGTATAACAGATATCCGATAACTGCACCTATTGTATTCATAATCAGGTCATCCACATCCGTCCTCCTGTGATTGCACAACTGACTGATCTCTATCACCAGGGAAAAGCAAAATCCGAATAACACCATATAAGTAAGCTTTCCTGACCTTGGCCAAATAACCGGCAGAAGAAACCCAAGCGGTACAAATAAAAGGATATTAAGCACATACCCCGTCAGATCTATGTCCCTAGAAAATGGCAACAGGTTAACCTCTCCTGCACGCACTTCTATACCATACATCGTTAAATCAAACAGCGTTCCTGCCCCCGTCAGATAAAAGACCGCAAAAATATAGCAGGCAAATAAGAACACCAATACAAAATGCCTTTTCGTTCCGTCAATGCCTTTTTGTATATATCCCTTATATCTTATTATGCAGAAGATCATAAGCGGGGCGAGAACTGTCAGGAATTCATAGAGTTTTAAAATAATTTCATTCATTTAATCCCTCCTCGTATAATAGGTTTGTAAGCAAGAAAAACAGCTTACAGACTTATTCATTTTTG
>OASR01000368.1_pt1 | contig 15948 bp, 15 predicted proteins | sample 1475751 | NCBI WGS metagenome assembly OASR01 (sample SAMEA2579907, study PRJEB22360) | human gut metagenome | biome: human gut; feature: human-associated habitat; material: faeces | place: Denmark | collected 2008/2010 | reverse complement strand
AGGTCGCGCTCGTGCCCGGGGAAGAAGCCGGCCGTCCCCCCCGCCAATGTAGGCAATATTGCGATGTCCGCGCTCGATAAGATAGCGCGCGGCCAGGTTCGCGGCCTGGCGGTTATCGCGCATGACCAGGTTACATTTTTCATCCAGCAACGACTGGGAAACGACCACCAACGGCAGCGGGCAGTGGCGAATGTGTTCCGGCAGCGTTGCGGTGCGGGTGTCGGACGCCAGATAGATGACACCCGCCACGCCCTGCTGCTTAAACGAAAGCAGGGTGCGTTCAAGATGCTCACGGTCATTCAGCGGCTGACCGAGAAACACCATATAGCCTTGCTTCTCCAGCTCCTGAACAATGCTCGCCATCACCTTGATGGAAAAGCTGTCGCTGAAGTCCCGCAGGATCAGGCCAATTAAATTAGAGGTGTTGGCGCGAAGGTTGGCAGCGGCGACGTTATGAACATAGCCCAGCGTCGTGATGGCGGCGTTGACCTTCCCGATCGTTGCCTCTGAGATTTTCCCTTTCTGGCGCAGCACCAGTGACACGGTCGAGACCGAGACGCCCGCGTGCTTTGCGACATCAATAATGCTGACTTTCTTCAAAGCCGCTCCCTGAAATTAACCGATTATCAGCCAGATAAAGTAATGCGTCCCCCAGCGTACAGGAGACGCATCACGCCGGCATCTTATTATTTGCCAATCATGGTGGACATGGTCTGGGCGATAAACTGTGCTCTGGCACCGAAAATCACCTGAATACCGTTGTCGCCAACGAAGACCACGCCGCGGGCGCCGAGTCCGTTCAGCCCGTCTTTATCCACTGCCTCGCTTTTCGCCACTTCCAGACGCAGGCGGGTAATGCAGGAGCCAACGGAATCAATATTCTGCGCGCCGCCCAGCAGGCTGATAATCTCTGTGGCAAGTTCGGAATCGGACTTGTCATTTGCATTGGCAGTGACATCGGTACGACCCGGGGTTTTGACGTCGAAGCGACGGATCACGAAGCGGAACGTAAAGTAGTAAATCAGCCCCATTGGAATGCCGATGATAATGGCATTCAGGAAGTTGGTCTTGTAACCGTTAAAGGACGGCAGGATCCCGAACGACAGGTAGTCGATAAAGCCCGCCGAGAACGATTTGGCAATATGCGCATGCAACAGGTACATGGTCATGTAGGCCAGGCCCGCCATGATGGCATTAAAGACGTAGAGAATCGGCGCCACGAAGATAAAGGTAAACTCTACCGGTTCGGTGATCCCCGTCAGGAAGCAGGTGAGCGCTGCCGAGAACAGAATACCGGCCGCAATCTTTTTGTTTTTCGTGTGTGCTTCGTGATACATCGCCAGGCACGCCGCAGGCAGCGCGAACAGCATCAGCGGGAATTCACCCTGCATGAATTTACCGGCGTTCTGGTAGGTGTCGCTGCTGAAGGATTTCACCCCTTCTTCCAGCATCTTGAACCAGATGGTCTGGTCGCCATGAATCACCTGGCCTGCCTGAGTTGTGTAATCCCCAAACGAATACCAGAACGACGGATACCAGATATGGTGCAGACCGAGGGGGATTAGCGCACGCTCCACCAGGCCGAAGATAAAGGTCGAGGCCGCCTGATTATCGCCGTTAACTACCACGGAGAGGGCGTCGATACCGGCCTGAATATGCTGCCAGACGTACGGCAGCAACAGCCCCATCAGGAACGAGAGGAACGCGGTGGCAATCGCCACGAAGCGCTTACCGGAGAAGAAGCCAAGGAACTCCGGCAGCTGCATGGTGTGGAAGCGGTTAAAACACCAGGCCGCAAGGATACCGCAGATCAGGCCGCCGAAGACGCCCATCTGCAGCGTTGGTATGCCGACCACCATGGCGTATTTCCCGCCCTGCGAGGCCATTTCCGGCGTGATGCTCAGCACGGTGCTGATGGTGATGTTGGTGACAAACACCGAGACCGCCGCAGAGAGCGCCGCAATACCGGACTCTGACGCCAGGCCCACGGCGGAGCCAATGGCGAACAGCATCGGCAGGTTGTCAAAAATCACCCCGCCCGCGTTCATCATCAGCGGCAGATGGAACTTGTCGCCGAAGGCCAGCAGCAGGCCCGCAGCGGGAAGCAGTGAAATTGGCAGCATTAAGGCGCGACCAATCATCGATAACTTAGACAGCGATTTAACAAACCCTGATATCAGACCCATGCTGATTTCCCCCGAGTAGCGCTTTTTTTGGCGCTGTTATTGTAAGTAGAACGTTTTAGTAGAACGTTCTACTTATCGTGGAGAAAGCCTGAAAAACGCGCAACTGAATTCTCACCTTTCAACAGATGAAATAGTGATTATTTGAAGTTGATCGATAATTAACCGTGATGATTGTGGGGGTATGGTGAGAGAAATTGCCGGGTGCGGCTTCGCCTTACCCGGCCTACTAAATGGAGACAGTACGTAGGCCCGGTAAGCGCAGCGCCATCGGGCATCAGACGGCTCAGGCCGTAACCGTCACGCTCTGTCCTTCAAAACTCACGGTCTGGCCCGCGACAATTTTGCAGCGCTTGCGGGTTTCCACCGCGCCGTCGACTTTTACCAGTCCATCGGCAATGGCGATTTTGGCCTGCGCACCGCTTTCGCTCCAGCCTTCCAGCTTCAGCAGATCGCACAGCTCTACGTGCGGGTGTTTACCTAATGAAAATGTCGCCATCTTACGCGTCCTCTACGTCGTGATACTCTTCGCATGCCTGCAACGTATTCTGAATCAGTGTTGCTACGGTCATTGGGCCTACGCCGCCCGGTACTGGCGTGATGTAAGAGGCGCGTGCCGCCGCATCTTCATATACCACGTCGCCGACCACTTTGCCGTTTTCCAGACGGTTAATACCGACGTCCACGACAATTGCGCCTTCTTTGATCCACTCTCCAGGAATAAAGCCCGGCTTGCCAACCGCCACGATCAGCAGATCGGCGTTCTCGACGTGGTGTCGCAGGTTTTTGGTGAAGCGGTGGGTCACGGTGGTCGTGCAGCCAGCCAGCAGCAGCTCCATGCTCATCGGGCGGCCCACGATGTTGGACGCACCGATGACAACGGCGTTAAGACCGTAAGTGTCGATGTTATAGCGCTCCAGCAGCGTCACGATACCTCGCGGGGTACATGGGCGCAGACGCGGCGCGCGCTGGCACAGACGACCCACGTTGTACGGATGGAAACCGTCAACGTCTTTATCCGGGGCGATACGCTCCAGCACCTTCACGTTGTCGATGCCTGCTGGCAGCGGCAATTGAACCAGAATACCGTCGATCTCTTTATCGGCGTTCAGGGTGTCAATCAGTTCCAGCAGTTCCGCTTCGCTGGTGGTTTCAGGCAAATCGTAAGAGCGGGAGACGAACCCCACCTCTTCACACGCTTTGCGCTTGCTACCGACATAAATCTGCGATGCCGGGTTGCTACCAACCAGCACAACGGCGAGCCCGGGAGCGCGTTTTCCGGCAACTTTACGTGCCTTCACTTTTTCCGCGACCTCAGAGCGCACCTGCTGCGCAATCGTTTTACCGTCAATTATCTTTGCTGCCATCAGAGAGATGATTCCGTCTGTAACGTTTGAAAGGGGGGATTGCCTGTATTTTGTCAGAAGCGAGCGCCGCTGTCAGTCACCCTTTACGCGTTTTTATCAGCGAGACGCAAAAACCCTTCTTAGTGGGTGGTCAATTTCTTAGGCAGTATTAGGATGTGACCTGGCGAAATGGCAGCGTTTTGACATATTTAAAAACCTATTCCTGCGCTACTTTGTCTCCTCCGAAATAAGCTTTCAATTAATCAATTGAACGTATTTCTTATTCCCGATTTTCGCGGGAAGGGTTATTTACATTTTAAAGGAATAGACATGAAACTCAGCAACATTGCTTCTACTGTTATTGCTACACTGACCCTGGTCGCGGGTGCCGCTCATGCTGAAGATCCAGCCACGCCGGTTACCGTAAATGGCGGTACCGTGCATTTTAAAGGTGAACTGGTTAATGCTGCTTGTTCAGTAAATACTGATTCTTCCGAGCAGACCGTTAATCTCGGTCAGTATCGTACCGCGAAATTCACCAAAGTGGGCGACACCACCTCTAATATTCCATTCAACATTGAGCTGAATGACTGCGATCCGCTGGTAGCTAAAACCGCTGCGGTTGCCTTCACCGGTCAGATCGACCCAACCGACAAAACCCTGCTGGCCGTGACGTCCGGTAACAACGACAACACCGCAAAAGGCGTGGGTATCGAGATCCTCGACAGCAAATCCAGCGTGCTGACTCCAGACGGTGCGACCTTCTCTGCCGCTCAGACGCTGATTGAAGGGACTAACACCCTGAAATTCACCGCGCGTTATAAATCAACGGCTGCGACCACCGAGCCAGGCCAGGCGAACGCTGACGCCACCTTCGTAATGAAATACGAATAATTCCCTCGCACAAGGATGTTCAGGCCTCAGGGATGAGGCCGTCATACGCAAATGCCAGGAATGAAGGATGACAAGGACTGGAACACTACTGCTGTTAACCCTTGCGATGGCTGGCCCGGCATCGGCACATACCGTGGTGATCGACGGTGGCAAAGTGCATCTTCGCGGGGAGCTGGTAAACGGCGGCTGCGCCGTGGCGCCCGACAGCCAGAATATGCGCATCGACATGGGGCAGTACCGAACCAATTCATTTTCCGGTGTGGGCAGTTTCTCAACGGTTAACGTGCCCTTCACCGTGCGACTGCTGGATTGCAGCGTGGATGTCTCGCGCACCGTAGGGATCCAGTTTCAGGGTGTTACACCAGAGGAAGATCCGCAGGTTTTTCTGGCGACATCGCGGCCAGGCGAAACACCTGTCAGCAGCGGCGTGGGGTTGGCGCTTTTTGATGAACAGCAGCGTCAGATTATCCCAAATGCAACGGCCGTCAGCTGGTTGCCGGTGAATACCAGCGAGCTCGCATTTCATTTTAGCGCCCGCTATCGCGCTATTTCCGAACACCTCGTGCCAGGCAATATTCAGTCGGATGTCTGGTTTACGTTGATTTATCCATAACACCTGCGAACACATTATTAAAGGTACGGTTTTGATGAATATGCTAATTAAACCAGGACTGATGTTATCGTTTATTTTAATGATGGTTTCTACTTGCGCGAATGCTTCCGGCGGTATTGCGCTGGGGGCCACACGCGTTATTTACCCGGCTGATGCAAAGCAAACGTCGCTGGCGATCACCAACAGCAATAAACAAGAACGCTATTTAATTAACGCGTGGATCGAAAATGCAAACGGGCAGAAGGAGAAAACCTTTGCCGTCACGCCGCCGCTGTTTGTTAGCGAGCCGGACAGTGAAAACACGCTGCGTATTATTTACGCCGGGCCAGCGCTGCCCGCCGATCGCGAGTCGCTCTTTTACATGAACGTGAAGGCGATCCCGTCAGTGAACAAAGCAAAAACAGAAAACAATAACGTGCTGCAGCTGGCGATCCTTTCACGTATCAAACTGTTTGTACGCCCGAATAATCTTGCGATGCAGCCAGAAGAGGCACTCTCTCAACTGCGTTTTGAGCGCGTTGGTAACCATCTAAAGGTCAGCAATGCGTCTCCTTACTACATCACCCTGGTCAACCTGAAGCTGGGCGGTCAGACGCTGGAGAACCTGATGGTGGCACCGAAAAACTCGGCTCAGCAGGTGCTGCCAGCCGGTGCCAGCGGTACGCTCTCATGGCAGAGCGTGAACGACTACGGTGCCATTACACCGGCGCGTAGCATCAACCTGTGAGCAGAGACAGGGCGATGAAAAACCATCAGGGACGTTACTGCCCGGTTGCGCTGGCGCTGATGGCCGCGCTCTGGCCCCAGGCTGGCTGGAGCGAAAGCTACTTCAACCCGGCCTTCTTGTCTGACGATACTGCCAGCGTGGCGGATTTGTCGCGTTTTGAACAAGGACACCAGCAGGCACCCGGCGTTTATCGCGTGGATATCTGGCGTAACGATGAGTTTATCGGCACTCAGGACGTGCGTTTTGAGCAGGCTGAGAACACGCCACCGGTGGCGGGCGGTCTGACCCCGTGCATTACGCGCGCGATGCTCGATCGCTTTGGCGTCAACGTTGCGGCGTTTCCCGAACTGGCTAACGTGCAGGGCGAAACCTGCGTTCCGTTGACCACGGCCATTCCCGGCAGCGAAACGGTATTTAACTTTGCCTCACAGCGTCTGAACGTCAGCCTGCCGCAGGTGGCGATGCAAAACAGTGCGCGCGGCTACATCCCGCCCGAACAGTGGGATGAAGGTATTCCCGCCGCCCTGGTGAACTACAGCTTCACGGGCAACCGGGGAAGCGAAGACGACAGCTACTATCTCAACCTGCAGAGCGGGCTGAACTATGGTGCCTGGCGTTTACGTAACAACGGCGCATGGCGTTACACCCAGAATAACGGGCAGCGGCACAGTGAGTGGGAGAATATTGGCACCTGGGCGCAGCGCACCGTTATCCCGCTCAAAAGCGAACTGGTGCTGGGCGACAGCAATACCGGGAATGATGTTTTCGACAGCGTCGGTTTTCGCGGCGGACGACTCTATTCGTCCGACAGCATGTACCCGGACAGCCTGCAGGGCTACGCCCCGACCGTGCGCGGTATTGCCAGGACGCCAGCCAAAGTTGTGGTGCGTCAAAACGGCTACGTTATCTATCAAAGCTACGTTCAGCCTGGTGCCTTTGCCATCACCGATCTTAACCCGACCTCCTCAAGCGGTGACCTGGAGGTGACGGTGGAAGAGAAAGACGGCAGCCAGCAGCGCTACACCGTGCCGTATTCCACCGTCCCGCTGCTGCAGCGAGAAGGGCGCTGGAAATACGATCTCGTGGCGGGGGACTATCGCAGCGGTAACAGCGACCAGGATACGCCGTTCTTCATCCAGGGCACCCTGGTGACCGGTCTTGCCAACGGCTTTACCCTGTATGGCGGTACGCAGCTGGCGTCACGCTATACCTCGCTGGCCGTCGGGGCCGGGAAAAACCTCGGTGACTGGGGCGCGGTATCGGTCGATATCACTCATGCCCGCAGCCAGCTCACGGACGACAGCAAGCACGAAGGGCAGTCGCTGCGTTTTCTTTATGCCAAATCGCTCAACGGCTTCGGCACCAACTTCCAACTGCTGGGCTACCGCTACTCCACCAAAGGGTTTTACACCCTGGACGATGTCGCCTGGCGCTCAATGGAGGGCTATCAGTATGCCGATAATCAGGACGGTAACGATGTGCCTGACGTACAGAGTTATCACAACCTGACGTGGAACAAAAAAGGCCGCTTTCAGCTCAACGTCTCTCAGTCACTGGGGGATTACGGCTCGGTCTATATTTCCGGGAGTGAGCAAACCTACTGGGGGACGGACGAAACGAACCTCTGGTATCAGCTGGGTTACGCGGGGGGCGTGAAGGGGATCAACTATTCCGTCTCGTGGTCGTGGAACAAATCCGTCGGGATCGACGGGACTGACCGGATCGCGTCGTTCAACGTCTCCGTGCCGTTTAGCTTGTTTACCCGTCAGGGCTATCGCCGGGACAGCGCGATTGACCGCGCCTACGCCACGGCATCCGCCAGCCGAAACAGTGAGGGTGATACCAGCTGGCAAACCGGCGTCAGCGGCACGCTGCTGGAGGACCGCAACCTGAACTACAGCGTGACCCAGGGACACGCCAGCACCAACGGCTCAAGCGGAAGCGCCAGCGCCAACTGGCAGGCAACCTACGGCACGCTGGGGGTGGGCTACAACTATTCCCGCGATCAGCACGATTTCAACTGGCAGCTCTCCGGCGGGGTGGTCGGCCATGCTGATGGCGTGACCTTTAGCCAGCCGCTGGGCGACACCAACGTGCTGATCAAAGCCCCGGGGGCATCAGGCGTCAGCGTGGAAAACCAGACCGGCGTGAAGACCGACTGGCGCGGCTATGCGGTGATGCCGTATGCCACCGTCTATCGCTATAACCGCGTGGCGCTGGATACCAATACCATGAGCAACAACACCGATATCGAAAATAACGTGAGCAGCGTGGTGCCGACCAAAGGCGCACTGGTGCGCGCCAGCTTTGACACCCGTATTGGCGTGCGTGCCCTGCTGACCGTCACACGTGGTAACCAGCCCGTGCCGTTCGGCGCCGTGGTGCGTGAAACCCAGAGTGGCGTGACCAGCATGGTGGGGGATGACGGGCAAATTTACCTGAGTGGGCTGCCGCTCGAAGGCGAACTGCTGATCCAGTGGGGGAACGGGGCACAGTCCCAGTGCCGTGCGCCTTACAGCTTGCCTGAAAAGAGCCTGCAACAGGCAATCACACTTAAGGGGATCCGCTGTGATTAAAATCCACATTTTTGCTTTATCACTTCTGGCTTTACTGCCCGCGTCACACGCACTGGCGACCGTGTGCGTCAACGAAAATGGCGTGCCGACAGAGGTGTACTACGACCTGACGGATAAATTCAACAGCTCGAATAACCAGGTGGGTCAGATTGTGACCCTCAGCGAAAAATCGCAATGGGTGGGGGTGAATGCCGTCTGCCCGAAGGGCACAACCGGCAATACCACCAGACGCAGCTACGTCACCGATTACCCGATCACCGGGACCAGCGATCGCTACCAGTATCTGAAGCTTAACGACTATCTGGATGGGGCCATGAAAATCACGGACAGCTATGCTGGCGAGTTTTACCCCCCGCAAAACTATATCCAGATGGGGAGCCATCCGAACGTCTCAAAAAACAAACCGTTTGGCGTTAAGGATTCCAACCTGGTGTTCCGTCTTAAGGTGACCCGGCGTTTTATCAACATGGTGGTGATCCCGCGTGCCACGATGTTCCGTGTTTACGTGACTACGACCGCCTCTGACCCGTTAACCACACCGGTCTATACCATCAGCTACAGCGGAACCATTCAGGTACCGCAAAGCTGCGCAATCAATGCCGGTAATGTGGTTGAGTTTGATTTCGGGGACATTGGCGCCTCCTTGTTCAGCAAAGCGGGCGCGGGTAACAAGCCGGAAGGGGTTTCATCGCAGAGTAAAACCATCGCGATTAAATGCACCAACGTCGAGGCGAATGCCATGCTGACGATGCGCGTTGAGGCTGAAAAGGTCTCCAGTAACGCACTGGTATCGGATAACCCGGATGTGGGGTTCATCATTGCCAACGAGAGTGGTACGCCGTTAACGCCTAACAACCTGACGAGCAAAATTCCGTTCCGTCTGGACGACAGCGCGCAGGCGCAGGTGGGGATCCGGGTCTGGCCAGTGAGCGTGACGGGCAATAAGCCCGCGGAAGGGCGCTTTACCTCGCGCGGGTATTTGCGTGTGGATTACGACTAAGGAGCCGATATGCGAAACGGGATCCGTTTTATCACCGTAGCGATCTTTGCGCTTTGCACACAGGCTCAGGCGGAAACCGCGTTGGGCGAAATTAACATTCAGCTCTACGGCAATATCGTCGATTTTACCTGCGTGGCCGAGGGGAACGACAGTGACAAAACCGTCACGCTGGGCACCTGGCCCACGAAGCAGCTCAGCACTACCGGGAGCCGCACGCAGCCCATGCCTTTTACGCTGAAACTGACCGGCTGTCCGCCAGGGGCCGCGTCCATTACGTTTTCCGGTAAAGCTGACGGGAGCAACAACGGGTTGCTGGCACTGAACGACGCCAGCACGGCAAGCCGCGTCGCCGTCGAGATCAGGGATGCGGATAAATCGCGTCTGGATCTCCAGCAGGCCAGCCAGCCGGTCACGGTCGATGCGCAGGGGAATGCGACACTGTCATTTTATGCCAATTATATTGCTACTGCCGATAACCCTCAGCCCGGAAAGGCTGATGCTGATGCGACCTTCATGATTAATTATAATTAGCACTGACCGCACTCCCTGCAGCTCAGATAAACTGCAGGGAGTGAATTCAGGTTATAGCAGTTCGTGTGCTTTAGCGTAATCAATTAATTCCACGATGCTTTGCACCCCCAGCTTGGAATAAATATTGGATTTGTGCGCACTAATGGTCTTGTTGCTTAATAGCAATTGCTCCGCAATTTCCTTATTGGACAGTCCATTCGCCAGATAACGTAATACCGTAACCTCGCGATTCGATAACGGCATATCTGCCAACTCTCCCTTTCCCGACCCCATATGGTTTATAAAATTCAGCGTCTCCGACGGGAAAAAAGAATAGCCCATCAGGATCATCTCTACGGCGTTGTAGATCTCACCCAAATCTTTTCGTTTACTGACAAAGCCGTTGGCCCCGGCGCGAATGGCACGTCCGGCGTAAAACAGTTCTGATTTAGATGATAAGAAAAGAACCTTAATCTCTTTATTTAAGTTTTTGATTCTCTTAAGTAAAGCAAAGGCATCTGTGCCCGTAAGTTCAATGTCAAGGATCACCAAATCGATAGGGTGATTGCGGATGCAGTCAAGAACTTCATGGCTATCGCCAGACTTAAGCTTGACGATGATATTCTTATTTTTCTGTAGCAGGACTTCTATCGACATTCTGACGATAGGATGTTCGTCCATAATGATAACGGATGCCGGTTTCATTTTTAATGCCTCAGATTGTTAAAAGCGTTATGTAGAGTTTTGTAAAACTCTCGAAATGCCGGAAGGATATAATGAGCAGATCCCTATACCGTAGTATTTCCCTGGAAAGAGCGAAAGCATCCCTGTTTACGTAATGAAAAGAACTCTGCCTCAGCGCGGTCGTCTCATTTGGCTGGTGTTGGCAAAAAGGTTTTTCTTATTCAATTTTGATACGCATCTTATTATACAGGGTAAGTTTTTTCCGAAAACCCTGTAAATTACGTTCCGCTTATTGGTTTGTATTATCTTCTGGATCTGAATGGCCTCCTTTTTAAATTTAGCGGAATTATCCTGGTATCCCATTTACCGCATCTTTTCATCTTTATGTAATAACAAAAAATAACAGATGTCTCTTTATGTTGCGAAAATGTTAATGAAATGGCGTCTCGATTTAAGGCAGGATCTTGAGAAGATGAGGCGAAAAAATGCCCTCTCAGGGCCTCAGACCTTCATCTGAAAGTCCTTAAGCGATATCAACGTCGCTCCATCATCGTACAGGAGAACGTGCTGCCAGCTTCGCTTCCCGCTCCTGGTGCGTAAAGGGAAGCTGCTTGTTTTTACATCATTATCATCTCGTTAACGCCTTCTGCATTCACTTAACGGATGGAGGAAAGTGCTGCAGTTGATTCAATCTGTGACATTTCACATGGTTCAAGGCCATAAATTAGGAATAGTTATAAAATCGACTTTATTGTTAATGTTTAACATTAAATTAACATAATGGGTAAGTAAATTCTTAAAGCGCTTTAGGAAATAAGGGGTTAGGACGTAAGTTAAAACGAGCAGTCTGAGAGGTTATTAAGAAGGTGTAACAATTCCTGGCGATGGCTCAGCCCGAGCTTCATCAGGATGCAGCTGAGGCGATAGATAATGCGGCTATAGGGACGATTCTGCAGAAGGGCAATCTGTCGTAACGTCTTGCCACGGGCAAGCTCCTGCAAAATGGGCCATTCGTTGCGCGAGAACCAGTCTCTATCGGAGCCCTGAAGGGGGCGGGGTTCCATCAGGCTGTGCTGAAGCCCTGCTGCGTTCATCTGACGTTCGAGCACATGAAAAGGACCTGCCGCTTTGCAGAAGAGACGCGCGTCATAATTATCAGCCCGGATCAGCAGCCATGGCGTCAGGAAGGGGGGATACAGGCTATGTCTTCTTAACTGATCCAGTTGATCAATCAGCCCCGTGGAACGGCTTTCAATATCCACTACCAGACGGGCCGAGGGCCATTGGCTCTGCGCACCCAGCGCATCGTCCAGCGACGTGAAGTCGCAACAGCTGCTTAGCGGAAACTGCCCATTGAGAAAACCGGAGCGCAAAAAATTGTCCTCCGTTACCAGGATGATAAACGGGGCATCGGTTTTTCGGGGCTGGTTGATGGACTGGCTCAAAAACTCGAGTCGGTCGAAAAAGGGGGGGGCAAAAGGTGAGTGCGTAAATCCCAGTGCATCACTTCCTGTACGCCGCCGCCGGTAACGGCGCACTGTCATTCGCATGGCCTCCCTCCTGGAAATGGCGTGTTAATCCTCCGGCCATGTCCAGGACGGCCAGTAATATCCCTGGCCGAGATCGGCACCCGCCTGCAGTGCCCGGATACGATCGCGTTCAGTCTCAATACCTTCGATGAGTACGCTTCCGGCCAGCTGAAAGCAAAGTGAAACCAGTTTCCTCAGTGCAGGTGTGGCGCGTAAACGCCAGAATGCGTTCTTATCGATTTTGATGCCGTTCAACGGTAATCGACAAAATAAAAACGGCTGAATGATAGTTTCGTCGATATCATCCAGCCAGATAGAGTGTCCCCGTTCCTGAAGTTGCCGCAGGTTGTTGACGACGCTCTGCTTCTGTGCGGCGGAGAGCGCCAGAAAGAGAGGGAGGTCGACAATCTCAATATTCAGCGGCGCGGTTTTCATATTGATGAGCCGCGCAAAAGGCGCAGGTGCCGTCAACACGGTTATCGGCAGATTAATAAAAAGATTATTGCCGTGCGGGGTATTTTTTAATGCGGCCAGCTGCGCTTCAAGCAGCGTCAAAGACGCTTCTGCCGACTGATGGCGGAAGAAGTCCTCGCTATGCTCGGTGTCGGACAAGACGCTCAGGACCTCCACGCCGACCCGGCGCCGGGCGTTGAGGGCGACGATAGGCTCCAGTTTGATGCCGACGATGTCCTGAGAAATAGACTGTAATCGGGGGGGCGTATCGAACGGGTTTTGCGCTGTCACTCCATTGTCCTGTTGTCTGTCAGCCTCCAGGCGGCCGGGATACCTCGCTCTAGTGTGACGAGCTGACGTTCAGGAAAACAGCAGGCGTTACTTAAATGCAACTAAGCCTTTTCGCAGCGCTAAATTTTAAGGTGAAACAGCGAGAAATGTTGAGAAAATAACCGTATTTACAATCGGCTAGCGGTAATTGCCTCTGAAAGCGGAAAAGGCATTGACTCACCTGCCATTGACCGTATAATTCTTCGCGTTTCACCGCCGCGAAGTTCACTCTTCTCAGTGCGCCCTTAGCTCAGTTGGATAGAGCAACGGCCTTCTAAGCCGTAGGTCGTAGGTTCGAATCCTACAGGGCGTGCCATTATGAATCATGCACTTACGCCTCCTTCACACCCTCCTGATTTCCGCTGTGGGACATATTTGGGACATCAAGCCCAAAAATAGAGTCAATTTGCTTCGCATGCTCAGTTAAATGGTTAGGTGCTAAGTGCGCATATCGGCGGACCATTTCGATACTTTCCCAGCCACCCATTTCCTGCAGCACAGATAACGGAACACCAGACTGAATTAACCAGCTCGCCCACGTATGTCTCAGGTCGTGGAATCGGAAATCCTCAATACCTGCACGACGACATGCCGCATTCCATGCGCTCTGGTCATCAACACGCATCTTCCTCACTGATGGCGTCTTAGAACCATCAGGTCTAACACCGGCTTTCATATGGACGAACACCCATTTATGATGATTGCCAATCTGATCGCGCAGCACCTTACAGGCCGTATCATTCAGCGCTACGCCAATAGCTCTGTTTGATTTGCTGTCTTCTGGATTCACCCAGGCAACCCGACGCTGCATGTCTATCTGTTGCCATTCCATATTGATAATGTTCGAACGACGAAGGCCGGTTGCCAGCGCAAACTTAACAACCGACTTCAGCGGCTCAGGGCATTCCTCAATTAACCTCTTTGCTTCCTCATGCTCCAGCCATCTAACCCGCTTATTCCTCACCGCGGGAACCTTAATCACAGGTGCTTTCTCCAGCCATTTCCAGTCACGTTCTGCCGCACGCAGAATAGCTTTCATCAGTGCCAGATGCTTGGCTTTGGTTGAAGTGGTGACGGGGGAGGCTGAATACACTGGTGCTGGCTGTCCATTCTTCTGCGCCGCTGCTGCCTGGATTTTCCATATCTCAAGCAGCTTGCGGTTGCTCATCTTGTTTACTACTGAGTAAATCCTTTGCTCAGTGACATCCTTCAATCGAATCCCTTCGAAGTGTGCAAGCCAGAACGCCATGCGGCTGCGGTCGTCTTTCAGTGACTTCTTCTCGGCCTTTTCCTCAAGCCACCGCATGCATGCATCATCAAACGTTACATCAGGGAAATCGCCTAAGCGATCTACTCGCCACAGTTCAGCTTTGCGCTTGTCATGTAGTTCAGTAGCGAGCCGTTTGTCGGAAGTCCCAAGGCTTTCCTTAATTCGCTTCCCGCCCGGGAGCGAGTACGATGCGTACCATATTTCACCTCTGCGGAAGAGTGACATTTAGTTTCCTCTTTAATGCCATCACCCGCGCTCACGCCGACAGTATGCAGCGGAGACTGAAGCGCCGCAATGCAGGCTTGCCGTGTAGTGAGGTATGGTGATTTAGGTTTTGAAGGGTCTTTGCGTGTTGCCTGAAGGCGGCCTGTGCGAATCCAGTTAGTGGCGGTAGGTCTGGATATCTTGAGAAATGCACAGGCTTCATCGAGTGTGAGGCTGTGTGATTCCATGGTTACTCCGTCATTCAAAGAATTGGATGATGTCTTTTCCCGGGGTGACCTGAGTCTGCTTCAATTTTTAATCGTCGCGCCGCAGCAAACCACACGTAATGCCTGAAAAATATCCCAAATGCAGGCATGCATCGCTCTCCTTTGAATTCATCTATCTTACAGAAAAATGAGCCGTTAGCCAGCCAAAGACGATACTCTCCACGGTGTGCCGTATAGTGCTGTTTATCAATATCGTTAAATTGTGGAATCCACTCTCCATTCCTGATTTGCTTCACACAAGATCGTGCATTCTTAAAGTGTGAAATGAAGTCTGATACAAAGGGAGTCATTATCTATCTCCAATAAAAAACCGCCATTGCGGCGGTCTAGTCGATTACGATTTTTCCTGACTTGATAGCGTCATAAATGGCTGACATCTCATCTCTGGTAAATCTGATTACTGCTGGAAGGCTCAAGCCAACATCCATCATCGCCTCAATGGTGGCATCGCGCTTTTTCTCTGCTTCTGAACGGATAGGACGTAGACTACCAGGAACCAAGCAAACAGCCATTCCTCCGCCATTTTTATCCCAATAGCAGACAGCAACATCATTTTCATCAGTAGTAGTTTTATGAGCTACAACTTCAAGTTCCTGACCATCTTGCGGAATAATATTTTTGTTGTAGTCATATCGCTCATTGTAGAAAAATGAAACTTTCGATCCCACCGGCGGCAATCCTTCGCCATCCCATTCTGGCTTGTAGGCTGCAATTGCGGCTTCGTATTGCTCGCGTGTTGCAATCCTTACTCCTTCAGCCATGCATTTCGCCACAAAATCGCAATGGTCTCCAATATCAGGAAAGGTTACATATAGCCCATCTGTCTGCATACATCTCTCTGAACCATGAGGCCAACCGCCACGTTCCGGCAATTCCTGCACCAAAATATCAATTAGTTTCATATTTATCTCCTTACGCTAATTTCTTATACACGCGAGGCTCATCAACAGTAGCCGCGCGAAGTTCGTGTTCTGCGTGAGAACTGTAATCACCTGAATCCCACTCGATGCGATACCATGTCGGCCTGTTATCCTGCTCCGTAACGCCATCAATCACTCCTTTGATATCGCCTGACTTGTGCTTTACGATTGCGCCCACAGCAATTTAGCCATAACAAGCCCTCTGACATGTGAATGAGTGAAGAGATAGCGCTCAGAGCCATAATTCCGACTATGAGCCAGATAATTGGATTGGCGTGCATGGTGACTCCGGATAAAGAAAAACCCGCTGGGTGCGGGTTTGTTATGCGTCGAATGGGTTAGGCATTTTTGTATGCCTCAGGTAGGCTGACCTGCCCCCACGATTAGATACAACACTCAGTTAGTAACGTCGGAATCTTCAT
>OASR01000345.1_pt1 | contig 17547 bp, 10 predicted proteins | sample 1475751 | NCBI WGS metagenome assembly OASR01 (sample SAMEA2579907, study PRJEB22360) | human gut metagenome | biome: human gut; feature: human-associated habitat; material: faeces | place: Denmark | collected 2008/2010 | reverse complement strand
AGCCCCTGTGGAAAAAATTTCTTTATATGACAACTAGGCCTGCCGCAAAAGCTACGGCAGAAGGAATTAAGGCAGTGAAAAAGGGAGATCGTTTAGAGGTTCATTCCTTACAGGAGTTCCATAAAAAAATTAAAGAGTAAGATGAGCAGAAAAAATGTTAAAATTTGCTTGACAAATTCAGACATACTATGCTATAGTCTATTAGAAAACTGCCGAAGACAGTAGGTGCCGCAAGGCATAAGGTGAAAACGCCTACCGAGGAGTAATGAGTTCTTATAAGAATGATTTATGAAACCTCTTTGTCTTGCACAAAGAGGTTTTTTTACGGCGGTACACATACTAACATAAGGAGGTGCACCATTCATGGCAAAAGTTGAACTTAAAAAACCAGTTGTTGAAGAGATTAGCGCAAATATCAAAGATGCAGCATCAGTTATTTTAGTAACTTACAGTGGAATCAGCGTGGAACAGGACACAGCTCTTCGTAAAGAGCTTAGAGAAGCTGGCGTTGTTTACAAAGTATACAAAAATACAATGATGAACTTTGCATTCAAAGATACAGATTGCGAAGCACTCGGCAAACATCTGGAAGGACCAAATGCAATTGCAATTTCGAAAGAAGACGCAACTGCTCCGGCAAGAATCTTAGCAAAACATGCAAAGACTGTTCCGGCTATCAAATTGATCGCAGGTGTCGTAGAAGGAGCTTACTACGATGAGACAGGCGTACAGGCATTAGCTTCCGTTCCGTCAAGAGAAGAACTTCTTGGCAAGTTACTTGGAAGTATCCAGTCACCTATTACAAATCTTGCTCGTGTTCTTAATCAGATTGCAGAAGCAAAAGAAGCTTAAGAATTCAACGTAAACTTGGAACCGGGAAATCGGGTATCCGTAAAAAATTTAAAAATTATATGGAGGAAAATAAAATGGCAAAATTAACAACAGCAGAATTTATTGATGCTATCAAAGAATTATCTGTATTAGAATTAAACGATTTAGTAAAAGCATGTGAAGAAGAATTTGGTGTATCTGCAGCAGCAGGTGTTGTAGTAGCAGCAGCAGGCGGAGCAGCAGAAGCAGCAGAAGAAAAAGATGAGTTCGACGTAGAATTAACAGAAGTTGGACCAAACAAAGTTAAAGTTATCAAAGTTGTTCGTGAAGCTACAGGCTTAGGCTTAAAAGAAGCTAAAGAAGTAGTTGACGGAGCTCCTAAGGTTGTTAAAGAAGGCGTTTCTAAAGCAGAAGCTGAAGAATTAAAGACTAAATTAGAAGCAGAAGGCGCTAAAGTTACATTAAAATAATTTGATGATTAGCAATCCCCGCAGATTCCTGGGTTCCAGGTGTCTGCGGGGATTTTTTTTCTTTATGAACTTGAAATGTTTTCCTGGTCTGTAAAGTGCACGTTTATTTCCATTTTAAAGTATAGGAACCATTACACGCGGATTTATAACCTTCCCGGAATACCTGAATGTAATAGACACCAGCAGGAAATACAGATTGGGTAGTTTCTGTCTTAGTAGAATTTACCCGATAAGTTGATGCATTATCTATCCTAATATAGGGGCTTGCCGATACGATTTTAAATTCTATCCAGTTGTTATTAGCCAAGGCACCGTATGTAAAACTGATCCTTTGCGGTGCAGGTAAAACGATTTTGTACCAGTCAGATTTAGAAGGGGATTCACCCAGTAACAGGGTTCCCTGTGCCGTTTTATTACGGGGAAGGTTCTTTGCATTGGATTGTTTCGAACCACTTTTATCCGAAATTGCTTTAAAACTGTATTTTAATTTGTAGCTGCTGTCATTTGTTTTAATGTAGTAAGTTCCCTTTTTCACACAATAGTACTGTTTTGAGCTGTTGCTTCCCGAAGTATATTTTGTAAAAGTATCTAATTCCTTTTTCCGACTGTTACATAACCGGATTCCCATAGGCCATTTATAACTGGTGTATGTACTAAAGCGGTATCCCGAGACAGAAATCAGACCTGGCTTTGTAACTTTAATCTTATGATATACTGTCTGTTTATTGCCATAACTTTTATCCGTATACCATTTGTTATTGCGAAGTGACGACGTCTTGGATGCTGCCAGTGCTGTCATTCCCAGCACAAGGGTAAACATAAGTGATAAAATTGCCAAAATAAATAGTTTCTGTAAATAATTTCTCTTTCTCATATCTGTTTCCTCCTGATATATTTATAATTCATATTATACCAACTGACGTAAAAACTAAGTCAGGGCATGTATTGAATAGCTGATATTGTGTAATGAATTATCAGTAAGGAAGATATGCAGTTCTGAGGCGCACCAAAGCCCGCCAATCATAAAAATATATAGATAATTGAAGATTAGGAACACATGAGTGCTCACAGATAATATCCTGATTATTTTGTGAATAAAATAACGAAAAGTTTGTGTTGATTTTGGTTAAGTTCTGTGATAATATAAGATATATCCAAAATGTAATCAAGAAATTACAATAGTTTACCACAAATATGAAAGTGAGGATTTATCATGGGCGATGTTAAGAAACTGGGTTATTATGTAAATGGTGTGTTTAAAGAATCTAAGACGGAACGTTATACGGATGCCTGCAATCCAAGTACCGGCGAAATTACTGCAAAAGTACCTTGCTGTACCTCCGAAGAAGTGGAAGAAGCCATTGCAGCAGCAAAGGCAGCTTTTCCGGGCTGGTCAGGAACACCTGTAATCAAACGTGTACAGATTCTTTATAAGCTGAGAGATCTGCTGATCACCCATATGGATGAACTGACAGAACTGGTTGCAAGAGAAAATGGCAAGGCATGGGTTGAGGCAGAAGGAGATGTCCTGAAAGCAAAAGAAGGAACGGAACAGGCGATTTCTGCACCATCATTGATGATGGGTGAAAGTCTCATGGATGCTTCCTCCGGTTTTGATACGGTAATGTATCGTGAACCCCTGGGTGTATTTGCAGGAATAGTTCCATTTAACTTCCCGGCAATGATTCCTATGGGATGGATGACACCAATGTGCATCGCCTGTGGAAATACCATTGTAATAAAGGCCGCAACATTTACACCTCAGACCTGTATGCGCATCGCTGAATTATATAAGGAAGCAGGACTTCCGGATGGCGTAATCAATATCGTAACCTGTTCCAGAAATGAAGCGGAAATGTTCTTAGAACATCCGGATATCAAAGGAATTACTTTTGTAGGTTCAACGGAAGTAGGATTACATATTTATTCAACTGCAGCAGCAAATGGAAAACGTGTTCAGGCTCTTTGTGAAGCGAAAAACCATGCACTGGTGTTGAATGATGCACCAATCGAAAGAACAGCAGCCGGTATTATTAATGCAGCATTTGGATGTGCCGGTGAACGCTGCATGGCACTTCCGGTAGTTGTAGCCCAGGAAGATATTGCAGATGATCTGGTTCGTGCTATTGTAGAAAAAGCTAAAGAAATCAAAGTTGGTCCGGCTTACGACAAAACAACAGGCATGGGTCCGGTAGTAAATGAAGGCCATAAGAAGTTTGTAACAAATTGGATCGCAAAAGGAATTGAAGAGGGTGCAGAACTGATCTTAGATGGAAGAGATATTCAGGTCCCGGGATATGAGAATGGCTGTTATGTAGGACCTACGATCTTTGATCACGTGAAACCGGGAATGACGATTGGAGACAGAGAAGTATTTGGTCCGGTTCTCTGCATCAAACGCGTGAAAGATTTCGAGGAAGGACTTGCGGTTATGAATGCAAATCCCTATGCAAATGGTTCTGTAATCTTTACACAGAGTGGACATTTTGCAAGAGAATTTTCACGGCGTACCGACGGAGGCATGGTGGGTGTCAATGTAGGTATTCCGGTTCCGGTGGGCATGTTCCCGTTCAATGGCCATAAGAAATCTTTCTTTGGAGATCTGCATTGCCTTGGAAAAGACGGATACCGTTTCTATACAGAAGGAAAAGTAGTGACAACCCGGTGGTTTGACGAAGAAGAGAAGAAAGCAAAAACGGTTTCTACCTGGGATGGAACAATCTGATCCAAATATCATTGCTCAATTTCATATTGCGGGATAACATAAAATAAATTACGCTGGTGCCAAGAGATCATCTTGGCATCGGCGCATTTTTATTTTTCTGTAGTGCTTATTTCATAAAGTTATATATGGCAAATTTGATTTGGTTAATCTTATAAAATCATGTATAATATTTCTAAGAGCCAGAGCGTGTTTTAAATTTGTTTTGTGATAGCGGAAATCAATTTTCAAACGCGTGCTGGTTAGAAAGATGAAGTGGGGGTAGAGTTAAATGAACCAATTAAAGAAACGAATTTTTATTCCGTTCACATTAATTCTGATTATGTTATTGGGCGGATCAGCTGTATCTCAGGCGGATGCAGCCTGGAAGCATAAAAGTACAGGCTGGTATTATTATACGAAGAGCGGCAGATTGCAAAAAAGCAGCTGGATTGGTGACCGGTACGTAAATTCCAAAGGCCGGTGGATAGTGAGTTTTAAGAAAACCCAGAAAGGGTACCGCTATAAGAATGGTTCTGAGGGATATCTGAAAAGTCAGTGGAAAACCATCGATGGGAATCGTTATTATTTTAATAAGAAGGGTTACGCCGTTACACAGGGATGGGTAGGAAAACGATATCTGGAGGCAAACGGGAAATATGTGGAAGGGCTTGTGAAAACTTCCAGGGGTTGGCGTTTCCGAAATGAAAAGAACCAGTACATAGCAAATAAGTGGAAGACGATCAATAACAAACGATGTTATTTTGATAAAAATGGTTATGTGGTCAAAAATAAAAGAATTACCATAAATGGCGTTAAATACAGCTTTGATAAATATGGATTTATGAAGCCGGGCATCCGGACTAACGGCAAAGGGAAGAAATATCAGAATCAAAGCGGAAGCTATCTGAAAAGCAGCTGGAAGAAAGTATCCGGCAAGTGGTACTATTTTGGCAATAACGGATATATGGTGAAAAATAAGTGGGTTGGGGATTACTATCTGGGAAGTAATGGGGCAATGGTAAAGAGTACCTTTGTAGGCAGCAAGTTTGTGGATGCTTCCGGGAAAAAGGTAAGTGCTTCTGCGTTAAGCCTTTCTGCTCCTTCTGCGGTTTTAATTGACGCCGGGACAGGAAAAGTCATCTATCAGAAAAATGCAAACCAAAATCGTCCCAATGCCAGTACTACCAAAATAATGACAGCAATACTTGCATTGGAGTATGCCGGATTGAATGATTCGGTTTCCGTATCGGCATATGCTGCAGCCCAGGAAGAAGTCAAGCTGTATATGAATCCCGGAGAGGTCTACCGGATGCAGGATCTGCTGTATGCATTGCTTCTGCCTTCCTATAATGATGTGGCGGTGGCAATTGCGGAGCATATCAGCGGTTCTGTACAAAACTTTGCGGACCTGATGAATCAAAAAGCAAGAGAGCTTGGATGTAAAAATACAACCTTTGTCACCCCAAACGGACTGGAGATGGGAAACCATGGATCATCCGCTTCGGACCTGGCGAAGATGCTGCGTTATGCCATTAAAAATGACCTGTTTTGCCAGATTATCCAAACCAGGACATACAGCTTTTCCTGTCTTTCAAACGGCAGGGGCTTTACGGTATACAGCACGGATGATATGCTGGGACAGATGGCGGGATTCCAGGGAGGGAAAACAGGATGGACCACACTTGCCGGACACTGCTTTGCAGGGGTATTAAGTAAAAATGGTAAGACCTACATCTCTGTGGTACTGGGATGTCCGTCCAGTGAGTCCAGATGGAGAGATACCCGCGCGCTGTTAAACTATGGTGCCGCTAATTATTGATGTCCAAATTGTACCAATTTAAAACCAATTTTTTCTGAAAAAACTGCTTGACAGCAGTTTTTCTTTATGCTAAAGTGGAAGATGCACTATTGTGCAGGATTGTGCCCAAGGGTATCATTATGCCCAAAACCGGGTTGTTGGAAATAGTTTATATTTATATAGAAAGAACAGGGGTGAAACGTCAATGGAGAAAAACAGGATACGACCAATCAAAAGCGGCAAAAGCTTTCGTATGAGTTACTCAAGACAAAAAGAGGTTCTGGAAATGCCCAATTTGATTGAGGTCCAGAAAGACTCATACCAATGGTTCCTAGACGAAGGAATGAAGGAAGTTTTTGAAGATATCTCTCCAATCGCGGATTATAGTGGCAAGCTGAGTTTGGAATTTGTAGATTTCACATTATGTGAAGATGATGTGAAATATTCCATCGAGGAATGCAAGGAGAGAGATGCAACATTTGCTGCACCGTTAAAGGTTAGGGTGAGACTTCATAATAAAGAGAATGACGAAATCAATGAACATGAGATATTCATGGGGGATTTACCTTTAATGACTGCAACAGGTACCTTTGTAATTAATGGTGCTGAACGTGTTATCGTTAGTCAGTTGGTTCGTTCGCCAGGGATTTATTATTCAGTTGCTCATGATAAAATTGGTAAGAAGTTATTTTCTGCCACCGTTATTCCTAACAGAGGTGCCTGGCTGGAATACGAAACTGACTCCAATGATGTTTTCTATGTTCGTGTAGATAGAACCAGAAAGGTGCCGATTACAGTATTAATCCGTGCTCTCGGCATCGGTACCAATGCTGAGATCATTGAGTTGTTCGGAGAAGAACCAAAGATCCTGGCTAGTTTAACAAAGGATACATCAGAAAATTACCAGGAAGGTCTTCTGGAATTATATAAAAAGATCCGTCCGGGTGAACCGCTGGCAGTAGAAAGTGCTGAGAGCCTTATTACCAGTATGTTCTTTGACCCTAGAAGATATGATCTTGCTAAGGTTGGACGTTATAAATTTAATAAAAAGCTTCTGCTTCGCAACCGTATCTCCGGGCATGTGCTTGCAGAGGATGTTGTAGACACTACAACAGGTGAAATTCTTGCAGAAGCAGGTACCGAAGTGACACGTTCACTGGCTGACGATATTCAGAATGCGGCAGTTCCTTTCGTTTGGATTCAGACAGAAGAACGTAATGCGAAAGTAATCTCCAGCATGATGGTTGACATTACGAATTTCGTGGATGTGGATCCAAAAGAAGTTGGTGTTACAGAGTTAGTATATTACCCGGTGCTTGAAAAAATACTGGAAGAAAATGACGATATTGAAGATATCAAATATGCAATCAAGCAGAATATCCACGAGCTGATTCCAAAGCATATCACAAAGGAAGATATTATTGCTTCCATTAACTACAATATGCATCTTGAATATGGAATTGGTAATGCAGATGATATTGACCATTTAGGAAACAGACGTATCAGAGCAGTAGGTGAATTGCTTCAGAACCAGTACCGTATTGGTCTTTCCAGGCTGGAAAGAGTGGTACGCGAACGTATGACTACACAGGATCTGGAAGGAATTTCACCCCAGTCACTGATCAATATTAAGCCGGTAACAGCAGCTGTTAAAGAATTCTTTGGTTCTTCCCAGCTGTCACAGTTCATGGATCAAAATAACCCGCTTGGTGAGCTGACACATAAAAGACGTTTATCCGCACTTGGTCCTGGTGGTTTGTCCAGAGATAGAGCGGGATTCGAGGTTCGAGATGTTCACTACTCCCACTATGGAAGAATGTGTCCGATTGAGACGCCTGAAGGTCCCAATATCGGTCTGATTAACTCCTTGGCAACTTATGCCAGAATCAATGAGTACGGATTTATTGAGGCACCGTACCGTAAAATTGACAAGGCAGATCCGTCTAACCCGCGTGTTACGGAAGATGTTGTATATATGACTGCAGACGAAGAAGATAACTATCACGTTGCTCAGGCGAATGAGGCTCTGGATGAAGAAGGACATTTTGTTCATAAAAATGTTTCCGGTCGTTACAGAGAAGAAACCCAGGAGTATGAAAGAACTACATTTGATTACATGGATGTATCTCCGAAGATGGTATTCTCTGTTGCTACAGCATTGATTCCTTTCCTGGAAAATGATGATGCTAACCGTGCGCTGATGGGATCTAACATGCAGCGTCAGGCAGTTCCGTTATTGACAACGGATGCACCGGTTGTTGGAACAGGTATGGAAATGAAGGCAGCGGTTGACTCCGGTGTCTGCGTAGTTGCAAAAAAAGCAGGAACAATTGAACGTTCCACATCTAAGACAATCGTTATGAAAAATGATGATGGCTCAAAAGATGAGTATCATCTGACGAAGTTTGCAAGAAGTAACCAGAGTAACTGTTATAACCAGAGACCGATCGTATTTAAAGGCGATCATGTGCAGGCAGGAGATGTTATTGCTGACGGACCTTCCACGCAGAATGGTGAAATTGCATTAGGTAAGAACCCATTAATCGGATTTATGACCTGGGAAGGTTATAACTACGAGGATGCGGTATTGTTAAGTGAAAGACTGGTTATGGAGGATGTCTATACATCTGTCCATATTGAAGAATATGAAGCAGAAGCCAGAGACACAAAATTGGGACCGGAAGAAATTACAAGAGACGTTCCTGGTGTGGGCGATGACGCTTTAAAGGATCTGGATGAAAGAGGTATCATCCGTATCGGTGCGGAAGTTCGTGCCGGAGATATCCTGGTTGGTAAGGTAACCCCTAAGGGAGAGACCGAGCTGACTGCAGAAGAAAGGCTCCTTCGTGCGATCTTTGGTGAAAAGGCGCGTGAAGTTAGAGATACTTCTCTGAAAGTACCTCATGGAGAATATGGTATAGTCGTAGATGCCAAAGTATTTACCAGAGAAAACGGAGATGAATTATCACCGGGTGTAAATCAGGCAGTACGTATTTATATTGCACAGAAGAGAAAGATTTCCGTTGGAGATAAGATGGCCGGCCGTCATGGTAACAAGGGTGTTGTTTCCCGTGTACTTCCGGTAGAGGATATGCCATTCCTGCCAAACGGACGTCCGCTTGACATCGTATTGAATCCCCTTGGTGTGCCTTCCCGTATGAATATCGGACAGGTACTTGAGATTCATTTAAGTCTTGCGTCAAAAGCGTTAGGATTTAATATATCCACACCGGTATTTGATGGAGCGAACGAAGTTGATATTATGGATACTCTGGATTTGGCAAATGATTACGTGAATCTGGAGTGGGATGAATTTAAAGAGAAACATGAGCAGGAACTGCTTCCTGATGTTATGGATTACTTATATGAGAACAGAGCACACAGAGAACTCTGGAAAGGTGTACCGCTTTCACGTGATGGTAAGGTAAGACTGCGTGATGGCCGTACTGGAGAGTATTTTGACAGTTCAGTTACAATTGGACACATGCATTACCTGAAACTCCATCATCTGGTTGATGATAAGATCCATGCACGTTCTACCGGACCTTACTCCCTGGTTACACAGCAGCCTCTTGGCGGTAAGGCACAGTTTGGTGGACAGCGTTTTGGAGAGATGGAAGTTTGGGCGCTGGAAGCATATGGCGCATCCTATACACTGCAGGAAATTCTGACTGTGAAGTCCGATGATGTTATCGGCCGTGTGAAGACTTATGAAGCAATCATCAAGGGAGAAAATATACCGGAACCAGGTATACCGGAATCCTTTAAGGTATTGTTAAAAGAGCTTCAGTCCCTGGGACTTGACGTGAAAGTACTCAAGGAAGACCAGACAGAAGTTGAAATCATGGAAACCATTGATTTTGGCGAATCAGATCTGCATTCCGTTATTGAAGGCGAGAAGGGCTACAATGAGGAAGAACCTCTGGAAGACTTCGGATTTAGTCAGCAGGAATTTGAGGACGGCGAGTTAGTTGATGTGGAAGATGAAGAAGAGGAAGCATTTTTAGACCTAGAAGAAGTTCTTGATGAAGAGTAAACGTAGGTAGCTATCAATGGAAAGGAGTACCATCAATGCCTGAAACAGCAAACAATGAAACGTATCAGCCAATGACTTTTGATGCAATCAAAATTGGTTTAGCATCTCCGGATAAGATCAGAGAATGGTCCAGAGGAGAAGTAAAAAAACCAGAAACGATTAATTATAGAACCCTGAAACCAGAAAAAGACGGATTATTCTGCGAGCGTATTTTCGGACCCAGCAAGGACTGGGAATGCCACTGCGGTAAGTATAAAAAAATCCGTTATAAAGGTGTAGTCTGCGACCGATGCGGCGTAGAAGTAACCAAAGCCAGCGTTCGTAGAGAACGTATGGGACACATCGAGCTTGCAGCTCCTGTTTCCCATATCTGGTATTTTAAGGGTATCCCTTCCAGAATGGGATTAATTCTGGATCTGTCTCCGAGAGTACTGGAAAAAGTATTGTACTTTGCCAATTATATTGTGTTGGATAAAGGAACTACTGATTTACAGTACAAACAGGTTCTGACAGAAAAAGAGTTCCAGGAAGCAAAAGAAAAATGGGGAAATACTTTCCGTGTGGGTATGGGAGCAGAATCCATTAAGGAACTGTTAGAAGCCATTAACATGGAAAAGGAATCCGTTGAATTAAAAAGAGGACTGAAGGATTCTACCGGTCAGAAAAGAGCCAGAATCATTAAGAGACTGGAAGTGGTAGAAGCTTTCCGCGGTTCAGGAAACAGACCGGAGTGGATGATCATGACAGTTGTTCCTGTTATTCCGCCGGATTTACGTCCTATGGTTCAGCTGGATGGTGGACGTTTTGCCACATCTGACCTGAATGACTTATACAGAAGAATCATCAACCGTAATAACCGTCTGAAAAGACTTTTGGAATTAGGCGCACCTGATATCATCGTTCGTAATGAAAAACGTATGCTTCAGGAAGCGGTAGATGCCTTAATTGATAATGGACGCCGTGGACGTCCGGTAACAGGACCGGGTAACAGAGCCCTTAAATCCTTATCTGACATGTTAAAAGGTAAATCCGGACGTTTCCGTCAGAACTTACTTGGAAAACGTGTTGACTACTCAGGACGTTCCGTTATCGTTGTTGGACCGGAGCTTAAGATTTACCAGTGCGGTCTGCCAAAGGAAATGGCAATTGAATTATTCAAACCTTTCGTTATGAAAGAATTAGTAGCAAACGGTACTTCTCACAATATTAAGAATGCGAAGAAGATGGTAGAAAGACTTCAGCCGGAAGTATGGGATGTTCTGGAAGAAGTTATTAAAGAGCACCCGGTTATGTTAAACCGTGCCCCCACACTTCACAGACTTGGTATTCAGGCATTTGAGCCGATATTGGTAGAAGGTAAGGCGATTAAGCTTCATCCATTGGTATGTACTGCGTTCAACGCTGACTTCGATGGTGACCAGATGGCTGTCCATCTTCCATTGTCTGTGGAAGCACAGGCAGAATGCCGTTTCTTACTGCTGTCTCCTAACAACCTGTTAAAACCTTCTGATGGTGGTCCCGTTGCCGTTCCTTCACAGGATATGGTCCTTGGTATTTACTATCTGACACAGGAGAGACCGGGCGCACTTGGAGAAGGCAAAGTATTTAAAAGCGTAAACGAGGCAATCCTTGCTTATGAAAACAAAGCTTTGACATTACAGACCAGAATTACGGTTCGTATGACAAAGATCATGCCGGATGGAAGCAAGCTTACCGGAAATGTAGAATCTACTCTGGGACGTTTCATCTTTAATGAAATTCTCCCTCAGGATTTAGGTTTTGTAAACCGCGATATTCCGGAAAATGCATTAAAGCTGGAAGTAGACTTCCACGTAGGTAAAAAAGGATTAAAACAGATTCTGGAGAAAATCATCAATACTCACGGAGCAACCAAGACTGCAGAAGCCCTTGATGATATTAAGGCTATGGGTTACAAGTACTCTACCAGGGCAGCGATGACCGTATCCATTTCCGATATGACAGTACCTCCGGAAAAACCACAGCTGATTCAGCAGGCACAGGATACTGTTGACAGAATTACAAAGAACTACAAACGTGGTCTGATCACGGAAGAAGAGCGTTACAAAGAAGTTGTGGAAACATGGAAGAACACCGATGATATTTTGACCAAGGCACTGCTTGACGGTCTTGATAAATATAATAACATCTACATGATGGCTGACTCCGGAGCCCGTGGTTCTGACAAGCAGATTAAACAGCTTGCCGGTATGCGTGGTTTGATGGCCGATACAACAGGTCATACAATCGAGCTGCCTATCAAATCGAACTTCCGTGAAGGTCTTGACGTATTGGAGTACTTTATGTCTGCACATGGTGCGCGTAAAGGTCTGTCTGATACCGCTCTTCGTACAGCCGATTCCGGATACCTGACCAGACGTCTGGTTGACGTTTCTCAGGACTTAATCATCCGTGAAGTAGATTGCTGTGAAGGAAAAGAAATTCCGGGTATGTATGTTAAAGCATTCATGGACGGAAAAGAAGAAATTGAAGGTCTGCAGGAGAGAATTACAGGCAGATTTGCCTGCGAAACTCTTACAAATAAAGATGGTGAGGTTCTTGTTAAAGCAAACCATATGATTACGCCAAGACGTGCAGCACGTATCATGAGCGAAGGTGTGGATGCAAACGGGAAATCATTTGACAAGATTAAGATTCGTACAATTCTGACTTGTAAATCACACATCGGAGTATGTGCAAAATGTTATGGTTCCAACCTTGCTACCGGTGAAGCTGTTCAGGTAGGTGAATCCGTTGGTATTATTGCAGCCCAGTCTATCGGTGAACCAGGAACACAGCTTACCATGCGTACGTTCCATACCGGTGGTGTTGCCGGCGGCGATATCACACAGGGTCTCCCCCGTGTCGAGGAGCTTTTTGAGGCAAGAAAGCCAAAAGGACTCGCTATTATTACAGAAATTCCTGGTATTGCAGCAATTAAGGATACCAAGAAAAAACGTGAAATTATTGTGACAAACGATGAAAGCGGTGAAGCTAAGACATACCTGATTCCTTATGGATCCAGAATCAAAGTGCAGGATGGCGCAGTATTAGAAGCCGGAGATGAACTGACAGAAGGTAGCGTAAATCCACATGATATCCTGAAGATTAAAGGTGTTCGTGCTGTACAGGATTACATGATTCAGGAAGTTCAGCGTGTTTACCGTTTACAGGGTGTTGAGATCAATGATAAGCATATCGAAGTTATAGTTCGTCAGATGCTGAAGAAGATCAGAATTGAAGATAATGGAGATTCTGAATTACTTCCAGGTACACTGGTAGATATACTTGATTTTGAAGATGTAAATGATGCATTAATAGAAGAAGGCAAGGTAGCGGCTGACGGAAAACAAGTAATGCTTGGTATTACAAAGGCATCTCTTGCAACCAATTCTTTCTTATCGGCAGCATCTTTCCAGGAAACAACGAAAGTACTGACAGAAGCAGCAATCAAAGGTAAGATTGACCCGCTTATCGGATTAAAAGAAAACGTTATTATCGGTAAATTAATTCCTGCCGGAACCGGCATGAAGAGATACCGCAACGTAAAACTGGATACCGATTATACACTGGATCAGGGTTATGACGAAGACGAAGATTTTGATGATGATGACGATCTGGATCTTGGACTTGACTTATCAGATGATTTAGATCTGGATGATCTGGGTGAAGAAGATTTAGTTTCGGCTACTGAAGAATAAGTAATTACAGATTTGGCATGTTATAGTGTAGCTTATAACATGCCATTTTTTTATGGGGAGGAAAGATATGAAGGAGGAAAGATCACTGAATATTGATCTGGCTAGAATTTTTGCAATTCTGGGAGTGACCTATTATCATATATGGAAGAGGATGCGCCGGCCGGAGAATATTGTGGGAATATTTAATTTAGACGGTTTTGCAAAATGGGGAGTGATCGGCGTTGTAATAATGTTTGTGATTTCAGGGTATTGTATGGTTGGCTGCTATAAGCGATTAGAGAATTTGCCTACAGGAAAGCGTTTAAAAAGTTTTTATATAGGTCGTTTTTTGCGCATAGCACCAGCTTATTATATCTCAATATTAATCTGTTGTATTTTTATGGCTAATAATCTTAAACCGCAGCCATATGATTTAAAGGATATTATAACACATTTATTATTTATCCATGCACTGAGCATGGAAACAGTAACAACAATAAAAGGCTTCTACTGGTACATAAGCGTACAGATGTTATTTTATATGCTGGTTCCTCTGATATTTTTTATATGCAAAAAAGCAGTGCAGTGGCTGCATCTATCTGATACGGCGAAAAAATGGTTTTCTGTATTTGCCTGCATATTTTTATTCCCTCTGACCTGGCTCCCGGTGTTTGCGGAAAAGGAATATATAGCAATGTTGCCTTGCTTTTTGGTGGGAATGCTTGCAGCATATTTAAAGAAAATAAAAATCCCAAAGTTCATTGGCATTTTATGCTTTTTAGGCGGTTTAGGTATGATGTTTTTAAAATCAACCTATTTTATTCCTTACGATGTTTATAAATGCACAGCAGGTATCGCTATAGCTGTAGGGTTATTATGGATGCCGAAGATAAATGCAAGAAATTCCTTGCGCACAATTATTATTACGATTTCCACAGCATCATACTCCATATATCTATATCAATTTGCACTTTTCCCCTTTATTCCAAAAAAACGAGGAGAGTTTGTGATGACACTTTTTGTGATATTTACGGTAGCTGTCGGGTTATTGATGTATCTGTGTGTCGAGTATCCGATATCTAATTTACTATGTAAAAATAAGAAAAACCCTGCTTCCGAATAGATTCGAACCAAAGGCCTGAAGATAGAAAACACAATTTTCTATCTCCGGGCTTTTGTATTTTATATAAACCCTTTTTGATTTTACATGTACCTTTTCCGTCCCTCCTGATAAGATAAAGACAGTTAAGCGAGAGACAGCAAATGAAGATTGGAGGAGGAACTATGGAAAAAACAATATTGGAACTGAAAGATATTGTGAAAACTTTTCCAGGTGTCCTGGCGTTGAATGGTATTGATTTTGAACTTCGAAGCGGAGAAGTGCATGCCATCTGCGGCGAGAACGGAGCGGGAAAATCCACGCTTATGAAAGTGGTATGCGGGGTACATAAGCCAGACAGTGGAACGATGATTGTAAATGCGAAAGCGGAAGCATTTGCGAATCCCATGGAGGCATATCAGAAAGGGGTTTCCATTATTTTTCAGGAAACAAGTCTGTTTGAGGAAATGACGGTACTGGATAATTTGTTTCTGGGGCATGAGATGACGAAAAAAATAGGACCTGTCAGCGTGATTGACTATGACGGAATGAAGAGAAAGGCAAAAGAAATTTTTAAAAGGCTGAATACCCAGATGAGTCTGGAAGCTGCCATTAAGACTTTGGGGATGGCACAGAAGCAAATGGTGGAAATTGCAAAAGCCCTTACTTTTGATGCAAATATTATTATCTTTGATGAGCCTACGGCATCTCTTACCCAAAGAGAAGTCAGTGCCCTGTTTGAAATTATCGGAAACCTGAAAAAAGAAGGATTGGGAATTGTATATATCAGCCACCGTCTGGAAGAAATATTTGAGATTTGTGACCGGGTAACGGTGATTCGAGATGGACAGTATATTTCTACTAAAAAAGTAGGGGACACCAATAAAGATGAACTGGTTGCGGATATGGTGGGAAGAAAGATGGGCAATTACTATCCCAAAGCCAAAGCGAAGATCGGTAAAGAGCTGCTTCGTGTAGAGCATTATTATGATGAAGGATTTTTAGAAGATATCAGCTTTACCCTGAAAAAGGGGGAAATACTTGGGTTTGCGGGTCTGGCGGGGGCAGGCAGGACAGAGCTTATGGAGTCGCTGTGCGGATTTACGGGAAAAGCAGCCGGTAAAGTTATGTTAGAGGGAAAAGAAATTATAATCAGGGATTATAAAGATGCTATGGCAAACGGACTGGTCTATGTTTCGGAAGATCGTGGAAAATTCGGCTTGATTGTTGATATGAGTATAGAACAGAATATTTCTCTTCCCCAGCTGGATAAGTTCGCCGGAAAACTTGGGATTATCAACACAAAAAAAGAACAGGAAACGGGTGACAGATATATTCAGGACGTTGGCATAAAAGCCCCTTCAGCTGAATTTCTGGTTGCAAATCTATCAGGTGGAAACCAGCAGAAAGTGTCTGTATCAAAAGCGTTGGCTTTAAATCCGAAAATCCTGATACTGGATGAACCTACCAGAGGGGTAGATGTAAATGCAAAAGCGGAAATTCATAAGATTATCAGTGATCTGACGCAAAAAGGTCTGACGATCATTATGATATCCTCAGAGCTACCGGAACTCCTGGGGATGTGCGACCGAATTTATGTAATGAAGGACGGTTATATTGCAGGTTGTTTTGACAGAGATGAAGTGACTCAGGAAAAGATATTAACGGTTGCTCTGGAATCAAAAAAGCAGGCAATGGCATAAGGAGGAAGCAGAATGGATCAGAATAAGAAAAAAGCAGCGTTTTTAACAACAGAATTTTATCTGGCGGTCTTCCTGGTTGTGGTATTGGCTGGACTTGCGATTTTTGCAAAAGGTTTTTATACCGTAAATAACCTGATGAGTTTATTGAATTCATTTAGTTACATCTTAATATCGGCAGTGGGCATGAACATGATTATTTTAACCTCAAATATAGATGTTTCCACAGGAGCTTTAATTTCCGTGATCTGCATATGCGTGGCGGCACTTGGGAAGATGGGAGCACCGTTTGCAGTTCTGCTGCCAGTGGCTATGGTTATTGGTGCAGCTCTCAGCACTTTTAACGGGCTGTTTATCACAAAACTAAAGATTCCTGCCATTGTAGCCACTTTGGCAACAACTCAGATTTTCCAGGGAATTCTGCCTCTGACGGTAGAGGGATCTATCTATGATTTACCCGCATCCTTTACCTGGCTGGCATTTGATGCAAAAATCTTCGGAATGATACCCGCCAGTGTATTCATGTGCCTGATTGTGGTGGCAGCAGCTTTGCTGTTTATGAAATACTCCAGATTTTCTAAGAAAATATATGCCATCGGCAATAACAAAGGCGGAGCAAGGCTGGCTGGCATTCACGTGGATAAAACAGTGGTGCTGACGTATACCATAGCAGGTGCGCTGTTTGGAATATCAGCAGTCATTATCGCAACGGCAGGTCAGCGAGTAACGACTACCATGGGAAGCGGGCTGGAAATGACCTTTATTGCGGCAGTAGTCCTGGGAGGAACCAGTACAGCAGGAGGATCCGGTAAAATACTGGGTACCGTTATAGGAGCTTTTATACTTGCCATGATATCCCCTGCAATTAACTATCTGGGAATTAGTCCCAACTGGTCGGATGCTATTAAAGGCGCGATTATTATTATTTCCGTTTTAGTTACGGCGGCAAGATATATTAAGAAAAAGAGGGTGATTACAAGCCCTGTAATCAGTAAGGCAGGGGGTGAAGCGTAATGGAAAAGAAGAGAAAAATTAAGATTACGTTTAATATGGCTCTGTTTATCATCTGGATTGTGATATTTGCGGCAATCTCCTTAAAGAGCCCATCCTTTTTAAAGCCTGCATATATCATCAACGTTATGTTTCGCAACATCGTAGAAATTGGTATGGCTGGCCTGCCCGTGACGCTGATTATTTTTATTCACCATGAG
>OASR01000333.1_pt1 | contig 18348 bp, 15 predicted proteins | sample 1475751 | NCBI WGS metagenome assembly OASR01 (sample SAMEA2579907, study PRJEB22360) | human gut metagenome | biome: human gut; feature: human-associated habitat; material: faeces | place: Denmark | collected 2008/2010 | reverse complement strand
GTAGCTCCCGTTGCTCCTGTGGCTCCGGCTTCCCCATCAGCTCCTGTTGGACCTGTTGCTCCAGCTGCTCCGGCTGCTCCTGTGGCCCCCGTTGGACCTGTCGCTCCATTTGCTCCAGCTGCTCCCGTCGCTCCGGTCGGACCTGTCGCTCCATTCGCTCCCGTATTTCCCGTGGCTCCTGTGGCTCCCGTCGGTCCAGCTGCTCCGGCTGCTCCTGTAGCTCCCATAGCCCCTGTAGGTCCTGTTGCCCCATTTGCTCCCGTTGCCCCGGTCACTCCGGTCGGGCCTGTTACTCCGTTAGCCCCGGTATTTCCCGTGGCTCCTGTGGCTCCGGTCGGACCTGCAACCCCGGGTGCTCCCGTCGCGCCTGTCGCCCCTGTGGGACCGGTGGCGCCTGTGGCTCCCGTTGGGCCTGTAGGACCGGTAGGTCCCGTAATCCCGCTGGATCCACAGCAGTGAGGCTTACAGGTTAACCTGATCGTATCACATGCCTCCATTTCGTTAGACTGTTCATTGCTGCCATCATTATCGTGGCAGTCATAATTGCATCCATAATCATTAGACATTTTGTTCTTCCTCCACTCTGATACAAATTTTATTTTGCAAAAAACTCCTTGTTACTTAAGTAAGAGGGATGATTAGGTCTCACCTTTCCAGCAGATTCATTATACATCACCGCCTTTTCAAAATCACCAAGTGCATAGAAGCATACACACAGCTGAATAAACGGGATAAAGTCATAACAATCTGTTTGTACAAATGTTCCTTTATCATCAACCCTCTTACAAGACAGCGCCAGCTTATACCAGTAAACTGCCAGCTGATATTGCTTTAAATCCAGAAAATGCTTGCCAATATCGCAGCACACTTCCGCCCTTGGCTCGTCATATTCAAAACTCCTGAAATAACAAGACAGCGCTTCTTCCGGACGATCCAGTTTATAGTCACAATATCCCATAAACTGACAGGCCGAAATATTATTTTCCATCCACCCCTGTTTCCCATCTAAAAATTCTTTGAATTGTCTGTAAGACTCTTCATATTTTCCATGGTAATAGAGTTCCCTCCCATAGTAAAATTGTTCCCTAGGTACTAAAGCTACGCCATTATTAACCATATTTTGAAAAATCCTCAGATTTCTCATAGGGTCTGCTACTTTTAGCTTTTTGTGAGAAACAGCAATATCGCTATATTCAATCATTCCTGATGGAGATATAGCCTCATGAATAGCTCCTTTCCATTGAAAGGAATCACAACGGCGCAGCAGCCTTTCTCTGTAATAGGTGAAAATGGGATTCCCATCCTCATCAAAAGCTGTATTATATTTCATCATTACAACAGAAACACTCGGATTCAGGTTTTTCTTCAGCTCCAAAAGCTTTTCCTGATCCTCCGGTAACAGTACATCATCTGCATCCAGCCACATACAATAATCGCATGAAGCTTTTGAAAAAGAATAATTTCTGGCTTTCGAAAAATCATCGCACCATACAAAATCATACACCTGCTCCGTAAATTTCTTTGCAATCTCTTTTGTTTCATCCGTTGAACCGGTATCTACGATGATGAGTTCATCTGCAATTCCTCTTACTGTAGATAAGCACCTTTCCAGAACAGATTCCTCATTTTTAACAATCATACATATACTTATTGTGACCATCTGCATTTCCTCCTTTTCTAAAATATGCTTCTCCCCCAAAAGAAGGAACAAAATGTTCATGTCAAAAAATATACTATTTAATACAATTTTCAACAAAAATCCAAAATTATATTGTATAATACAAAATATGTGCTGATTTAGAACCTGGTTTCTACATATTACGGTCAATTTTGTATGCTCTTCGTTCTTCACAGCCAGATGAAAGTGAAATCATCATTAGAAAGGGAGGGAGTCACATTCATATTTCAAAATCTGCCGGCTTTATGGACAGCAAAGATGATCCGATCGCCTATCATGATTTAAATCAAAAAATAAAAGTATTAATCAGAAATATCTTCGAAGAATATTTCAAACCGCTGGGATTCAGACAAAATGGACAGAACTTCAGGCTCTATCAGGAAAATGGCTTATGTAAAATTGTAAATTTTCAAAAATACAGATACAACCATAATAAAAATTGTAGTTTGACCGTAAATATAGGGTTGTATATTGAAAAAGATATAGTAATCCAGAATAGAAATTTTTATGAATCCGACTGTCAAATCAGAATTCGGCCATCTCATGAATACTATGGAGAAGAAAGATGGTGGCCTGTAAATGATGATCGCAGCCTTGAGCAGTTCGCAAAAGAAATTCGATCCTATTTTGAAAATACAGCCCTGCCATGGCTGAATCAATTTGCAAACCGTGAAGAATTGATTGCAGAGATGTTAGAGCGAAATTCTATGGAAAAATATAATTATCATCTGCTGAACTACGAAAATGCCGGTCTGTTGGCTGAGTGCGGCTATGGAGCACAGCTGTTGCAGCTTATGGAAAATCAGGAAAATGATAATATACCGGAAATAAGAGAATTGATCCGGAAGATCAAAAAAACATGACAGCGCGCATCAGAAATCAAAAACCGCCCGGACAATCAGATAAAACTGATCAGCCCTGGCGGATATTTTTTACTCATGTCGCTTACATTTTTCTTCGTGACAACTTATACTTTCTAAACGTATCCAACCATTTATGGGTACATTCTATTTTTTTACTGGCGCTTAACCCTTCACTGCTCCTATCGCAATCCCCTTTGCAAAATACTTCTGCAAAAATGGATAACAGCAAAGAATCGGTACCATTGCAACAAATGCAATTGCCATTCGCACAGATGCAGAAGGAATATTAGCTGCTGCTACTGAACCGCCTCCTGACATACCACTTGACAACACTTTTATATCGGTGATCATCTTGTTTAACAAGTTCTGGATTCCATATAAATTCGTATCACGTACATAATATAAACCATTTGTCCAGTCATTCCAATAACCCAAGCCGGCGAACAACCCCATCGCTACCAGGATCGGTTTTCCCAGAGGCAGTACTATGGTTCCAAAAATACGAAACTGGCTTGCACCGTCTATCTGTGCTGCTTCAAACAGCGCATCAGGAATACTGTTTGCAAAAAAAGTACGTATCAGAAGCACATTCATGGCACTCATAAGAAACCCCGGCATAATATATGCCCAAATCGTATTGTTAATATGAAAGGTGCCGGACCACATAAGGTAACTGGGTACAAGTCCGCCATTAAACAACATAGTGAAAAAAACATAAAATGTGATAGCTCTTTTAAATGGCAGGTCCTTCAAGGACAGCGGATATGCCAGAAGAGCGCTGAGCAGGGTATTTCCTGCAGTTCCCACCAGGGTAACCAGAATTGTAATTCCATATGCCCGAAACACACTGGAAGCATTTTTTAAAATATAGCGGTACGCCTCCAGACTGATCTCCTTCGGGAAAAAAGAGTATCCATCCCGGATCAGTGCATTTTCGGAAGTAATGGAGGACATAAATAATAAAATAAACGGTATGATGATCAGGATCGTTACCACGGTCATTACGGAATTGGCAAGAATCTGAAATCTCTGGCTGCTTTTACTCTGTATCATTGTATGGCTCCTCCTTAAAACAGTGCATTTTCTTTGCTAAATCTGCGGACTATCAGGTTCGCTGCAAGCACCAGAACAAATCCGATTACCGACTGATAGAACCCGGCAGCCGAAGCCATGCCGATATTTCCAACCTGTAATAATCCCCGGTAAACATATGTATCAATAACATTGGTGGTACTGTACAGCTGTCCCGAATTCTGAGTTACCTGATAAAACAAGCCGAAATCTGCATAAAAGATTCTTCCTATATTCAGCAGTGTCAGTGTAATAATGCTGGGTGCAATACTTGGCAGCGTAATGTATTTGATCTGCTCCCATTTACTGGCACCATCCAGTTCCGCCGCTTCATAAAATGCCGGATCTATTCCGGTTATGCTGGAAATATAAATCAGGCACCCATAACCCACTCCTTTCCAGCAATTGACGATGACAAGGATAACCGGCCAGTACTTCGGTTCCTGATACCAGGCAGCCGGTTCCTTCCCAAGAGCAGGAAGGATCGTATTATTCATTAAGCCGTTATCTGCACTGAAGAATGCAAAAATGATATAGCTTACGATCACAATCGACATCAGGAAAGGCAGCAGGATAGCACTTTGATATACTGTTTTTAATTTCTTATTTCGTACATCACAGATAAATATTGCAAATATAATGCCTAATATGGTGTTCAGCGTAATAAATACCAGATTGTAAAGAAGGGTATTTCTGGTGATGGCAAATGCATCTTTTAACAGATATTCGAAATTTTTAAATCCTACCCATGGACTTCCAAAAATCCCGTCTACCACATTGTAGTTTTTAAAAGCAACTACCAGACCAGCCATAGGTACATAATTATTGATAAACAGATAAACCAGTCCCGGCGCCATCATTAAGAACAGCGGGAGCCATTTTTTTATCTGATACTTTTTTGCAGTCATTTTACAGCCTCCCATCTCATCCGCCGGCCTATTGCTTATCACTTAGCCATTTGTCAAGCTGTTCCTGTTTTTCAGTAATGACTTTATTTATCCCCGCATCTTTCAGCGCCTGGATAAATTCTGGCAATGTTTTATCCGGATCTACCGTACCGGACCCAAGCGCCGAGATATACTGCGCTTTTACATTGCTGAGTGCTGAAATTTCATTGCTTACCTCAGAAGGATCGTAAGTAAATCCAAATGCTTTTGATTTTAACGCCTTATCGTTCATATCACTGGTTTCTTTCCAGACATTCGGGTCATCTCCTTCCCAGATATACATATCAAACTGGTTAAACAGCTGCCAGCCTTCATTTAAGTGGTAGGCTGCATTTTCACTGTTTACACCTTCGGGATAATCAATAATTCCTTTTTCCTGGTCAGTAACCACATAATCCCTGCCTTCTTCTCCCCAGTTCAGTAAATTCAGGATATCTTTGTTGCCATATATATAATCCAGACACTGCATCGTTTTTGCCGGGTCCTTGGACGCGTTGCTGATGCCATAGGTAAGCCAGGACACGGAACCGCTGAACAAATCTCCGATGGGTACGATTTCCATATCATAATTACAAAGAGCCTTTGCCCTCTGATCATATCCTGGTTTGGTAGGGCTAAAATAGGAGAAAGCAGAGCCAGCCTTAACCTGTGCCTCATTTCCGTCTGTAGTGGTGGCACCATCCGGAGAAATATATCCTTTTTGCTGCCAGTCATGAAGCTTTAATATCAGGTTTTTATATGTATCTGACTCATAATAATTCACAACCTCTGTACTCTGCCCGCTGTCCATCAGAACACCATAGCCGTCTGTCAGCGGATCCATTACTTCATATTTTACATCCGGCGTGGTTCCATTACAGCTGGCAAGCATATACATATCAGGATTTGCCGCTTTTACTTTTGCATAGACATCATCCAGATCCTCATAGGACTTAATAGCAGACGAATCGATCCCAAGCTCCTCCATAATATCTTTTCGCATTACCACGGCACTTTGGGTAAACCATTCTCTTGCAGTAGTAACCCCATATACGTAGCCATTGATATTGGAAGCCTTTACTACTTCTTCCCCAAGCACCTTCTTCATATTTGTTCCGTACTGATCAATTAAATCATTCATGTCTATCACTTGTTTAGCATTTACCACAGAGCTTGCCTGATCTATCAATACCGGAACAATATCCATCTTTTCTCCACCGGAAAGCACCAGTTTTAAAGTCTCCGCATAGGAACCCCAGCTGATAGGTGCCAGCTCTATTTCCATATTGATATCCTGACGCATTATTTCATTAACCGCATTTTGAATACGGTCCGTATCCGGCTGCTTATCCCCAATATAAGCCAATGTCACCTTATACGTTTCTCCGTCTGCTACATTTGAATCGGATTCTTTTTTCCCACATCCGGCAGTCCCTGCCGCTGCTAAAATCCCTGCCAGCAATATTGCTAATAATCTTTTTTTCATTTCCTTCCACCTCGCATTTTTATTCCCGCGGACAAAGCGGCAAACGGATATGTAAGCATGTCCGCCTGACATCTGCCGCGAGGTTCAAATCCCCCAAAGCTCACCTTGCTGCTATTTTGATACCTTTGCAGGCTGCCGGGTATTTGACTTGATGAGGCAATTATATTAATTTTTCTCTTTGAAATATATCATAAACAGGACATTATTCTAACAAAAACTAGACACTCTTTCCAAACATCTCTATTTTTTGCTATACATATTTCATACTTCTCTATATAATCTTGTGTAGTAACCAGTACAGCATTGCTCAAATATTTGTGCAATGCTGTACCAGTTGGCCGTACAATACAAGATGATTGGAGATCTCCCTATGAAAAGAACAAAAAGCGCCAGACGGCAGCATTCCATCAGTTATTATTTCAGGATTGTACTGCTTTGCTTTATTCCCGTATTTATCCTGTACTTTATCGTAAGCAGTATTATTATTTCCGTCCTGCACAGACAGACCATGTCTTTTATCGAGACTTCCGCCTCTTATTATGCAGAGGAAATGAATACTTCCCAGGCCGCTATCAATTTATTCTTGATTGATTATGTATCCAATAAACTGAATGATCGTGTTGATTTTCAAAACCGTAACACAGTTTCCTATATCCAGAATGTTAAGTCCATCCAGGCAGATGTCAAACAGCTGCGGGATTACTATGGAACCCAATATAATTATTTTATATATGACCGCAGTGCCGATTATTTTTTCCCCTGCAATACTACCGGAAGTTTTTATTATAATGACCAGAATGCACAGATACAGGATGAAATTTTATCAGCGGTAAATTCACCTGCACAGGCAACCGCTTCCGACCTTTGGACAAATTACCAGACTGGATCTACGGTGTTCCTTATGAAGTATTATCAATATAATAATTATGCGATGGGTTGCTGGGTGGATGCAAAAGATTTCATAAAACCTTTCGCATCGATGAATCTGGGTCCAAATGGCTTTATTACATTAACAGACGGGCAGGGATATCCGATCACCAATCAATCCCTGGTAAAAGAACAAAATATTTCTGTTTCCGCACTAAACAATACGGACAAACAGCTGTCTTTGTTCAGCAAATATCTGATTATTGAAAAATCTCTCAAAAAAGACCGGGTCAGCATTAAAATTGTCGTAGACCAGTTTGGAGCCTACGGATCTATTTTCCTCGTTCAGATTGCTATCTTTGTTTTTGTCATGATCCTTATGGGAATTCTTCTTCTGATGACCTTATATATGCGCCAGCAGGTATTAAAGCCCATTCGCTTTTTTTCAGAAAATCTGGCTGTATATCAGGAAGAAGGTCCTGTACTGGATTTTAAAAGTAATGATATTATCGAGCTGGAACTGGCAAATACCCAGTTTAAAAATCTGATCAGACAAATTAAGAAGCTGAAAATTGATATTTATGAAAAGGAACTGGAACAAATGCAGATTCAGATGAACTATATGCAGCTGCAGATCCGCCCCCATTTTTTCTTAAACTGTCTGAACAGCATTTACAGCATGGGGCAAACCGAATGTTACGGGGAGATGAACCGGATGATCCTATTCACGTCCGACTATTTTCGCTATATTTTCCAGTGTAAGGATGATTTTGTCCTCCTGGATCATGAGTTTACTCATACCCGGGACTATCTGGAAATCCAGAAAATACGCTACGGTTCCGGATTCTATTACCATTTAGACCAACAGCCGGATACCAGGGGAATTAAGATTCCTCCACTTATTTTACAGACGTTTATTGAAAATTCAATTAAGCATACCGTATCGCTGGATGAAGAGGTACACATTTCCCTGTCTGCAAAAATACTGGATTTACAAGATAAAAAACAATTGGAAATTCTCATTACCGATACCGGAAAAGGCTTCGATGAAGTAACTCTGGCAGCTTTAAACAGAGAACGCAGTCTCCCAAGTGCAGATGGCCACCGGATCGGAATTACCAATACCATCCATCGGCTGGATATGCTCTATGAATGTCAATACAGCATCTTATTTTCCAATCTAAAAAAGGGCGGTGCCTGCGTTGCGATCATTCTTCCCCTAAAATAGTCAGCGCTGCCCATTGTTCCTTCTGTATTCGTTGGGCGTACAGCCAGTCAGTTCCTTAAATACTTTTGAATAATAGGAATAATTGCTGAAGCCAGTATCTAAAGCAACTACATTAATGGGGATATCTGTATTTGCCAGAAGATCCTTTCCCTTCTCTACGCGAACCTTCATAACATAATTATTAACGGAAATCCCTGTTTTCTTTTTAAATAGTTTTCCCAGATAATCCGGATTCAGATAGACGATATCTGCAAGCGTTTTCTTATTCAAATCCTGCTCATAATTCTTGTCGATATATCCGGTTACAATATCAATCACCGACTTGGACTTTTCCGTAAATCCTGCATACTCCACTGCTCTGGTAATCATGTGTTCAAAACAGTCCTGATAATCCTCAATGGAGCTCAGTGCCCTTTTTTCACAGTATTCGCTCTTCTCATCCATAAACAGGCGGTGCCCTTCAATTTCCTTCTCCTGGAGATAGGACAAAACCAGCTGCTCCACATCCCGCTTTAGCTTCCGCGCCGCCGTATAGGTAAATGTTCTCTTTTGGCACTGCTCCCGGATAAACTGTCTGATCACAATTAGAACCTGTTCCTGATTATTGTGTTTTAGATAAGTTTCAATCTGGCTGATGCAAGCCGGGGCATATGGTGATTCCTTCTGACAGGCAGTGGGATACTCAATAATGTGATTCCTGCAAAACAGATTTTTGGAACAGTCATCCGCCAGTCTCCTATAAGTATCGGCACATTCCCACAAGGAAACTGGTTTGCTCATGCAGAAACCGGATTCATATCCCATACACCGGCTCAGATTCTCCACTACCGTTTCCAGAACTGGTTTTATTTCTTGCCCGCCTCTGATCTTTTCATCCAGCCGTATCACTGCCAGATAGCTGAACATCTGTAAGTCCATCAGGATCTCTGCTTTTATCTTGTTCTGTAATAGGACCTCACTCCATATATTTTTAAAGGAAAAATCCAAAACTGCTTCTGTATACTCAGCTGCCTGGTCGTATCCGGGATAAATTCCGGCATAGATCAGCAGAAAAGCTTCTTCCTCCCGGTAATCCAGTTTCTTCTCCTCCGCTTTCCTCATAAGCAGATCTTTTTCTGTTTCCCTTTGCAGCAGCTCCTGCCAGAATAGTTGAAGGATACTCCTTTTTGCCTTTTCCTGCTCTTGGATCTTCTTCATTGCCTTTTGGATAATCTCCGTCAGTTTCTGATAGTCCACAGGCTTTAGCAGATAGTCCAGACAATCCAGTTTCACAGCATCCTGTGCATAATCGAATTCAGCAAAACTGGTCAGAATAATCGTTTCAATGGGAAGCTTTTCATTACGTACCCATGCCAGAAGCTCCAGTCCACTGCCCTGGGGCATCTCAATATCACACAGCATCAGCTGTATGTCATTTTCTTCAATTACTTTTCTTGCCTGGCGAATATTATATGCTGTGAAGACCTGCTCTACTCCCAGCTCGTGCCACAGCACTTTCTTCTCCAGTGCAGCAACAACAAAACGGTCATCGTCTATTATAAGTGCATTCATGTACTCTATTCCTTATCTTCTTATTTGGTCTCTTATTCGTTTTCTTATTTATCTTCTTAATTTATCTATATAACATTTACTCATATATATTTCCTTATAATCTTCATGTCATTTTGAACATTTTCTATTATATTATAAGGGATAGCGGCGGGTTAGAAAAGAGCAAAGAGTAAAATATGAAAACTACTGACATTGAAAATGAAATATGCTATACTTTATGGCAGATAAATCTAACACGCTGCTACCGAAAACTTCTGTAATGTATTTGTTTACAATGCTGATTTACCTGCGGTACTCGCAAACTTCGTTGTAGTAAGCATGTTATTTTAATATTAACTCAATTATAACGTAAAATCGTTATGATATAAAAAACAGTTAAAGGAGATAAGACAATGAAAAAAATGAAAAGAACAAAAATCGTAACAGACACAATTTCCTGGAGGGTATGTATAAAATAGCCCTCCAAAATAAATGGAGGACATATGACGTCACAATTTACAAAACAAAGATTAAAGAAATTTTTATCCTATTATAGACCACACAAGAAAATATTTATCATGGATATGTTTTTTGCTGCCGTTAGTGCAGCCAGTGTTTTACTTTTTCCTCTGGTATCCGGATATTTAACCGGAGAAGTACTTACAAAATGGGATAAAAACACATTTGAAATTCTCATTACCGCAGGTGGTGTTTTACTTGCACTGACTCTGGTAAAAGTTATCAGCAATATTATTTACGCATATTTTGGTCATGCAATGGGTGCTAAAATGGAGCAGACTATGCGTGAGGAATTATTTGAACATTATGAACAGCTTTCCTTTGGATTTCATGCAAGAAACAGCACCGGAAAATTAATGACGGTTATCTCAAATGATTTAACTAATATGACAGAGTTTTTCCACCATGCACCGGAAGATCTGCTGATGACTGCAATAAAATTCATTGGTGCATTTGCCATTATGTTTCACATAAATATTCCACTGACACTGATTGTTTTTTCATGTCTGCCGCTGCTTGGGATTATGGCGTATTACACAGATAAAGTGATGGAAAAACAGCTGTTGGCAAGCAAAAGAAACTTAGGGGATATGAACGAGCATCTGGAGGATACGCTCTCCGGCATCCGTACCGTGAAAGCATTTGGCAATGAAAAACAGCATTTTGACCGTTTCAGTAATAAAAACACTGCCTATACAAACGCAAAATGTATGTTCTACAAAGTTGAGGCATGCTTTTACGAAACCGTAGAGTCGTATCCACAGTTTTTAACAATGCTTGTTGTTATTTTTGGTGCTTTATTTATTGGGAAGGGGGAGCTTGATGCAGCAGTTCTTGTTACATTCCTGCTTTATTCCAGCAGCCTTGCTGAACCCGTTCACACCATGCTAAATTTTATGCGCCTTTATGAAGAAGGAAAAGCCAGTTTCATTCGTTTTATGGATATGATTGAAACAGCGCCTGCTGTTGCAGAATGTGAAAATCCCATAACACTTGTGAATCCTCTTGGTGATATAAAATTTGCCAATGTATCCTTTCATTACGAAGATACTGCTGAAAATGTACTGGAGGATATATCTTTCCATATCAAAACCGGTCAGACGGTTGCTTTTGCAGGAGCTTCCGGTATCGGAAAAACAACAATCAGCTCACTTGCCGCAAGATTTTACGATGTGACCGGCGGCAATATTTTTATTGATGGAGTGGATATAAAGGATCTTTCATTTGACAGCCTCAGAAATAATATTGGCATCGTCCAGCAAGAGGTATATATCTTTAACGGAACGGTAAAAGATAATATTTGCTATGGCAGCGAAAACGCATCTGAAGATGAAATTGAAACAGCTGCAAGGCTTGCCAACATTCACGATTTTATTATATCACTGGAAAAGGGGTATGACAGTATCGTAGGGACAAAAGGCATTATGCTTTCCGGCGGCCAGCGCCAAAGGATAAGCATTGCAAGATTGTTTCTTAAAAATCCCCGAATTCTGATTCTGGACGAAGCGACAAGCGCTCTAGATTACGAAAGTGAAGAAATTGTTCAGCAATCCATAGAAAAACTAATGCTAAACCGCACTTCCATTTTGATTGCCCACAGGCTTTCCACTATTCGAAACGCTGACACAATATATGTTTTATCAGACAAAAAAATTGCAGAGCAGGGCAGTCATGAGGAGCTTTTGGCTAAAAATGGTGAGTATGCGAAGCTGTGCATGTTAGGGCGTGTTTAAGCATTCATCCCCGCCAACTGAACGCCCACTTCCAGAGGATCTACCCCGTAACAGAATTTCAATACACAACTGCAGTTAATTGGGACCCATGCTGGAAGATTATTAGGAATCGGTATAAGAAGCCACATCTTCATTTCTTATAATCCTTTTGACTCCCGCATGGAAACTGCCCTGTACCAGCATATAGACTAGATTCAGAAGCACAAATATTCCCACCAGAATGAATCCATTGGTCTGAAAAGGAATGTAATCCCCGATCTGCAGAGAGAGAGTCCGAAGGATAGAACGAACTAACACAATTGCCGGAATCAGAGTCAGAAAAAAGAAAAGCCGCATCATGGGACCGTAGATATTGATCAGCATTTTCCGAATCTCTTTTACCTTATAACCCATCAGATGAAGAATCAGGATATCCCGGATACTGTCTTGAAAATTCATATAAAGCGCGAGAAACAAAAGGATGCATCCAACTACACAGCCCAGCACCTCATTGATTACCGCACTGCTCTTATTGGAAACAGCGTCCCGTTCCAGTTTATCTATTCTCTGCTCTTTTGTGGTTACTTCACCTCCCAGATGCAGATCCTTCATGCTCCATATGCCGTTGCAGTAATCCGAAGGAAGCGCCAGCCGCTGTGCCAGCTCCTGCTTAGAAATATAGACCGAATTTAATGCCGCATTATAAGCTATGCCCGATATAACTGCCTCATAGTCCTCATTGCCCAGGGACAGAACAATCCTATCCCCTGCCTTTAACCCATACAGCTCATTTAGGGCTGTACCAATCACGACTTCATTTTCCTGGGGAATGGTCAGAGGTTTTTCCTCCAAATCAACTAATTCAAACAAAGCTTTACCATCTTCTATGCCAACGACGGTCTGACTTACCTTTTCCCCATCTTTCTCTATCACACCATCGTCAGTCAAATAGGGCAGGCTTTCTGGCTCTTCTTCCCCCTCTGTGCCTGGGTAAGGGACAGGCTCACGAAAATGGGTATCATACAGATAATGGTGTCCTTTCATCTGGGAGTCAAATATCTTCTGGCTGCTCAGATTCAAGGCTAATCCCAGAATAAGCATTACCGAAAAGCTCATAACAGAAATAATGATTAATATTACAGCTACCGGTTTACGAAGAGCCAGTCGAAGAGCGCTTCTGTTTCCCTTGGGAACAATTGCTGAAATCTTATTGGCTAAACGCAATCCCATGGTATATCTGGATTCCTGAACCACACCTGCCAGAAGCAGCCCGCTTTCCTTTCTTTTTATATAGAAATAGTTACAAAAGGTAAGGAAAACAAATACCGCTAACGGAAACAATAAGCCCACTAATATACTCTTTATATCCAGTGCCTTAACCAACCCCGTTTGCATATAAGTCTGTTCGCCGGCATTGATCAGTATATCAGATGCAAAATATCCTGCACCGATTCCAATGAAACCGCCTGAGGCTGTAATCCCCGCTGTATAAACCAGAAAAATGCTTCGAATTTGGCGGTCTTTAAACCCAAGGGCTTTCGCACACCCAATCTGTCTTTTTTCCAGTTTAAAAAAGCGGTAGTAAAACATGCTGAATACGAAGCCTGTCATACAGGTAAATGCCAATAATCCATTTGCTGCAAGAATCGTGTTAGAATTAAGACCATTGAGATATAATAACTGATCTTCACTCAGGGAATTAAGAGCATGAAGTATCTTACGGTTTCCATCTATGGAAAAATGGACAAAAAAGTACATAAATGATGTGCCAGATGTGAGCAAAAGCAAAAGCCCAGTATATATTTTATTTTTCATTAATTCCCGGAAAAACTGTTTATATAATAATCTCATATGCTTCCCCAAACCATTTCTTCCGGCTGAATCGGATCTTCCTGATACCGGTCCTTATATATCCGCCCATCTTTAATCGTTATGATGCGGTCCGCAGTTTCTGCAATCTGCAGATTATGGGTTACAAATAACACCGTTATTCCAAATGCTCTCTGCAGACTTCGCAGAAGAGATACTACCTTTTTGCTATTGGCTTCGTCCAGAGATCCGGTTGCTTCATCACAAAAAAGTATATCAGGTTTCTTGATCACTGCCCTGGCAATGGCAACACGCTGCTGCTGTCCTCCTGATAAATGGGCAGGAAATTTATCCAGTAGATGATCTATTTCCAAAATCTCAGTCAATTGGCGAAAATCCAATGCATCCCTCCCCTTATTAATCCCTATTTCGATATTTTCCCGAACGTTCAGGTTGTTAAGCAGAAGATAATTTTGAAAAATATTTCCTGTAAATGACCTCTTCCATTCCGCAAGCTTTTCTTCCGACAGTGCCGTGATATCTTTCCCTCTGTGGCATACTGTACCCAAGGAAGGTGTCAGAAGCCCGGAAAGTATATTCAGCAGGGTAGATTTTCCGGATCCGCTGGGTCCAAGCAAAACGCTGAAGGTGTTCTCTTCTATCTCCAGTGTAATTCCATTTATCACCTTTTCCTTAGCAAATGTTTTCGTAATACTGTCTGCCCTCAATATGAATGTCATACCCTGCCTCTTTCTATATTTAAAATTAAGATTACTATATTTAATATTACAACAATTCTATTTGAAAGTTTCTATATTTACTTATCATTTATTCCGTTCTTTTCGGAGATCTAATTGATGATTAATATACTCCACATCTGTTCGCATTCGGAACATACCGATAAAGCATCCGATCATATATACTGCAATTCCCAGCAAAATCAGTACCCACAGCGGCGTACTGCTGTACCAGCCAAAAAAATAACCCGATAAAATCAGGACAACCAGCACATAAGCGATTTCCACTGCGATTTCTACCATAAAATACCTGCTTTCAAATCGCTGTAATAATACAAGTCCCAGATGAATGATCATATTCGCAAGCAATGTCTGGTATACACTTACAATAAATAAAAAACGCGCATGGTAGAGTGTTGCAACAAATGCCAGCAGTACCAGTGAAAGTCCCGTAGTTGCAAGACAATTTTTCATTATACTTTTCATTTGCTGTCACCTCTCCTGTAATTTTTCCCGTATGGATGCCACATATTTTCGGGTAATATTAATCTTTTCACCATTGGTTAAAGTAGCCTCCATTCTGCTGTTCAGCAGCGGACGAATTCCGGTCAGCACCTGTAAATTAATAATGCAGGCTTTGCTTACCTGGACAAATCCTGCATTTCCCAGCTCTTCCATCAACTGATACAAGCGTAGTTCAGAACGGTACACAGAATCCTGGCAATATACAAATGTTTTTTTATCCACACTCTCTATATAATAAATATCACCTACATTCACCCACAATTCACTTGCATCAGAAGTACATTTTACTGTTTTATCAACTGACTCCATAAATGCGGCAATCCGCCTGACCGTGGGATTCCATCTGGCGTATTTTATGAGAACTTCTATATCTTCCCGGGATAAATCCTCTTCTAATTTTATTTTCATTATTTCCTCCAGTATAAGGTATTTTTAGCCTTTGGCAATAGTGTTGGTACTAAAGTGCAAATATGGGATACCAACATGCAGTCAATTATGGCAGGAATGATAAAATTATAGTAGGTCGGTGAGAAGGATTTGTCAACAGGAAATGCAGTGGGGGTTTACCGGCTATTAATTACCCAGTCCACTAGGTAGTTTGTATTACTTTCTGTTTTTAATGAGGTCAAATGCCACCGCCATTATAATCACTAATCCTTTAATTACCATCTGTACATAGGAGGAAATATGCAGCAGGTTTAATCCATTGCTAAGCACGCCAATAACAAGCGCACCGATAAGTGTTCCTCCGATTGTTCCTATCCCTCCATTAAAGCTGGTTCCTCCTAAAACTGCAGCTGCAATGGCATCTGATTCATAGCCCTGACCGGAGGCTGGCTGTCCGGAATACATGCGGGATGCCAGAATGATTCCAGCCAGCGCGGACAGCAATGCTGAAATAATATACACCTTCACAATCAGTCCGCGTACTTTTATACCTGTAAATACCGCCGCCGTCTCATTATCGCCCAATGCATACATTCTACGTCCAAACCTTGTCTTATACAAAACAACTCCAATGACAAGCATTACCACCGCTACAATATAAATAGGTATGGGAATACCAAATAAATAGCCGTTTCCGATGGATGTAAAAACCTTGTCTTTGCAGGATACGCTTCTGCCATCTGTGATTATGTATGCTATTCCCCTTACCACACCCTGCATGGACAGGGTTACAATAAACGGGGGCATTTTAACATATGCTACAATCAGACCATTGACCAGTCCCACAAGCGCCCCCAGAAATAATGCCAGTAATACAGCCGCTAAAAGCGGAATTCCTTTTTCAATCAGCATTACCACCGCGACTCCGCTGGCACCTAATACAGAACCTACCGTTAAATCTATCCCGCCAATAATCAATACAAAGGTCATCCCAAATGCTAACAGGGAGTTAATACAAATCTGTCTTAAAACAGTTAACAGATTCTTGGATGATAAAAAGGAATCCGTGGCAAATGTCATAAATAAACACAGACATAGTAAACCAATGAGAATCCCTGCATTATTTTTGATGAAGCGCAAAACCAGATTCTGCGTATAGCTAGTTTTCTGCCTTTGTTTTATTTTCTGCATGCTTTTCTCCTCCTGACGCAAACCACATAACTTTTTCCTGTGTAATATACTTTACTTCTTCTTCATCCAGCAGGCCCTTTATTTCCCCCTCGTACATAATGGCTACTCTGGTACTCAGATTAATGATTTCTTCCATTTCGGATGAGATCAGAATAATTGCAACCCCTTGCCTTGCCAGTTCAAATATCAAGTGATAAATTTCTGACTTTGCACCAATATCGATCCCTCTTGTAGGTTCGTCCAAAATAAGGATATCCGGATTGGTTGCAAGCCATTTGGCAACTACCACCTTCTGCTGGTTTCCTCCGGAAAGCTGGGATACTTTTTGTCTGGAAGATGTCATCTTAATTGCCAGACGTTTACCGTATTCGTCCATGACGCTGTTTTCTTTCTTTTTATTTATTTTGCAGAAATTCATGAACTTCTCCAATACGGTAATCGTAGTATTATAAGCAATGGTATTGTTCAAAAACAGCCCCTCTATCTTTCTGTTTTCCGGTACATACCCGATACCATGTTCAATTGCATCTCTGGCACTTCGGATGTGCACAATCTTTCCATTAATAAAAAGTTCCCCTTCATTTACTTTATCAATTCCAAAAATTGCTCTTGCCAACTCTGTTCTGCCAGCTCCAACCAGCCCTCCAATTCCTAAAATTTCACCTTTCTTCAACTCAAAGCTAATATTTTTAAGGTATTTGTTGCTAAAGTTTTTTACTTCCAGACAGACATCCCCTGTTTTTAATGTTTCATCCTTTCGGTATACCTCAGACAGTTTCCTGCCCACCATCATTTCAATTATTTTTTCCGTAGTCAGTTCACTTGCCAAATGAGTACCTATCATCTGTCCGTCTCTTAGTACCGATACGGAATCAGATACCCGAAAAATCTCATCCATTCTATGGGAAATATATATAATCGCAATCCCTGCTTTTTTTAGTTTTCCAATCTGAACAAAGAGTTGTTCAATCTCTGTCTTTGTCAGAGAAGATGTTGGTTCGTCCATAACGATCAATCTGGCATTACTCATAAGTGCCCGGCAAATTTCTACCATCTGCTGCTTTGCAATACTAAGCATCTCAACCTTTATTCTGGCGTCTATTTCAATCCCCATGTCGTCTATCACGGCCTGTGCCTGCCTGATCATCTCTTTATCATCCAAAAAGCATTTTATATTTTGGGATATTTCAAATCCCATAAAGAGATTGTCCGCTACACTTCTGTGGTCTGCCAGGCAGATTTCCTGGTGAATAATACTGATTCCATGCTGTTTTGCATCTTTTACCGAATTGATTTGAACTTCCTGCCCGTTTATTTTGATCTTACCATTATCGGTGTCCTGGTCGTAAATACCGCCCAGGATCTTAATTAAAGTCGATTTTCCGGCGCCATTTTCACCCATCAGCGCCCGTACTTCTCCCTGTTTTATTTTCAGATCAATGTTGTCCAGTACCTTTGCGCCCGGAAACGTCTTACATATACCTTCCATCTCCAAAAAATATGCGTTCTCCATTCTGATCCTCCATGATTCCGTGATTCCCGCGGATAACAAGAGCGTGCTTGATAAATGCTTTTTGTCAGCTGTGCGTTCCAGTTTGTGGGCGGTTTGTCCCGAATGAAGGGCGTGCAGCGGGGTGCGTAACCTGAATTCGGGGCAAATATACCGCTAAGTGGGGCGTGCAGATGGCAGGAATGATTTTTCAAACACGCTTTTACATTACTGACAGTTTTCTTTATTTACAAGTTCTACCGGTACTTTGATATCGGCTTTCGTTTTTTTACCTGCCAATACCCTATAAAAGGGTTCTAAGGTTATGGA
>OASR01000331.1_pt1 | contig 18638 bp, 18 predicted proteins | sample 1475751 | NCBI WGS metagenome assembly OASR01 (sample SAMEA2579907, study PRJEB22360) | human gut metagenome | biome: human gut; feature: human-associated habitat; material: faeces | place: Denmark | collected 2008/2010 | reverse complement strand
TACCGTCGCCGGGTCCGGCCGGGCGCCGCCCCGCGGGCCGGCCAGCCGCATCTGCCGTGGAAGCTGCTCGCGGGGCGCGATATCGCGGTGTTCTCAAAGGGCAATATTCAGCGCCTGGTCGGCGCGCTGGCGGAGAGCCATCGCCTCACGCTGCAAACGCGTTATCAGGTTGACTATATTGAAACGCTTTACGGCCTGGTGCGTTCCCGGCTGGCGGTGGCGATTCTGCCTGAGCTTTATACCACCCACCTTCAGGATCCGGCGTTAAAGGTGGCGCAACTTCAGCAGCCGGCGCTGACGCGAACCGTGGCGCTGATGCGCGGGCCGCAGCCTCTGCCGCCGCTGATAGAAGCGTGTTTTACATTATTACTGAGTTCGCTGCGGGAAGTGAATCTGTAGAGGCCGTTGCTCTCTCAGCTTGTTGTGGTGAAATGCGAGAGAGGTAACGGAATAGTTTGTTGTGCCTTTTAAAATCAAATAGTTATGGCTCTTTAAAAACATCAATTTGTTGCAAAAATGTCGGTAGATTGTTCTTGGTGGATAAATTTATTATAAAACAATAAGATATGGTTAGTGTGTTCCCCGCGCCAGCGGGGATAAACCGCTTGGCGATCTTGTTCGTGAGGTATTCGGAAGGTGTTCCCCGCGCCAGCGGGGATAAACCGATTGACCAGGCTTCCGCTGACCGACTGTTGAAGTGTTCCCCGCGCCAGCGGGGATAAACCGGCACTGACACACGAGGAGCTTTGCCAGTTAGCGTGTTCCCCGCGCCAGCGGGGATAAACCGACTCCCTTCTTGCCTGCTTCCACTGCTCTGATGTGTTCCCCGCGCCAGCGGGGATAAACCGTTATCTCAGGATATGAGTAGAACAGCAAAAAAGTGTTCCCCGCGCCAGCGGGGATAAACCGGTTTGTTTCTGTCTCTTCGCGCATTCCTTAAGGTGTTCCCCGCGCCAGCGGGGATAAACCGAACGGGCGCAGATATCCATAGGTCCACGTAGCGTGTTCCCCACGCCAGCGGGGATAAACCGTTACTGGAGATCTGATGCACTTGCGTTCAAATGTGTTCCCCGCGCCAGCGGGGATAAACCGAAGATCAACCCGCGGATGAACACATTGATGCCGTGTTCCCCGCGCCAGCGGGGATAAACCGGCCAGTGAACAGCCTGGCGCTGTGGCTGAATAAGTGTTCCCCGCGCCAGCGGGGATAAACCGGCGGTGAACTCAGTTGCAAGTGGGCAGGGTGAGTGTTCCCCGCGCTAGCGGGGATAAACCACAGTCAATGTTTCCCGAACATGGTTCTAAAGAGTGTTCCCCCGCAGCTGGCCGCCGCGGGGGCTGATTTACGGCGTCACGATATTGAACCAGAACTCAAATTTATCCATATAGCCCAGCATCTCATCCAGCTTCGCGCCATCGCCGGTCACTTTCACTTCACCCTTATCTTGCGCCTGTTTTAGCGTTTCCTCTTTCAGGATGATTTTGTTCAGCGTGGCGCGATCCAACGCAATGGTAGCATCCGCGTCCTTGGCTTCGGCATCGGCGGTGTGGTTGAGCACGCCGTTTTCCAGCTCCAGCTTATATTTACCGCCATCGTTACCCAGGTCGATATTGAACACCGCTTTGGCGGTTCCGGCTTTCTCACCATTAATATGCACCGCAAGGTAATCGAAGAACATTTCCGGGGTCATCGCCCGTACGGTATCCGGGCTGGCGGTGTTCGGCGTCGGGCCTTTCACTACGCCGTTGCGTAGCTCCTGAGCGCCGGTCAGGTAGAAATTACGCCACGGTCCTGATTCCGCCTGATAGCCCAGCTGCTCCAGGGCATCGGCTTCCAGATTGCGCGCCTCCAGATTACCAGGATCGGCGAAGACAATTTTACTCACGACCTGCGCTACCCAGCGATAGTTGCCCTGGTTGTAGTCCTCTTTGGCTTTCTTGAGGATAGCGTCGGCGCCGCCCATATAATCAACGAATTTCTTCGCCGCTTCTTCCGGCGGCAGTTCATCCAGCGTAGCCGGGTTGCCGTCGAACCAGCCGAGGTAGAGGACGTAAGTCGCTTTTACGTCATGGCTGACGGAACCGTAGTAGCCGCGGTTGGCCCAGGTGTTGGCCAGGCTGTCCGGCAGCTTGAATTTGGCGGCGATCTCATCGCGGGTCAGGCCCTCGTTGGCCATGCGCAGGGTCTGGTCATTGATGTATCGATACAGATCGCGCTGGCTCTTCAGCAGGTTAACCACGTTCTCATTGCCCCAGGTCGGCCAGTGGTGCTGGGCCATAATGATTTCGGCCTTGTCCCCCCAGCGTACGATGGCGGCGTTGATATATTTCGACCACGGCAGCGGTTCACGAATTTTCGCCCCGCGCAGCGAGTAGGTGTTATGCAGGGTGTGGGTGACGTCTTCTGCGGATTCAATCAGCTTCTTCTCTTCGATATACCACAGCATTTCCGACGGTGCTTCTGAGCCCGGCGCCAGCATAAAATCGTAGGTCAGCCCGTCGATGGTCTCTTTCTGGCCATCTTTCTCGATGATATTGGTGGGAGCAATCAACGTGACGGTGCCGGCGGAGGTCGTGGTGCCGAGGCCTGCGCCAACCTGGCCGGTGGCATCCGGTTTCAGCAGGTTGCCGTACATATAGCTGGCGCGGCGGCTCATTACGTTCCCGGCCATAATGTTTTCAGCAACGGCGGCTTCCATAAAACCGGAAGGCGCGTAGATTTTGACTTTACCGGATTTCACATCGGCTTCATCGACCACGCCGCGAACGCCGCCGTAATGATCGACGTGGCTGTGGGTGTAGATCACCGCAACGACCGGCTTATTGCCGCGATTTTTGTAATACAGATCCATTCCGACCTTTGCGGTCTCCGCCGATACCAGCGGATCGACAACGGTGATGCCTTCTTTGCCTTCGATAATGGTCATGTTGGAGAGATCGAGGTTGCGGATCTGGTAAACGCCTTCGGTCACTTCAAACAGGCCGCTAATATTGATCAACTGGGATTGACGCCAGAGGCTGGGGTTGACCGTATCCGGCGCCTTTTCACCCTCTTTAACAAAGTTGTACTGCTGCGGGTTCCAGATAACGTTGCCCTGTTCGCCTTTAATCACCTCCGTAGGGAGCGCGGCGATAAAGCCTTTATGCGCGTTGGTAAAGTCGGTGTTATCGGAGAAGGGAAGCTGTTTGTACAGCGCGTCGTTTGCCTGTTTGGTTGCCGCGGCGGCTGCTTTGGGAGACGTTTCGGCCCAACTGGTCATGGGGAGGGTCGAAATGATTCCTGCCAGAGCCAGACTTTTCATAATCGGTGTTAATTTCATCGGAATCCTCATGGGTTTACGCTGATTCACTCGTTAATTTCGATATGACGCCGGGTTACATCCTGTAACGCCTCCTAAACTATAAACACGTATCTGAAAAATTGTTTATTTTGTTAATTATTTGATTGCTTATTGTTAAATTCAGATCGGCGTGCGCTCCTCTAACCGCGCCAGGCCAGCTTGCGTTGTCCCGCGACTTACCGTAACCTGCCCGCTGAGAACGTTTTTATCTCTCAATGACTCGGGGTGCCCTTCTTTGTGAAGGCTGAGAAAAACCCGTACCACCTGATCTGGATAATGCCAGCGTAGCCATGGCAATTATTCTGATAAAAATCAAACAATTACTTCTATTTTTCGTCCTGTTTTGTTCAGCCGTAACACATTGAGGCTCATCAAATGGGACACAAAACCATTCGTCATACCACTAGACGTAACGGGATCTACTACGTTCGCTTTCGTCTGTCCGGCAAAAAATATTTCCGTAAGTCGCTGGAAACAGACAGCTACGCCCAAGCGCACTCGGTAATGTCTTTTGCATCTCCTGTCATTCACTTAGTGCAACGCGGGGCTATCAAGCCCGATCAGTTTTCCGCTCGCCTTTCTGCGATTACCAGTCGCTTGAAACAACAGGCTGACCACTGGTTAGCACAACAATTTCTCAATGATGAGCGGCGTGAAGGCCAAACTCAGCCGATAACAGCGCATGAATATCGAGATGCTGTAGCTCCTGTTGTAGTTGCTGAGCAAAAAGAGCTAACCGAGCCAGAAAACGCTTTAACTCTGGCTGGTGCATGGAACATGTACAGAAGCGAGAAGGGGCGTAGCTGGACTAAAGCAATCGCCCAGGCCAATGAGCGTTTTATGGAAGTACTGCTCGTAGTTTTGGGTGCATCAACGAACGTAAAGGCAGTCACCAGGCAAGATATTAAGCAGGTGATGGAAGTTGTAGAAAACCTGCCAAAACGTGTTGTTCAGCCGTATCGCTCAATGACTATCCAGCAACTGATCGAATGTGATGATGTTCCACCAGATGATTTGGTGGGGGCCGAGGCAATTCATAAACATCTCAAAATTTATAAATCATTGTTCAAGACCTTTCTTACTGATAGTAAAGAGATTCTGGATAAATCGCCGACTGATGGCGTAGTGGCGCCACCATCGAAAACAAGGTTTGGTGCGTATAGCGCAACGGAGATGAGAAAATTTGTGGGTTGGGCGCTCAAGCAGCCTGACGGCTGGCAGAAGTGGATCACATTATTATTGGCTTACACTGGAGCAAGGAGAGGTGAGATAGCAAAGCTGGAAAAAACGCAAATCAAATACGATCAAGACAGCCAGCGTTATTACCTTCTGATTGCCGAAGGCGGACAGGGAAAAACAGAAAATGCTACACGACAAGTAGCGATCCATCCCAGTTTGATCGAATGGGGCTTCATCGATTTTGTGAATCGTCAGTGGAAAGAGAAAATATTTTCTCCAGTGGCGGGTAAGAATATGCCGAAGATTGGCAAGGTTTTAGCTGATATCCGCGATCAGCTTGGTATCCCGTACCTTGATGATTATGGACAGCGGCGGCTGGTGCATAGTTTCCGGCACACAATGATCTCGACCTGTCTGGCTGGATGGGTTGGAAACTTGGCGCACTTGCAACAGGTTGTCGGTCATGAGAAAAGCGGGACGGGGATCACCAGACGCTATTTGCATACGTTTCCGCTATCTGCGGTTTGCTATGTGATCGACGGATTATGCTGGTATTAATTTTCTGCCTTCAAGATCATCCGCCAAGTTGGTGGGGTAATAATATTCCGATGATGAACTTCGCTTCACAATTAGCGATTTTCCCCATCGGGGTAATGTTGTTCCCGCTATAGCCACTCTTTTCTCCGTCACTCTCCCAAACTGTTGCTTTTGTCATGTTCAAATGCCAGCCCTGTACTGGATGAACCATAACTGCGGTGTGGTTATCTTCATGCTGCGCAGCTAAGTTTTTTCATGTTAGTTGCAAAACTACTAATCATTAACTTGATCACTTTTAACGATCAATATATAAGTATTGATCTGTTAAATCGATCGATTGAGGTGCCCGATAGCGAGGTGTCGGACAATCAACTTTCAGACGAGGAAGGTGATTAGTGATTAAAATCATTGTGTTAATCTTATTTTTAAGCCCATTCGCCGCGCTTGCCGCTGATGGTGGTGTGCCAATGGAAGAGGCCGAGAAGGTTCAGAGCGAAATCCGTCATGCGGGTTACGAGTGCGAGCGGATAGATAGCGTCGAAACTCGATGGTTCTTTGGAACAACGGCGAATGTCATTTGTGACGGAGTTTTCCGGTTCATTCTGGAGTATGAGCGGGGAGGGGTGAGTGTTAGGGTGGTTAATCTTTAACGCAAATTGGCTGAGATGGTGAATCACATTAACATCCACGAAATCCGCCTGGCGACACCGGAAGGAAAAGTCTGGCTTGAAAGGAAGAAGGCCGAAGAGGCCGAGTTGAAAATGGTCGCAGAGGCCCGGACATTTATCTGAGTTCAGCTAATCACAAAGAGGTCGATTATAGTGGCGATAGATATCTACGCAATCGCTCCTGAGGCCTTTAAGACTAATAAAGAATCACGCCCAAATTAATGGGCGTGATTTTGTTTGTTATATGGTTGTTGTTTTTTTAGCTGCTCTGACTCGATTGAATTCGAGAACTTCTTCAACTACGTAGCTGATATGATGATTAGTATCATACCCAACCCAATCTTGAGGTCGACCCTTAAGTTTCTTTAAACTACAATCATATATCTTCTCATCGCCCCATGAAAACGGAATGCCTAAATAATGCGAAGATGTGACAATAACTTTCGCGAGGTCATAAATTTGATCTCCTTTGTTTCCTTTTTGTTTTGAGTGACCGCGGGCAACAAAGTATCTATTGTTAATAGTATATCTGATTTTTCCGTTGGCATGTGTGGCTGGTACATCGTCAACAGCGCTTGGGTTTCTTATTCCGTAATCTGAGAAAATGAGTCCTTCAAAGTTTTCTTCAAGTAATGTTTTCCAAACAACCATTTCACGTCTTTCAACATAACCAGTTGAGTCCTCGGTTTTAACTGCTTCGTTAATAAATGTTGGAAACGATGCCCCTGCAATCATTTTGGCACCAAAGTTGAAATCCTCAACAACCCTAAGGAGGTGATGCATATCAGCAAGAAGCGAAACGATTGATTTTTTGGTTACGTCGCCAAAATCAAATAATATAATCATTTGCTCACCAGTAAGGTGCAGCTCATCCATTATATTCTCAATGCTTTCAATGAAATGCTCTTCATCATATGCATCTTCAATTGTTTCTGAATCAATACGTAAACAAAATAAAGTGTCTTCAGGCGCCATTAGGTTTCGTAATGCGTTTTTATAATCCTTGTCATCCCAACGGTCAAGTCCGATAACAGGATAAACTTTCAAGCCGGTTAACGACAATTTTCGAAACACGTAACTGTATACATGTTCACCGGTTTCAGTGTATACGTTTGGCTTCCATTCAAATTGGTCAAAAAAAATGCTCGAAGAATCACATGATGAAGTAATATCCCGACAAACTTTATCGAGATAGTCTTTCTTAGGTTGGGTTGAACCACGTAAGTAAGCTAATTCACTAATTTTTTTTGTAAATTTTGGTACCTCGAAAAAGGGTGTTATTTTCTGTGAGTAAATAGGTTTGAGATTTTCTAAGGCCGAAAATTCACCTGGTTTTGCTTTAAGTATAGGAACGTAAGTCGGGTACATAAACGGCCTCCTAAAATTACTCGTTAATTACAATGGATAAAATTTTACTGACTTCGCCTTGCCCGATGAGATCCGAAAATAAACGATAATTTCCTGACTCACGTCTTAATCTCCCTGCTATTATTGCTGGAGTGATCTTTAATTCTCTTGATAAAGTGTCAATGCTTTCTTTAGATGGCGATATATAAGCATCACTCCGTTTCCATATGGCCCTGGGAATAAATGCCTCTTTTGCTAATCTATTAGCTTCTGCTTCCTTCTTGTCTTCAGAAGATGCATCCAGATCGTCTATAAATGTTTCTTCGCTATGAACATGTTTCCAGATATGGACAACTTCATGAAGTAATGTGAACCAAAAATTGTCTAAGCGATCATGTCTCAAAGTTAGGCCAATAATAGGAAGCCCATCAATATCTTTCAGGGCAGCCCCATCGATACGAGTCCCTTTCAAACTTGGTTCAATAATTACTACAATTCCATGCTTTTCGAGAAACTCTATGGCAAGAAGTGGACCTTTTTCAAACCAACTAAGTTGTGCCAAATCACGTAGAAAACTGGTTGATAAAATTGCAGGATTAAAAACATCGAGCGTAGATTTTTTCTTACGTGCTTGTTGCACGACTCTGCTTACCCACGCATATAATGCATATTTGGTTGATGGTGAATAAGCATCACCAGATAAGGTTCGCTTAAAAGATAGGCTTCCAGATTGCCACCCCATTTGGTCGATAAATCCTTTTATAACATCCTCGGCAGACTTCTTAATTGCATCGCTCTTCTCAGAAATCCAACCTCGGCTAATCATCTCTTTTACGGGAAATTTAGACCAATCAACATTTTCTTCTGAAGATTTTTCATCAGTGGCGTTTACACCAACAAGAGTTTCTGTTGAGATGCCAAGCCCTATTGAGAGGGCTTTTATCATAGATACAGTCAAAGGTCGCTTTCTCGATAATATCTCTGAGACCCTACTTCTTGTTCCCAAATAGGGAACAAGATCAACCTGCTTTAACCCTTTTTCATGCATCCTAAATAAAATAGCGTCAATTGGATCGGGAGGCTCAATAGGATATTTTGAGTTCTCATATGCCTCAACAATCGTAATCAGTAGCTCAAGCTCTTCATGCTCTTCTGAACGAATGGGCGGCATCATGAGCATTAAAGCATGAATACGTTCCAAGTAGTCCTGATGCTGCTGCTCTGTTTTAATGACTTTAATGTCCATTCATATAACCTTTACTGCGATAACCAGTACTATTAATTCATTGAAATTTATGAATGTTTCAATGAAGGCATCACATCCATCGACCTTGAAAATGAACATCCCACCTTCAGGATTGGAGACTGTCGGAAACTGCTCTCTAATATCCTGTAAAGACTTCCAATGGCATGTGTCCACCTCAGTAGACCAAGCATTTATCCAGATTTTGCTGGAGGTGCTAAAGTTTTTAACTTTGTCTAACCGGTTTCTACCAAGCAGTTTCATATCTTGTTCCTAATATGGGAACATCATAGTGTTCTCTAATTGCTGTGTCAACTTGTTCCCAAAAATGGAACTCAAGAAATTTCAGTGGTTACATTTTACCCCGTTACAGTAATTATTTTCATGAATTCAATCAACAGAATAGCTATTTTAGCTTTCAGGGATTGTAACGTCTCATACTGATCAAACCAGCAAATCAACCATCAATCGATTGATTTTTCTACATGCTTCATAAATCTGAATCCGCTGTATCGAACGTTTTCACGCTTGGGCAATGCTTGCTCCGCGTCACATAGCTGAATGAGTAAATGGAATTTTCATACCGGCAAAGCGTTTTGCCGCTTTCGGTCTCCTCCTGTGCTGTTAGTTGCATGGTGATGCGGCCCGCGTGTGCCGCCAGTGGCTGGCAAGCTAACAAGGTCAATACTGTTAAAACCGTTGCTGATGGTGCTTTTGCTCTACATTTTTTCATCGTTACCATTCTTCCCCGAGAGAAAACTCTTCTGATAGTGTGTCCGCAGTCTCCTGCGTGAACCCGATGTAAAACAGTGTGCTGGTCGGGTTTGCCTGGCCCAACAATTTTGTGATGTGCTCCAGTGGTGCGCCGTTCTCAAAGAGAATGCGGCCCTTGCTTTTGCGTGGCGTGTGGCTCCCCACATCCAGGAAGCCCGCACGGCGTCCGCACTTCCCGTACTCCGTCAGAACCGCGTTATGACTAACTGGCTTACCCTTCGACCTCAGATCGGACAGGCTGAATATGTACTCACCGAATTTTGGGCGGTCTGCTGCCTCTTCCCGTCGAGCCTGCACGATAGAACGCATCGCCGGAGTGATGGCGACCTTGTGAAGTTTCCCGGTCTTCTCCTGCTTTATAGATAGGTGCGTCTTGCCCTCAGCGAACTGATCCCAGGTCAGCTTTACGGCGTCACCGAACCGAAGAGCGCTTTCGAACTGCATCGCCCACAAGCAGCGAAACAGGTTGGTTTTTGTATTCCGTGCCAGCTCCGCGCTGACGGCCTTCACTTCTTCGGCGGTCTTCAACGCAACCATTGCATTGCCCATAATTTTCTCCTTATCGCCGTGCGGCTGTAATCTTTTTGTTGATTTATTTTTGATTAAAAACAGATGGTTGAAAAGTGCTTTAGTTTTATAACAGCACAAAATGATAAATTGGTGAACGTAAGTTGTACGCGAGGCAGGCAAAGCCAAATAGCTCGACACACCCTGCCCGCAGGGGAGAATAACCAACATGGGGTGGTGCCATAGGTTGGCTGGCTGGGAAATATCCTTCGGTCACTATGTCTGATCGGTTAGACGGACGCTTACGCCGATCGTGACTTGTCAATGATCTTTACAAAATATCTTGGCGGCTGAGTCATCGAGTCCCGCTGAGTCCCGAGCATCAGTCCAACGAAGTGAATAAACCTTGCCTGATCCTGCATAAATGCTGCATAGGAAGGCCGTCTGACGGCGTTATCAGGCTCATCTACGTATTATCAATCACTTGGAGAGTGGAGACTGTTAGTCTTCACTTTCGGCGCTTCGATCTTCTTCCTCCAGCCTGGCGCAATTTCCCACCAACATGACGGGCGATATGGCCCGACCTCCGGTCCAGGTCTTGACCTCCTTCCACAACGTGTACAGCCTCAACTCTTCCACCATCCGGCAACCCTTACCACGCTTCATCAGAAGCCCTTAGCGGCGTTTGCCGTCGCGATCTGAATCTCCATGATTACAATAAAAGCGCCCTCCAGAGCACGTCCCGTGAGTCTGAAAATCGGGCTGTAAAGCGAGGCGATTCTCATCGTTTCTGGTTTTTGGCGAAGAATTATTTTTTTCAGAGAAATGGGGTGTTGTGAGCGAATCTGGTTTAACACCGCGATGCACAGGTAAGCCACGATGTTGGCAGACAAATTTAACGAACCCGCGCCAGCCGTGGCGCTCAGGTCATACCACTGTATAACTCCCACCATAGCGAAGGTCGCAACTTGATCACCCTATGCGTGGCGAACCACCCGGACGGGGCGAAATAGGCCAGATTACGGCAGGTTATCAGGTTATTTACTGGCATTTATTCTGAGAAAAGATCGCCAGTTGGCGTGGGTGTTAGGCAGGCGTAGCTCAGGTGATTTTCATCGGGGCAGGGTAGGGACAACATGGTGTCCCTGGGGGCTGGCGTTAGCAAAGTTTGCACATGGCTTAAAAGTCTTTTATAAAGATCTTTAGATGGTCAAAAAGTCTTTGAGAAAGTTTTTTGAGCGGGTTTAAAAATCTTTGAGAAAGGCATAGAATTAAATCAATACAAACCGGAATTAGATCAAATTCAAACCTGAATTATCATGCGGTCTTCCCTGGCCGTGAAGACCTTACACGCAGGGCAAACGACCAACACCTTTTCGATTCCGGTTGTGACCTCCATCTCTTTCTTTCTGGTCTCTGTTCAGTCGCTACGCGCTGGGTTTTCTCCTTCCGTGGCTCCCTGATCCGTTCCCTGGCCGGGAACAGGCTCGCCTCTTCAGGAGGATGCTACGCATCCGTACTTTTTGTGGGAAGAGGAAGCTCCGCTTCCGATACTTTGTGGAATCCGCGATGCGGATGCCGAGAGTGTAACTCGCAGGCGAACGATGGGCGGCGGGGTGTGGGTCGGGCGAAACTCGTGACTGTCAAGCAAAGATCATGCCAACCTGTCACATGCTTCACGGGAAGGCCGTAGAGCGATTGAAACGCCTCACATAATACGATGGGAGCGGGTAGGAATCAGAACGCGTCAGATAGCGCTACAGAGCGTTTCTGCGTGGCGGGCTGGGATGTGGCATTTTTGGCATTGACTCTTGACAATAAGTGTGAATAACAATATATTGACTTAATACATTATCTGTAATTTTAAGTTATAAGTGAGAAAACAAATTGACAAATGTTCTCATATAATGTAAACTATCTATTGTAGGTTGGGATAGTCCCAGCCTTAATAACCATCACATGCATAGGGGAATACATGGGGAAACCTGCACTGCTGGATTTTACCAGCGCAACCGCAAACGAGATCGTCGAGGCCATCGACGCTGGAATTACAACCGCTCAAAATCTACACGCATTCCGTTCCCGCATGGGGGGAGCCACTAAATCCGATAAACTCTACCCAGAGACCCGTAAGGCGCTGAACATCCTAAAGCGTCTGAAATCACAGAATCGCGGCGCTAAAAACATCAAGAAAATCCTCTCTCCGTATAACGCCGAACTGGCGAAACAGCGTGACGTTCTGGACATCATTCAACCCGTGCTCACCGCGTGGCGTCTGTTTTACGCGAAGCAGGGGATCGGGCTGATGAACGATCAGGTGTTAATCCTCAAAATGATCGAGGTGGCGGGCGAACTGGAGAAACTCACAGGCGAACCAGGCCCGGATATGTTGACGCCGGATTAAACCGAGGAGATAAACCGATATGGCATTGAGCATCAAACTACCTGAACACGTTTACGCCGGGCTGTTAGCCGAGGCTAAACGCAGGGGGACAACGGTTCCCGCTCTGACGCGTGAGGTATTGGCAGCGGCTGCGAACCTGTTCGACAACGGCGGCACAATTCATCAATTAGTATCACATCAACTGACATCACAACAATTGACTATACCCGGCATGGGGAAACATGGAGAAAACAACAATGAGAGTAAAAAAAAATAAACTGACGCAGGCAACACCACCGGACGAACCGTACACCAATATTGAAATGCGTTTGGTTTGCGCTGACAGCATCCGCATCCGCAATACAGGAGAGGTCATAACATGGAAACCGGACATGTTCCGCGTTTATCTGTACATGTTCAATCAGATAAAGGGATTCGAGGCCAGCGGCGGTAAGTTTTTTCAAAAACGGGAAAAAATCTGGAAATGCTGCGGTGTGTCCCGTGACCGACTGGATAAGATCCTAAAATCCCTTTTAAAATTAGGGTTAATAAAGGATACAGGAGAGAGACGGACAGCCCCAGGCGCTCCACGCGGGATGGTGGTTTATACCGCTTTCCGCCTTATGGATGTGATTGGAAACCTGGAAATAATCTTCGCAGATGATGACGGTGAGCCCGTTTGGAATCACGAACGCGCCAGCGGGAAGGAGGCCACAACAACGCAGGCATCATCCGTAGACGAACCCGCTGATCAGAGTCCTGACCTGGCCTCTGAGTCTGCCGCGTCTACTGTTGAACATCAATCTGGCATGGCATCTGACGATGACGGCAGCAGCGATGATCGCGCCGCTGGTAATCATGAGGTGAGGCAGAAGCAGAAGCAAGATCCATTCCCCTGGAGGGGGGCCACTTTTATTAAAAAGCGCCTCTCTGAGAACGCATATCAATGGGCGCTCACTGTTGGCGCAACTGACTGGCATCATGCCTACCGTTTGGTGTTGGATGAGGTCGGTGTGACTCCGCCCACTGAGATCGACGAATGTTATAAACCGTTATCGCTATGCTGAGGACAAATGACGAATGATGACAGCAACGGTGTAATCACCGAACAGAACGACCCAGAAAAAAAAACAGATTTACTAGAAGATCTTCCAGACCTACCCGAACCACTCCCAGACCTGACGCGACTATACAAGCGGCGTTGCCGGGATGAGAGCGTGATCAAAAAGGCAAAATCTCTACTTGTTCACGGAATGACTGTTAACAAAGTAGCCTTACTGCTACGTCTTCCTCTGGATAAGGTGCAGCAACTGCATTCCGAAGGATGGAACAACAGATGCAGGCGCGTTACCCCGCACAATGCCTGGACATGTCAAAAGCTGGCGATCCAGTGCTTCCGCTCTGGCGCGATGCTGACAGAGATCTGCTCACTTACTGATATGCCTATCTTCACTATTATCTCAATGCTGGAACGTGAAGGTATCGCGTCTGCTGACCTGCTACCAAGGATGCCGTCAGAGGCTGACCCATTGATGGTTGAGTATCGGAGAACCGTTTCACGCCATAAGAGCTTGCCGTGTAGACGTAAACCTATCCAGATAAACCCAGTAAGACGTACCAGCAAACACGCAGGGCAGACCGCGACGGCCTGATAGTCCCAGCATTGAATCTTATAGGCATTTTACCTTACCTGCCCGTTGCATGGCTGGCGTATCGCTGCGCCCGTGACGGGCTGGCCCTGTACAGGAACCACAAGAATGAAAACAACATTGCAAAAAGTCAGAGACAGCATTGCCGCCGCGCTTCTGGGGAAAACTCCAGAGCAACTGGAGGAAGAACAGCGGCAGGACGCTGTAAAAAGTGCGATTGATGACTATCTGATCCGCCATCCAGACTGGAAACCAACAACAGCGCCCGCCGTTGCGCCAGTAACCAGCAAAAAACAAAAAGCCAAACGTATCATGAAGGCGCTGGGCGCTGGGGCAGGTGTCTTTACTCCTCATGTTGTGGATGAAGCGGCATTGGCCCGTGCTCGTTCCAAATGCCGGGAGATCGTCGCCGCCGATCCGGCTGCATACTCATACATTATCGAATCGGCACCGATTAAAGGGGTGAATGATTGAAGGCAGAATTGCTGATACTGACTGAGTTACCGACTGATTTTACGTGAAATTTGTTGATAATGATTATCATTCGTGGTAAAATGATAACATAGGGTGATTAATGGATTCGAAAGAGTCTACTGCGAACTACAGCCGATTGAACGTAATTTAATCTCCTCTCAGGCGCTGGCTCCTTGATACCTTGCACGGGCCATCTTTGCTTTCCAGCGCCGCTTATTCCCCTGCCGTGGTATTAGCCTTCCGCGATGGGGTTTGCCAGCGGTCTAACAACCGCAATAAGTCCCTCTCCTCCGGGCCATCTTGCCATGATGTTAACTGGCACGAGCGCACGGCGCAGGGATTCAGAGGTCTCCCGCCGTTGCCGCTCCCTTATTCTCTTCTCTCAGAAAAATAACGATAAAGATCCTCGTTGCTCCTCAGGGGCGGTATCTCCGCCGCCCGCCTTTTTTCTGATGCAGAAACAAATAAATGAAGGTCGCCACTGGGCGGCCTCTTTTGTACTCGCACACCGTCAATTCTGACGAACGCAGAAACCACGCGGCCTGTGGGCCATACCAAAGAACATTTTAAGGATATCTTTATGAAAATGGGCGAATCCCAACGCACCTTTAATGATGTCGTGACCTACCAGGCCGACGCTAATTTTGCAGTGAAAACAATCAAAATCCCAAACCTGGCTGTCGAAGTGCAGCCCGGTTCGGTTATTAAGGCTGATGGCACTGCATTTACCTCAGGCAATGATGCATTACTGGTTCTGAGCCATCACCGCGCTGGTACAGATGCAAACATCATCGTTGCTGACCGTGGCGTCTACATCCGCCCGGAAACCGTCATCGCCGTTATGGGCGCGACTGTAGGCGCTGCTGCAATTGCTGCTCTGACTACATCTGGCAACATCCGCGTAGCTCAGGCTGACGCTCAATAATTTTACCGATAAGGACATCACAACATGGCTCTTACAAAAGATTTTTCATACGTCGATTACAGTTCTACCTTTGCGAACGTTCCGGCTCGCAACCGTATCTTAACCAACCTGAACATTTTCCAGCGTGACGTTACTGACCAGTTTAAAACCAGTCTGGACATCCTTAATGCTCAGGCTGACACCATCGCCCCAGCAGCGAATCGCTTTTCCAGCGAATGGGGAAGCACACCGAAGCCAAAAGCAGCTAACCATCTGATCGAGCTTCCTCTGTTCCCTACGCAGGATGTGATCACGGCAGCAGACGTGCAGCCATTCCGTAAAATCGGATCGGCGCTACAGGCCAGCGTGCTGGATGCTGTAACTGCTAAAAGCCTGGCTCACTATGAACGCTTCGCTGCGACTCGTGAACGCATGTTTGCTGAAAGCCTGTTCCGTCATCGTGTCACCGATATGGAATACACCGCCGACGGACCAACTCTGGATTGGTCCGAAGAGTTCGGGTATGACCAGAGCACCGGAACCATCTACACGGGGGTTGCTGCTGATCCGTTAGAATCCCTGTCCGATGAGGTCAGCGCCATGAAGCGCCGCATGGGTGGCTTGGCTTCGCTGCTGAAAGGCATCTACCTGTTCGCGGGTTCCAACCTGTTCAAGAAGCTGCGTTTTAACCCATCGGTTCGCCAGCTTGTGCAGTATGGTGTGCTTGATCCTGATGGTCTGGTATTCAATAAAGAGATCAACCCGGCATTCAGCTATTACGTCCTGGATAACGTGACCGTGGTCGAGATGTCCGATACCGATTTCTACGGCATCGGGGCAGATCAAGGTTTCATGGTTCCGGTCTTCGAGAAGCCGTTAAGTGCTGATCAGGCATCACCATTTACCAATTTGGTAGGCCCGACAAGCCGCAACCTGGAACTCGCCTTTGCTGACGTGGTGGACTTCCGCATCTATAGCAGCACCGATGCGTATAAGAACATTACGCTATCAAGTGAGTTCAGCCTGTTGCCGATTTGCTACCGCCCGGATCTGGTAACTGCCATCACTAACGATGCTTCGTAATCAGGCGAGGTAACAGCCCAACGGGATAAGACACCCACGGACTAACGTTTTGGGGCGGTGATTGCCGCCCTCCGCCATTATGGAGAGGTAAAAATATGCAATTGAAGATTCTGGGTGTTGGAAACTCGCCGCTGCTGTCGATCAAGGTTAAGACGCTGGACGATGCCAACTTGCTGAACGTGTCAGCGCTCGCCAGAAAGTTGGGTGTACACCGCAGCACCTTTTTATCACGCGTGGCGACGCATGGTCTTGAAGCCGCAATTTTGTACTATGCCACTGAACAGAAATTGAAAAATGTGAGCTAATGCCGGACGGGAAACCGCCCGGTTTTTTTTATGCCTGTGGTCTATCCCGCTATGGATAAACTCCCCAAATCATGTAATCGTTTTACCCTCTGGGTGTAATGATCAAACTTAAAAAGGATAGTGACATGACTACATGTAGAATCTGTGGATTAACGTATGTTCCTGATGAGCCGGGTGATCAAAAGATTCACGCAGAAGAGCATAAAAAGCTGGCCTCAGGTGTGCAGCCACGCAAAGTCCGAGATTTTTCTAAGGCTTTCGGTTGGGCTGTTGCTCATAATGATGGTGGTGTTGAGCGGCTCAAGAATGAAGATCCAGAGCTTGGAAAATTGGTTGTCGTTTACTCATGGTGGAGCCGCGCTCTTCAAAACGGTGTTCCAGTTAAAGATTTCGATGCTTACATGAATGCACACTTAGCTTTCGCTGACTCTTTGGTTAGCCGCGAAGGAGAAGTTGAGGCTCGCGCTGGTATCGCGAAATGGGGAAGATACGACGGGTAATTTTTCACCATAAGTGATCTCCTTAGTTTGCCGCCATTAAGATGGCGGCAATGTAGTATTAAGGACGAAATTCATAACCCACCATCTCGATATACTTTGATAGCTCCTTCATGCCTGCCTCCTGGCTGTATGTGCGAAATGATTCAGTTTTCCCCCTCTCGTGACCCACAATCAACGCGATCTCACATCAACGATTACTATAGAAAATAATTCCTACCGACAAAACTTTGGCTGGGACAACCCGGATTTTTTGGTCTGGCTTTTGTTCTTGTGGATCACAACGTGGGTCACAAGCTAGGACACATGCTGTTTTTAGAAGGGTTGTGTCTTTGACTTCCCGATGGCATTATCCTGATCAGGGATTAACGGGACGTTAATCGCAAGTAGTTGATTTTGATTTATTTGACTCGGGGTGCCCTTCTTTGTGAAGGCTGAGAAATACCCGTACCACCTGATCTGGATAATGCCAGCGTAGGGGGCCGAAATTCGGCCTACTTATCATGAGGTTGACTCTCTTTTTGTCGGTGCGCAATGCACTTGAGGTACAAAAAGGGTGTATTTATGGGGTACAGAACTCTTCCATACACGTTTCAGCGAAACGGCAACTACTACCTGCAAATTCGGCTTTCAAATGGCAGGATGTATAAGAAATCCCTTCTCACTGACAGCTATCGCGAAGCATCTGCTTTGATGATTGGCGTTACGCCACACATACCTTTTGTTAAATCATTAGCTACGCCGCTCCTCGTGTTCGAATCATTTTTGTCTAATCTGATTACGTCAGAACGCAAGGCTGTGAGAAATCCACTTTTGTCCTATCAGCAGATAGCTCCTCCTGTTGAAATCGTGGAATCTCAACCGCCAGCCGAACCGGAAAAAGCGCTAACCATCACGGATGCGTGGGCGATGTACAAAGACGAAAAGGGGCGAAACTGGACGAAATCGATCTCAATGGCAAATGAGCGCTACATGGAAGTGTTGCTAACTGTCTTGGGTGGAGAAACTAATGTCGCGGCTATCACCAAGCAGGACATTAAACAGGTGATGGAAGTTGTTGAGAACCTCCCTAAGCGCGTTGTTCAGCCTTATCGCTCAATGTCCATTCAGCAATTGATAGCTTACGATGATGTACCACCGGATGATTTGGTTGGTGTTGAGGCTATCCATAAGCATCTCAAACTATACAAATCAGTGTTTAAAACATTTCTTACCGAGAGCAAAGATATTCTTTCTAAACCTCCGACTGATGGAGTCGTCTCCGCACCGTCGAAAGCGAGGTTTGGAGCTTATAGTGCAGCAGAAATGAGAAAGTTTGTGGGATGGGCACTAAAACAGCCTGATGGCTGGTTTAAGTGGATCACTCTGTTATTGGCATACACGGGAGCCAGAAGAGGTGAGATCGCCAAACTGGAGAAGTCGCAGATCAAATTTGACGAAGACAGCCAGCGCTATTATTTTCTCATTGCAGAGGGAGGCCAAGGGAAAACTGAAAATGCTACGAGGCAGGTAGTGATCCACCCTAAGTTAATCGAATGGGGTTTCATGGCGTACGTTGATCGCCAGTGGAAAGATCGGATTTTTTCAGAAGTGGCAGGTACAAACATGACTAAGATCGGTAAAGTTTTTGCTGATGTTCGAGATCAGTTGGGTATCCCTTATCTGGACGATTATGGACAGCGGCGGCTACTGTGGATTGGCCCCTATATTTCCAGACACTTTTTATCGCTTAACCCATTACTGGTTC
>OASR01000322.1_pt1 | contig 19272 bp, 13 predicted proteins | sample 1475751 | NCBI WGS metagenome assembly OASR01 (sample SAMEA2579907, study PRJEB22360) | human gut metagenome | biome: human gut; feature: human-associated habitat; material: faeces | place: Denmark | collected 2008/2010 | reverse complement strand
GTATGACGCTGCGCGCCCGGCGCCGGCCAGCGATAGCCGCTCCAGCCGTCGTCGGCGGGGGCCGGATCGGCGCCATCGCGGGCCTCCAGAACCAGAAACTGCCAGCGGTCTGGGTGCACCGAGACGCCAAAGAACTGGCCGGTTTGCAGCCCGCGCTGCTGGACAAAGCGCAGCTGCGCTTCAAAGCGCGCCAGCGTCTGCGCCGCGCTATCGTCGCGCGAGGCGGGGAAAGCCAGCAGCACCATGCCCGCGCTGACCCCCATCAGCAGCAAAATGAGCATCATCTCCAGCAACGTAAAGCCGCGCTGTCGCACTATTTCTTCCCGATCGTCCAGTTGTCGATATCGTCATTGCTCTCCGGCACGCCGTCCGGCCCGAGGCTGAAAATATCCACCTGACCATGCTGGCCGGGGCTCAGCAGTTGGTAATCGCTGCCCCAGGGGTCCTGCGGCAGACGGCGGATATAGCCGCCTTCGGGATAGTTGCGCGCGTGCGGCTCGGCGGATGGCGCGCTGACCAGCGCCTGCAGCCCCTGCTCGGTGGTGGGATAGCGGCTGTTGTCCAGTTTGTACATGTCCAGCGCGCCCTCGAGCGCCACAAGATCGCTGACCACTTTTTGCCGGTCGGCCTTTTCCTTGTTGCCCATCAGGTTGGGCACCACGAGGCTGGCGAGCACGCCGAGGATAACAATCACCACCATGATTTCCAGTAAGGTGAATCCGCGCTGTCGTTGCATATTTTTCTCCATTAGAACAATCACATACTCATCAAGGTATTGAGCTGCAGTATCGGCTGCAGGATGGCGAGGACGATAAACAGCACCATGCCGGCCATCGCCACCACCAGCAGGGGTTCAAACAGGCTGAGGGCCAGCTGAATTTGTGCGCTGAGATCCCGGTCCTGGTTGTCCGCCGCGCGCTCCAGCATGCTGTTGAGCTCGCCGCTCCGTTCGCCGCTGGCGACCATGTAGCGCATCATCGGCGGGAAAAGCTGGGTCATTTCGAGCGCGCGATGCAGGCTGACGCCTTCGCGCACCGCGTCGCTGGCGGCTTCCAGCTGGCGCTTCGCCCAGGCGTTGCTCAACACATCCGCGCTGATGCGCATCGCCAACAGCAACGGAACGGCGCTGGCGTTGAGGATGCTCAGGGTGCGGGCGTAGCGGGCGCTGTTAACGCTGCGCGCGACCCGGCCAATTAACGGCAGGCGCAGCAGCAGCCTGGCGCGCGCCGCCCCTGACCCAGCTTTCCGCCCCCCCTGTTTGCCGCCCTGCCGCAGCAGGTAGCGCAGCAGGAGAATGAGGAGCAAAATCGCCAGCAGCAGCCACGGCCCGGCGGCGCGCAGCATATCGCTCATCGCCATCAGCAGGCGGGTGGAAAACGGCAGCGCCTGCTTAAGGTGGATAAACTGCTCGACGACCTTCGGCACCACCGTCGACAGCAGAATGACGATCACGCTGACCGCCACCAGGGTCAGCACGATGGGGTAAATCATCGCCTGCAGCAGGCGGGCGCGCAGCTGCTGGCGCTGCTCGGTGTAGTCCGCCAGCCGGTTCAGCACGCCGTCGAGGTGGCCTGAAGCTTCTCCGGCGGCGACCATCGCGCAGTAGAGCGCGTCAAAGCAGCCCGGGTAGCCGCGCATCGCTTCCGCCAGCGAATGGCCTTCCAGCACTTTGCCGCGCACGCCGGCGATCAGCGTTTTCAGCTGCGGTTTTTCACTCTGCTGGGCCACCGCGTCGAGCGCTTTTTCCAGCGGGATCGCGGCGGCGACCAGCGTCGCCAGCTGGCGGGTGACGAGGGCGAGATCGCGGGCGCTGGTGCGGCGCATAAAGCGCGATGGCCTGCCGCCGCCGGCTGCCGGGTCGATGTCCAGCGCCAGCCAGCCCTTTTCCCGCAGCAGCTGGCGCGCGTGGCGGGCGGAGTCCGCCTGCTGGACGCCGCGCCGGGGTTTGCCCTGTTCGTCGAGGGCCTGGTAACGAAACAGCGCCATTTCAGGAAGCCTCCGCGATCGGCTGCTCGGTGACCCTTAGCACCTCTTGCCAACTGGTGATCCCAGCCAGCGCCTTTTCCCGCCCGGCGCGGCGCAGGGTCATATAATCCGTCCCCAGCTGTTGGATCAGCGTCACCTCATTTTCGCCGCGGTGGATAGCCATGCGTACGCGATCGTCCACCAGCAGCAGTTCATGGATGCCGGTGCGTCCGCGATAGCCGGTAAAACCGCACTCGGCGCAGCCCCGGGGCTGCCAGAGCGCCGTGCCGGGGGCGATCTCCATCTGGTGGGCGGCGTCGGCGTTTGCCGGTTCCTGCTGGCGACAATGTGGGCAGAGCCGGCGCACCAGCCGCTGCGACATCACCGCCAGCAGCGAGGTGGAGAGCAGAAAAGGCTCCACGCCCATATCCTGCAGGCGCGAGATGGCCCCCAGCGCGCTGTTGGTGTGCAGCGTCGAGAGCACCAGATGGCCGGTTAGCGAGGCCTGAACGGCGATTTGCGCCGTCTCGCCGTCGCGGATTTCGCCCACCAGCACCACGTCAGGGTCCTGGCGCAAAATGGCGCGCAGCCCGCGGGCAAAGGTCATGTCGACTTTCGCGTTAACCTGGGTCTGACCGATGCCCTCCAGCTCATATTCGATGGGGTCTTCAATGGTCATGATGTTGCGCTCGCGCGCGTCGAGGCGGCTCAGCGCGGCGTAGAGGGTGGTGCTTTTTCCCGAACCGGTCGGCCCGGTCACCAGCACGATGCCGTGCGGGCGGGCGATCAGCCCATCCACCTGCCGCAGCAGGGCGGGAGTCATCCCGAGGGTCAGCAGGTCGAGATTGACGCTATTTTTGTCGAGCAGACGCAGCACCACGCGCTCGCCGTAGCTCGACGGCAGGGTAGAGACGCGCACGTCGACGGCGCGTCCGCCAATGCGCAGAGCCATGCGCCCGTCCTGCGGAATGCGCTTTTCGGCGATATCCAGGCTCGCCATCACCTTAATGCGCGAGATCAGCAGTGCGGCGAGTCGGCGCTGGGGGCGCAGGATTTCGCGCAGGACGCCGTCGACGCGAAAGCGAATTTGCAGGTGGCGCTCATAGGTTTCGATATGAATATCCGAGGCTTTCTCTTTGATGGCCTCGGTGAGCATGGCGTTAATCAGGCGGATAATCGGCGCGTCGTCTTCGCTGTCCAGCAGGTCGTCGGTGTCCGGCAGCTCTTCGGCAAGGGTATACAGATCCAGCTCGTTGCCGATATCGGCCATCATGCGCCGGGCCTCGGCGGAGTCGCGCTGATAGCTCAGTACCAGCAGCTTTTCGAACGCCTCTTCTTCCAGCCGTTCGAGGCGGAACGGCATCGCAGCGACCCGGCGGGCTTCCAGCAGCGCCTGCGGCGCGGTAGCGGCGAGGCAGAAAACCTCGCAGCTTTCGCCGCTGCTCAGGAGCATCACGCTGTGCGCGCGGGCGTAGCCGAAGGGGAGCAGCGGGCGTCGTTCAGCGGCGGGGGTCATAGATTGCCTCCCAGATTGAACGCGTCGATAGCGGCGCTGACCTGACGGAACGCGGCGGTATCCTGGCGAGGGTAGATCTCCAGCAGATCCTGATTCAGCATCGCGTCGTTGTTCTCTTTGCCGCGCTGTTTGCTCTGGGCGTCGTTAAAAGCGGTGTACTGCCCGGATGAGGCCTGGCGGTACTCGTCGCGGTCGCGGATCACCGTCGGGCGGATAAACAGCATCAGGTTGCGCTTGGAGACCTTTTTGCTGGTGGAACGGAACAACGCGCCAATGACCGGAATATCGCCGAGCAGCGGCACTTTGTCGGCGGTGTCGGAGACGCTTTTATCCAGCAGGCCGCCGACGACCACCGTTTCGCCGCTGCCGACCAGCACCGCGTTATTGACCGTACGGGTATTGAAGGTCGCGCCGAGATCCGAGCTGGTGCTGGAGGCGGCGTCCGCCACGCTGGAGACCTCCTGTTCGATCTCCAGCAGGACCGAATCGCCTTCGTTGATTTGCGGCTTCACCTTTAGCTTGATGCCGACGGTTTTGCGCTCGACGGTATTGAAGATGTTATCGCCGGAGGTGGTTTGCGAGCCGGTGAGTACCGGGACCTCCTGGCCGACGTTAAAGGTGGCTTCCATGTTGTCGAGGGTAACGATGCTCGGCGTGGCGAGAATATCGTTCTTGGTGCTGCTGGAGAGGGCGGTTAACAGCATCGCCCAGTTGCCCTGGTAGAAGCCGGCGGCAATACCGTTGAAGGAGCTTAAGGCGCTGGCCAGCGAGCTGCTGACGGTGCCGTCTTTGTTGTACTGGTTGGCCCCGGCGATAGCGGTGGATATCGGCAGGCCGCTATTGGTGAACTGGGTCATGCCGGCGTTTTTATTGGCCCACTGGATGCCGAGGTTCAGGCCGTCAGCGTCCTGTACTTCGGCGATGATCGCCTCCACCAGCACCTGCGGGCGGCGGATATCCAGCTGCTCGATTACCCGTTCAAGATCGTTCATCACGTCCGGGGCAGCGGTGACAATCAGGGCGTTGGTCTGGCCGTGGGCTTTGATAATGATATTTTTATCCAGCGCCGCCACCGGCTTCGCGGCCTGCTTTTCGCTCTGCATCGTGCTGCTGATACCGGTCAGCACTTCGACCAGGTCGGAGGCTTTAGCGTATTTCAGGTAGATGACTTTGGTATTGCCCTGGGTCGCCTGCTGGCGGTCGAGCTGCTTAATCATGGCGATGATCCGCTGGCGGGAGTTCGGCTCGCCGCTGACCAGCACCGCGTTGGTGCGTTCATCGGCCACCACGTTGGCGACCATCGAGCCGGGCAGCGCCGATTTGCTGGTGTCCTTGTTGAGTTCGGTCACCAGCTTGACCACATCGGCGGCGGAGGCCCAGGACAGCGGAACGGTCACTACGCTGCGGTCTCCGGCGTTATCGACGCGTTCGACAATGGTTAGCAGGCGCTTGATGACCGCCGCGCGGCCGGTCATCAGCAGGACGTTGGAGGGTTCATAGTGCACCACGCTGCCCGCGCCAGCGTTATCGTTAAGCTGGCGCAGCAGCGGCGCCAGATCGCGGGCGGCGACGTTGGTCAGGGGCACGACGCGGGTGACGACCTCATCGCCAATACCCGGCGCGGCATCGCTCGCCACCGGCACCGCGGCGGTTTTCGCGTCTTTCGAACGCACCACTTTCAGGACGCCGTTATTCATATTAATTACGGCGAAACCGTAGACATCAAGGACGCTGAGGAAGAACTGATAATATTGCTCTTCGTTGAGCATATCGTAGCTGCGCACGGTAATGGTGCCGCGCACGCTGGGATCGATAATGACCGTTTTATTCAGGTTTTTACTCACCGTATTGATAAATTCCTGAATATCGGTGCCCTTGAAGCTGGCGGAAAACTCTTCCGCCGCGGCCGGTCTGAATAACAGCGCGGCGAATATCAGCAGCGTCAAGGAAAATGAGCGGATAACGTTGGCGATGATCAATTATTCATCCCTCAGGGCTAGATAAATATCGTTTTTCTGGCCGTCGCGTTCAACGGTAAGGGTTATTTCAGTTAATTCCGGCAGCTGGGCTAATACCTGGCGGGCCTGCTCTTTATCGCGTAAATCCAGACCGTTGAGGGCTATCGCCAGATCGTTTTCCCGGAGACCCGACTGGCGAAATAGCGCCGGGTCTTTGCCCGGGTTCAGGCGATATCCGCTGAGTTTGTCGTTAACCATGACCGGCGAAATATTGAGGTAATGAAGAATATTTTGCGGCTGCGCGCGGAGCTCCTGCGCCAATTGGCGGGCTGGCGGCGCGGCGCTATTTTTGCCGACGGCGGGCGGGTCGTTAAACAGCGGGATAGCCTCATTTCTGCCGCGGTAATTAACAATCAGGCGGTCGGGGGAAATGGCGATGATTTTCGCCTCTCCGCCCGGCGTATTATCGCCAATACCGAGGCTAACCTGTTGATTCCCTTTCATCATGATAGCGATGGCGCGGGACGGGTCGGTGCTGGCGAGCAGGCCGGTAACGCGCAGTCTGAGCGCCGAAACGGGCGCCTGGTCGAGGTTGCCGCCGGGCGCGGAGGCGGAGGTTTTCTCCGCAAGGCCAAACAGCGTAAAGCGCGGCAGCGCCGTTTCCGCGGAGGGGGCTGCGGGCGACGTCATATCGGCAGAGCTCAATGCGTTATCCGTAAAGTTTACCGGGAGAATTATTTTCCAGGTTAATTGCGCGAGCTGCTGGCAGATAAAAAATAATATGATGGAGGTCACAATATGAGGTGCGTAATTAATTATTTTTTTATTTGGTATTGTTAATCTCATCACGGAATTATGCATTTTTATTCCTTTGCTCATTCTATTTCCCTCAGCAAAAGGTACCGCCCTACCGATATGGGTGGGGCATTTTTTATTTTTGAGCGTGCTTATTGCGGGAATCTGCGTAGGTCGCTGCGAATCATAAAGAGTTTGGCTATTGCGGTCGTCATTCCCTTTTTATTTTTTCTCCTCCGGCCGCCTACGCCCCCGGAGGAGGAGTGAATGGATGATTGAACCTAAGAGAGCAAGAATATCTAATTATCGACGCTTTAAAGATATGCTCGTCATTTCTTCATGGGGCTTAAGTGCGCCAGGAATAGTTTCGCGTATATAACACTTCATATAATTTAATCAGCATGTATAGGGACTATCGAATGCTCAGATATACCCGTAATGCCCTGGTTCTGGGATCGCTGGTTTTACTTAGCGGCTGCGATAACGGATCCTCTTCTTCTTCCTCTGGAAATCCCGACACTCCTGATAATCAGGATGTGGTTGTACGTTTACCTGACGTTGCGGTGCCCGGCGAAGCGGTCACGGCGGTAGAAAACCAGGCGGTCATCCACCTGGTGGATATTGCCGGGATCACCAGCAGTAGCGCGGCGGACTACAGCAGCAAAAACCTCTATCTCTGGAACAACGAAACCTGCGACGCGCTGAGCGCGCCGGTGGCCGACTGGAATGACGTCAGCACCACGCCGAGCGGCAGCGATAAATATGGCCCGTACTGGGTGATTCCGCTCAACAAAGAGAGCGGTTGTATCAACGTCATTGTCCGCGACGGCACCGATAAGCTGATCGATAGCGACCTGCGGGTGGCGTTTGGCGACTTCACCGATCGTACGGTATCGGTGATTGCCGGTAACAGCGCGGTCTATGACTCCCGCGCCGACGCCTTCCGCGCCGCTTTTGGCGTCGCGCTGGCCGAAGCCCACTGGGTCGACAAAAATACGCTGCTGTGGCCGGGCGGGCAGGATAAGCCCATCGTGCGCCTCTACTACAGCCACAGCAGTAAAGTGGCGGCCGACGGCGAAGGCAAATTTACCGACCGCTACCTGAAGCTGACGCCGACTACCGTCAGCCAGCAGGTCAGCATGCGCTTCCCGCACCTTTCCAGCTATGCGGCCTTTAAGCTGCCGGACAACGCCAACGTGGACGAGCTGCTGCAGGGCGAAACGGTCGCCATTGCCGCCGCAGAGGACGGGATCCTGATTTCCGCCACCCAGGTGCAGACGGCGGGCGTCCTGGATGACGCCTATGCCGAAGCGGCGGAAGCCCTGAGCTACGGCGCGCAGCTGGCCGACGGCGGCGTCACCTTCCGCGTTTGGGCGCCGACTGCCCAGCAGGTGGATGTGGTGGTCTACAGCGCCGATAAGAAAGTCATTGGCAGCCATCCGATGACCCGCGACAGCGCTTCCGGCGCGTGGTCATGGCAGGGCGGCAGCGATCTGAAAGGCGCGTTCTACCGCTATGCGATGACGGTTTATCACCCGCAGTCGCGTAAGGTTGAACAGTACGAAGTCACCGACCCGTATGCGCATAGCCTGTCGACCAACTCGGAGTACAGCCAGGTGGTCGATCTCAACGACAGCGCCCTGAAGCCTGACGGCTGGGACAACCTGACGATGCCGCACGCCCAGAAGACGAAAGCGGATTTAGCGAAGATGACGATCCATGAATCGCATATTCGCGATCTCTCCGCCTGGGACCAGACCGTTCCGGCCGAACTGCGCGGTAAATACCTTGCGCTGACCGCCGGCGACAGCAATATGGTGCAGCATCTGAAGACGCTCTCCGCTTCAGGTGTGACGCACGTTGAGCTGCTGCCGGTCTTCGATCTGGCGACGGTGAACGAGTTCAGCGACAAGGTCGCCGATATTCAGCAACCGTTCAGTCGCCTGTGTGAAGTGAACAGCGCGGTGAAAAGCAGCGAGTTCGCCGGATACTGCGACAGCGGCTCCACGGTGGAAGAGGTACTGAATCAGCTTAAGCTGAGCGATAGCCAGGATAATCCGCAGGTGCAGGCGCTGAATACGCTGGTGGCGCAGACCGACTCCTACAACTGGGGCTACGATCCGTTCCACTACACGGTTCCGGAAGGATCCTACGCGACCGATCCGGAAGGCACGACGCGCATCAAAGAGTTCCGCACCATGATTCAGGCGATCAAGCAGGATCTGGGGATGAACGTCATTATGGACGTGGTCTACAACCACACCAACGCCGCGGGTCCGACCGATCGCACGTCGGTACTGGATAAGATCGTACCCTGGTACTATCAGCGTCTGAATGAAACCACCGGCAGCGTCGAATCCGCCACCTGCTGTTCCGACTCCGCGCCGGAGCATCGGATGTTCGCCAAGCTGATCGCCGACTCGCTGGCGGTATGGACCACCGATTATAAAATCGATGGTTTCCGCTTCGACCTGATGGGCTATCACCCGAAAGCGCAAATTCTGTCGGCGTGGGAGCGCATTAAGGCCCTGAACCCGGATATCTACTTCTTCGGCGAAGGCTGGGACTCTAACCAGAGCGATCGTTTTGAAATCGCCTCGCAGATCAACCTGAAAGGTACCGGTATCGGCACGTTCTCCGATCGCCTGCGCGATTCCGTGCGCGGCGGCGGCCCGTTCGATTCCGGCGATGCGCTGCGTCAGAACCAGGGCATCGGCAGCGGTGCGGGCGTGTTGCCAAACGAACTCGCCAGCCTGAGCGATGACCAGGTCCGCCATCTGGCCGATCTGACCCGTCTGGGGATGGCCGGTAACCTCGCTGACTTTGTGATGATCGACAAAGACGGCGCGGCGAAGAAAGGCAGCGAAATTGACTATAACGGCGCGCCTGGCGGCTACGCCGCAGACCCGACGGAAGTCGTCAACTATGTTTCGAAACACGACAACCAGACGCTGTGGGACATGATCAGCTACAAAGCGTCCCAGGAAGCCGATCTGGCGACCCGCGTTCGCATGCAGGCCGTTTCGCTGGCGACGGTGATGCTGGGGCAGGGGATCGCGTTCGATCAGCAGGGCTCTGAACTGCTGCGTTCGAAATCCTTTACCCGCGACTCCTACGACTCCGGCGACTGGTTCAACCGCGTGGATTATTCCCTGCAGGATAATAACTACAACGTTGGTATGCCGCGCATCAGCGATGACGGCAGCAACTATGAGGTGATTACTCGCGTCAAAGAGATGGTTGCCACCCCGGGCGAAGCGGAGCTGAAGCAGATGACCGCGTTCTACCAGGAGCTGACCGAGCTGCGGAAATCCTCGCCGTTGTTCACATTGGGCGATGGCAGCGCGGTAATGAAGCGCGTTGATTTCCGTAATACCAGTTCCGACCAACAGGCCGGTCTGCTGGTGATGACCGTGGATGACGGGATGAAAGCGGGCGCCAGCCTGGATAGCCGCCTTGACGGTCTGGTGGTGGCGATTAACGCCGCGCCGGAAAGCCGCACGCTGAATGAGTTTGCCGGTGAAACGCTGCAGCTGAGCGCGATCCAGCAGACGGCGGGCGAAAACTCGCTGGCAAACGGCGTGCAGATTGCCGCTGACGGCACCGTCACTCTGCCGGCCTGGTCCGTTGCGGTGCTGGAACTGCCGCAGGGCGAAGCCCAGGGCGCCGGGCTGCCGGTAAGCAGTAAGTAAAACCTTAACCTCCCGGCCCGCGGCGTCAAAACCCCGCGCCGGGATGGCGTGTCTTGATTAAGGAGAAGCCGGTGCTTGTTCGCCCGCAAGAGCCGTACCCGCAGTCCGAGCCCCCGGCGGCGGTAGGAAGAATGGTGCAGATCCCCTACGTGACCGTACCGCTGTACGCCGCGCTGCTGATTGCGCTCGGATGGTTCGGCGGCGAGCAGTGGCGGAACAAGCCCGAGCCGCAGCCGATGAGGCAGCCGGTAGCCCATGCGGCGTTAGTCCCGCTGAATCAACCGGCGGTCAAAGCTGCCGTGGCGCCGGTTAACGCCGGGCCCGAAATTCAGGCTGAACCGGAAATAGCGATAGATGAAGATAATCTTCCGCCTCTGCGCTACAGCGCGCACGTCTACGCTTCACTGGCGGATAAACGCAGCATTGTATTAAACGGACAGTCCTGGAAGGAGGGCGACTCGCCGCTGGCGAACCTGGTTATCGAGCAGATTCAGCAGGACCTCACCGTATTTAGCTTCAACGGTAAAACGTTTACCCTCGCGGCGCTGGATGACTGGCCGGGCGGGGCGATTGAGGAGAGTCCGCAGGCAGAATAAAATAGCGCTGGCGGAATATAAATAAGCGCTATTTATTGTCGCGCAGGCTATCAATAAAGGGCGCCAGCTGGCGATTAAACTGGCTGCATTTTGTCGCTTCCGGGGTACTGTCCTGCTGGAGCTGTTGATATAGCTGCGCGCTGCGCTGGCTTAAAAGATTCGCGTCAATATTCGCCCATCCGCGCTTTTTACCCACGTTTATTGCCGCACGGTTAATCGCTTCATCGGCGGGCAGATCGCTGCGGTTGCACTTATTCTTCAGATAGCGCGCCCCGGCGGCGACGGAGGCAAGCTGCTCTAGCTGGGCCTGACCGCTCACGGCAGGACTGAGGGTTGTCGGGCGATTTTGCTGACAACCTGAGAGCAGGGCGGCCGCCATCAGCGGAAATAGAATAAAGTTGCGCATAATATATTAATCGGAAAAATTAATTGGCTGACAGTTTAACAAATATTTATCCGTAGTCATCAGAAAATCTGCCAAATTATCAATGTTAAGCCGCTCGCGTTTTTATCATTGCGCGCTTTTAAATTTCTTTTTCTTTCATCTGCGTTATTTCTTTTTGCTGGCGGAAATACTATTTTCCGGCGTTACCGTTCCGCTTTCTTTTGGCGGTATGCAGAAGGAGACGGGCGGACATGTTTATGTTGTTAAAAAACATAATAATTTCCCTTTTGTTACCTGATGAGCATGTAAAATGCTGGTTAAGAATGTCACGGTTTAGTGCTATCCTGTATCGCCTGGACAATCAGTTCCGTGTCCCGAACTATTCTGTCGATGAAGCCGGTAACAATGTGATTTGTATGGTGAATTTTTAAAGTGAAAATCATGCGAGCGACATGATAACGCGTCGCGCAGTTCATAAATGGTCGCCTGAAAGCCAAAACGGTCGGGCGTCAATTTGAGAGATTTCTTCTTTCCCCCAATCGGGGAAACATTGAGAATCAGGCTTTTACGCCTGTAAGTTGCGGAGAAAAAGCATGGCGGGAGATGACCGCGAGCCGATCGGACGTAAGGGGAGACCCTCGCGCCCGGCAAAACAAAAGGTAACTCGCCGTCGGGTTCGGGAAGAGGACTACGACGACGATTACGATGATGACTATGAGGATGAAAAACCGATGCCGCGGAAAGGAAAAGGCAAAGGCGGTAAACCCCCTCGTCGTAAACGGGCCTGGCTATGGCTGCTGATTAAGATTGGGGTCGTCTGCGCGGTGTTGATTGCCGCCTATGGCGTCTACCTCGATCAGAAAATCCGTAGCCGCATTGACGGTAAAGTCTGGGATCTGCCCGCCGCGGTCTATGGCCGGATGGTCAACCTTGAGCCGGATATGCAGATCAGCAAAAACGAAATGGTGCGTCTGCTTAACGCCACGCAGTATCGCCAGGTGAGCGCGATGACGCGCCCGGGCGAATATACGGTACAGGCCAACAGCATCGAGATGATCCGCCGTCCGTTCGATTTCCCGGACAGTAAAGAAGGACAGGTGCGCGCGCGTCTGACCTTCAACGGCGATCGCCTGGATACCATCGAGAATATGGATAATAACCGCCAGTTCGGTTTCTTCCGTCTCGATCCGCGCCTGATCACCATGCTGCAATCGGCCAACGGCGAACAGCGTCTGTTTGTTAAGCGCAACGGCTTCCCGGATCTGCTGGTCGATACCCTGCTGGCGACGGAAGACCGCCATTTCTACGAACACGACGGCATCAGCCTCTACTCGATTGGCCGCGCGGTGCTGGCGAACCTGACCGCCGGGCGTACGGTGCAGGGGGCGAGTACGCTGACCCAGCAGCTGGTGAAGAACCTGTTCCTCTCCAGCGAACGTTCCTACTGGCGTAAGGCTAACGAAGCCTATATGGCGCTGATCGTTGATGCCCGCTACAGCAAGGATCGTATCCTTGAGCTGTATATGAACGAAGTGTATCTCGGTCAGAGCGGCGATAACGAGATCCGCGGCTTCCCGCTGGCGAGCCTCTATTACTTTGGCCGTCCGGTGGAAGAGCTGAGCCTCGATCAGCAGGCGCTGCTGGTGGGGATGGTAAAAGGCGCGTCGGTCTACAACCCATGGCGTAACCCAAAACTGGCGCTGGAGCGACGCAACCTCGTGCTGCGTCTGCTGCAGCAGCAGCAGGTTATCGATCAAGAGCTGTATGACATGCTGAGCGCGCGTCCGCTGGGCGTACAGCCGCGCGGCGGGGTTATCTCTCCGCAGCCGGCGTTTATGCAGATGGTGCGCCAGGAGCTGCAGGCGAAACTGGGCGACAAAGTGAAAGATCTCTCCGGCGTGAAGATCTTCACCACCTTCGACTCAGTCGCGCAGGATGCGGCGGAAAAGGCGGCGACGGAAGGTATTCCGGCGCTGAAGAAACAGCGTAAGCTGCCGGATCTGGAAACCGCGATGGTGGTCGTCGATCGCTTCACCGGCGAGGTGCGGGCGATGGTCGGCGGGGCGGAGCCGCAGTTTGCCGGCTATAACCGCGCAATGCAGGCGCGCCGTTCAATTGGTTCACTGGCAAAACCGGCGACCTATTTGACCGCGCTAAGCCAGCCGAACCAGTATCGCCTCAATACCTGGATTGCCGATGCGCCTATCTCGATTCGCCTGTCTAATGGCCAGACGTGGTCGCCGCAGAACGACGACCGTCGCTACAGCGATAGCGGTAAGGTGATGCTGGTCGATGCGCTGACGCGTTCGATGAACGTGCCGACGGTGAACCTCGGGATGGCGCTGGGCCTGCCGGCGGTGGTCGATACCTGGACTAAACTGGGCGCGCCGAAGAATCAGCTGAACGCGGTTCCGTCGATGCTGCTGGGGGCGCTGAACCTGACGCCGATTGAAGTGGCGCAGGCGTTCCAGACCATCGCCAGCGGGGGCAACCGCGCGCCGCTGTCAGCGCTGCGTTCCGTTATCGCCGAAGATGGTACCGTGCTCTATCAGAGCTATCCGCAGGCGGAGCGCGCGGTGCCGGCCCAGGCGGCTTACATGACGCTATGGACCATGCAGCAGGTTGTGCAGCGCGGTACCGGTCGCCAGCTGGGCGCGAAGTATCCGGGCCTGCATCTGGCGGGTAAAACCGGGACCACCAACAACAACGTTGATACCTGGTTTGCCGGTATTGACGGTGGTCAGGTGACCATTACCTGGGTGGGTCGCGATAATAACCAGCCGACCAAGCTGTACGGCGCCAGCGGCGCAATGTCCATTTACCAGCGCTATCTGGCAAACCAGACCCCGACCCCGCTGGTGCTGACGCCGCCGGAAGACGTGGTGGATATGGGCGTCGATGGCAGCGGTAACTTTGTCTGCAGCGGCGGCATGCGCTCGCTGCCGGTATGGACCACCACGCCGGACGCGCTGTGCCGCCAGGGCGAACAGATCCAACAGCAGCAGCTCCAGCAGCAGCAGGCGAATAATCCGTTCAACCAGTCCGGGCAGCAGCCGCAACAGCAGCAAAACCAGCAGCAGCAACCGCCGAAGCAGGAGAAGAGCGATGGCGTCGCGGGCTGGATTAAGGATATGTTCGGCAGTAATTAACGTTCCGCTTCATCCTTTAAGCCGACGCTTCGTCGTTTAAATGGATGCTAAAATAGTGGCCCTTTAATACCTCAGTATTAGGGGGCCTTTTTATATCGATAAATTAATTAACACCCGCTTAACTCCACACTTACCGTCTGGTTATTTATTCATCCTTTGATATTTCGTCAGGGGCATATTTCTTGCCTTGCCGCGATCGTTTCGCCTATTATGTCAGCCGTTATAATAATAATTCTCGTTTACGTTATCATTCACTTCTATTAGAGATATACCCATGGCGCGTCTTAAAACTGCTCAGCCAAATCACTCGCTGCGTAAAATCGCAGCTGTAGTAGCCACGGCGGTTAGCGGCATGTCTGTTTATGCACAGGCGGCAGTTGAACCGAAAGAAGAAACCATCACCGTAACCGCCGCTCCGGCCCCGCAGGAGAGCGCCTGGGGACCGGCAGCGACCATCGCGGCGAAACATTCGGCGACCGCAACAAAAACCGATACACCCATCGAAAAAACGCCGCAGTCTATTTCCGTAGTGACCCGCCAGGAAATGGAGATGAAGCAGCCGACGACGGTTAAAGAAGCGCTGGCCTATACGCCGGGCGTATTCTCGACTCGCGGCAGCTCAACCACCTATGACGTAGTGACGATTCGCGGCTTCACCACGTCGACGACGGTGAACACCAACCAGTATCTGGATGGGATGAAGCTGCAGGGGAATAACTATTCTGAAGTGTCGATGGACCCCTATTTCCTTGAACGTGTTGAAGTGATGCGTGGGCCAACGTCGGTGCTGTACGGCAACAGCAACCCTGGCGGTATCGTCAGCATGGTCAGCAAGCGACCGACCACTGAGCCGCTGAAAGAAATCCAGTTTAAAATGGGTACCGATAATCTGTGGCAGACGGGGTTTGATTTCAGCGATGCCATTGATGATGACGGGGTGTGGTCGTATCGCCTGACCGGTTTGGGTCGCAGCCAGGATGCCCAGCAGCAGATGGCGAAATCGACCCGCTATGCGGTCGCGCCCTCCTTTAGCTGGCGTCCGGATGACAAAACGGACTTCACTTTCCTGAGTAATTTCCAGAGCGATCCCTATGCCGGGTATTACGGCTGGCTGCCGCGTGAAGGGACAGTGGTGCCGTATTACGACGCCAACGGTAAGGCGCACAAGCTGCCGACGGACTTCAACGAAGGCGAAGCGAATAATAAGATGTCTCGCCGTCAGCAGATGGTCGGCTACAGCTTCTCGCACCAGTTTGATGACACTTTCACCGTGCGTCAGAATCTGCGTTATGCGGATGTCCATACCCTGTATCGTTCAGTCTACGGCAACGGATATACGCCGACAGGCAAAATCAACCGCGCGTATGTTCGCTCCGATGAGCATCTCAATACGTTCACCGTTGATACCCAGCTGCAGTCTGATTTCGCAACCGGCGTGGTAGGGCACACTCTGTTAACCGGCGTGGATTATTCGCGCATGCGTAATGATGTTAAGGCCGACTACGGGACGGCTTCCGCGATTGACATGCAGAACCCGCAGTATGGCAATCCAGACGTCAGCGTTAACTTCCCCTATTCGGTGCTGAACCGCATGGAGCAGACCGGCCTGTACGCGCAGGATCAGATGGCGTGGGATAAGTGGGTGATGACGCTGGGTGGCCGCTACGACTATGCGATGGCTTCCACCCTGACGCGCCCTGCGAATACCCTCGCCAAAAATCACGATCAGCAGTTCACCTGGCGCGGCGGCATTAACTATCTGTTTGATAATGGTATCTCGCCATACTTCAGCTACAGCCAGTCCTTTGAGCCGGTTTCCGGATCGTCGCGGGATGGCAAACCCTTCGATGCTTCCCACGGCGAACAGTACGAAGCCGGCGTGAAGTACGTACCGAAGGATATGCCGGTTGTGCTGACCGCCGCGGTATATCAACTGACCAAAGATAAAAACCTGACGGCGGATCCGAACAACTCCTCGTTCAGTATCCAGACGGGCGAAATCCGCTCACGCGGGATTGAGCTGGAGGCGAAAGCGGCGGTTAACGCCAACGTCAACGTGACGGCTTCCTATACCTATACCGACGCCCAGTACCAGCATGACACCACCTTTAACGGCAAGCGTCCGGCGGAAGTGCCGCGCAATATGGCGTCGCTGTGGGCAGACTACACCTTCCACGAAACCGCGCTGAGCGGCCTGACGGTGGGCGCCGGGGCGCGCTATGTCGGTTCAACGGTAAGCTATTACAAAAACGATACTTCGACGGGAAAAAAAGACGACTCCTTCAACGTCGCGGGCTACGCGTTAATGGATGCTACCGTGAAATATGATCTGGCGCGCTTTGGTCTACCGGGTTCGTCGATCGGGGTCAACGTCAACAACCTGTTCGATCGCGAATACGTTTCCAGCTGCTACAGCGAATACGCCTGCTACTGGGGCGCTGAACGCCAGGTTGTGGCGACCGCGACTTTCCGTTTCTAACCACTTAACGGGCGCGGTTCGCCGCGTCTCTGACCAGGTTCCGTTATGCAGGAAAACATTCCGCACTCCGATACGACGTTTTCACTGGACCGCGTGACCTTCCGCGTGCCCGGCCGAACGCTGCTGCATCCTCTGTCGTTAACTTTCCCGGCGGGAAAAGTCACCGGCCTGATTGGCCATAACGGCTCCGGCAAATCAACGCTGCTGAAAATGCTTGGCCGCCATCAGCCGCCGTCGGATGGGGATATTTTGCTCGACGGCCAGCCGCTCGACAGCTGGGGCAGCAAAGCGTTTGCCCGCAAAGTCGCCTATTTGCCGCAGCAGTTGCCACCGGCGGAAGGCATGACGGTGCGTGAGCTGGTGGCGATCGGCCGCTACCCGTGGCACGGGGCGCTGGGGCGTTTTGGCGCGGCGGATCGGGAGAAAGTGGAAGAGGCGATTGCGCTGGTCGGGCTTAAACCGCTGGCCCAGCGGCTGGTGGACAGCCTCTCCGGCGGTGAACGCCAGCGCGCGTGGATTGCCATGCTGGTGGCCCAGGATAGCCGCTGCCTGCTGCTTGATGAACCGACCTCGGCGCTGGATATCGCCCACCAGGTGGATGTGCTGGCGCTGGTTCATCGCCTCAGCCAGCAGCGCGGGCTGACGGTGATCGCCGTCCTGCATGATATCAATATGGCGGCGCGCTACTGCGACTATCTGGTTGCGCTGCGCGGCGGTGAGATGATCGCTCAGGGAACGCCCGCGGCGCTGATGCGCAGCGAAACCCTGGAAAAAATTTACGGCATCCCGATGGGGATCCTGCCGCATCCGGCTGGCGCAGCGCCAGTAAGTTTTGTCTATTGATGGAAAACCTCACATTCATCACGCGGCGGCGCCTGCTGACCGCGATGGCGCTGTCGCCGCTGCTATGGCAGATGCGCGGCGCGCGGGCGGCAGAAGTGGATCCGCAGCGTATTGTCGCGCTCGAATGGCTGCCGGTAGAACTGCTGCTGGCGCTGGGCGTCACGCCCTACGGCGTTGCCGATATCCCTAACTACAGGCTGTGGGTCAATGAACCGGCGCTGCCTGATTCGGTGATTGACGTTGGGCTGCGCACCGAACCCAATCTGGAGCTGTTGACGCAGATGAAGCCGTCGTTTCTGGTCTGGTCGGCAGGATATGGCCCGTCGGCGGAAAAGCTGGCGCGTATTGCGCCCGGACGAGGATTCACCTTCAGCGACGGCAAGCGTCCGCTGATGATGGCTCAGCAGTCGCTTAGCGAAATGGCTGACCTGATCGGCAGGCAGCAGGAAGCGAAGCGCCATCTGGCGGAATTTGACGCGCTGATGGAGAGCCTGCGTCCGCGCTTTGTCCGTCGCGGCGATCGCCCGCTGCTGATGATTACCCTGCTTGATACCCGCCACGTGCTGGTCTTTGCGCAGAACTGTCTGTTCCAGGAAGTGCTCGACCGCTTTGCCATCAACAATGCCTGGCAGGGCGAGACCACCTTTTGGGGCAGCGTCACCGTCGGTATTGACCGGCTGGCGGCCTACAGAGACGCCGACGTTATCTGCTTCGATCACGGCAATGCGCGGGAGATGGCGCAGCTCACGGCGACGCCGCTGTGGCAAGCGATGCCGTTCGTTCGCGCAGGGCGTTTTCAGCGCGTCCCGGCGGTGTGGTTCTATGGCGCGACGCTATCGGCGATGCATTTTGCCCGCGTGTTGGCCGATGCTCAGGGAGGCCCGGCGTGAGATCGCGTATTTCGCCTTTGGCGACATCTCTGCTGTTAACTCTGCTTATCGTCGCTGCTGCGCTGACGCTGTTCAACCTCAACGTGGCGCTGCCGCGAAGCGAGTGGGGACAGGCGCTCTGGCAGCCGAGTATCGATAATATCGCCCAGATGCTGTTCCACTACAGCCTGCTGCCGCGGCTGGCGATATCGCTGCTGGTCGGCGCCGGGCTGGGGCTGGTGGGCGTGCTGTTCCAGCAGGTGCTGCGTAACCCGCTGGCGGAGCCGACGACGCTCGGCGTGGCGACCGGGGCGCAGCTGGGCATGACGGTCACCACGCTATGGGCAATCCCTGGCGTGCTGGCGTCGCAGTTTGCCGCGCTTGCCGGGGCCTGCATTGTCGGCGCGCTGGTGTTTGGCGTGTCGTGGGGCAAACGCCTCTCGCCGGTGACGTTGATTCTGGCAGGCTTGGTGGTGAGTCTCTACTGCGGCGCGCTTAATCAGCTGATGGCGATCTTCCATCATGACCAGCTGCAAAGCATGTTCCTGTGGAGCACCGGCACCCTGACGCAGACCGACTGGAGCGTGGTGCAGCGGCTGTGGCCGCAGCTGCTGGGCGGGGCGATTCTGACCCTGCTGCTGCTGCGTCCGCTGACCCTGATGGGGCTGGACGACGGCGTGGCGCGCAATCTCGGTCTGGCGCTTTCTCTGGCGCGGCTGGGGGCGTTGACTCTGGCGATTATCATCAGCGCCCTGTTGGTGAATGCGGTGGGGATTATTGGTTTTATCGGTTTGTTCGCGCCGCTGCTGGCGAAGATGCTGGGCGCTCGCCGCCTGCTATCGCGCCTGCTGCTGGCGGCCCTGATTGGCGCGCTGCTGCTGTGGCTCTCCGATCAGCTCATCCTGTGGCTGGCCCGGGTGTGGATGGAGGTCTCCACCGGTTCGGTGACCGCGCTGATTGGCGCGCCGCTGCTGCTATGGCTGGGGCCGCGCCCCCGCCGCCTTAGTGGGGCCGGCCGCCACCGC